>Ga0181602_10001916_pt1 | contig 17994 bp, 13 predicted proteins | sample 041ome_14_FD_148640 | JGI IMG/M metagenome (GOLD analysis project Ga0181602, IMG submission 148640) | Coastal salt marsh microbial communities from the Groves Creek Marsh, Skidaway Island, Georgia - 041408US metaG (spades assembly) | ecosystem: Environmental > Aquatic > Marine > Intertidal zone...
AAAAGCAACTAAGCGGATTGGTTTTGGAGACAATCTGTTTCGAGATTGGCGTTACAATAGCGATGATACCCCAAAAAAAGATTTTGTGCTCAACAACGACACTTTTAGTGGAAAGATCCTCGTCGGAGGTAAAAATTTTGGTTCAGGTTCATCTCGCGAACACGCTGCTTGGGCCATTTACGACTATGGTTTCCGCTGTGTGGTATCCAGTTTTTTTGCCGACATCTTTAGAAACAACTGCCTGAACATTGGCGTACTGCCCGTTCAAGTGAGTCCAGTTTTTTTGGAACAAATCTTTGCTGCCATTGAAGCTGACCCTAATTCCAACTTTACCGTTGATCTTCCCCAGCAAAAAATAAGCATTGACGCCAGCGGTGCCGCAGAACATTTCGAAATCAACCCCTACAAAAAAGAAAACATGACCAACGGTTTTGATGATATCGACTATCTCCTTAACATCAAAGAAGAAATCAGAACCTTCTCACAAAACACCCCGCTCTAGCGCATTTTCCCAACCCTAAAAGAAAATGGAAAAAAGAACGATAGAAATCATGGATACGACCCTGCGTGACGGGGAACAAACTTCAGGTGTATCGTTTTCAATAGCCGAAAAACTGACGCTTTCTCAGTTGTTGTTGGAAGAGCTTAAAGTGGATAGAATAGAGATTGCCTCGGCACGGGTGTCGGAGGGAGAACTCCAATCGGTCAAAGAAGTATCCCAATGGGCAAAAGACAAAGGCCATCAAGAAAAAATTGAAATTTTGACTTTTGTTGACGGAGGAAGCTCAATCGACTGGATGCTCCAGACGGGTACAAAAGTTCAGAACCTACTGACCAAAGGGTCGCTCAATCACCTTAAGCACCAACTCAAAAAAACACCCGACCAACATTTTAAAGCCATCGAGACCCATGTCTCGGACGCTCATAAAGAAGGCATCAACACCAATGTTTATTTGGAGGATTGGAGCAACGGCATGCGTAATTCGCCGGATTATGTAAAGGAATATCTATCATTCCTGTCAACTCAACCCATCAAAAGGGTGTTACTGCCCGACACCCTGGGGGTAATGACCTATTACGAAACCTTTTCCTTTGTCTCTGAGGTGGTTCAAAATTTTCCAAACCTTCATTTTGATTTTCACGGTCACAACGATTACGACCTGAGCGTGGCCAATGCCATGGAAGCCGTTAGAGCAGGTTGTCATGGGCTTCACCTCACCGTAAATGGGATGGGAGAACGTGCCGGAAACACCCCCATGGCCAGTACGGTAGCCACCCTCAAAGATTTTCTTCCGGAGGTAGAAATTAACATCAACGAGTCCTCGCTCTATAAAGTAAGTAAGCTGGTTGCTACTTTTACAGGCTTTAGAATCCCAGCCAACAAACCCATTGTGGGGCAGAATGTTTTTACCCAAACCGCCGGTATCCATGCCGATGGGGACAAAAAGAAAAACCTTTATTTTAACGACCTGCTACCCGAACGTTTTGGAAGAACCCGGGAATACGCCTTGGGCAAAACTTCTGGTAAAGCCAACATACAAAAAAACCTTCAAAAACTGGGGCTAACACTAAACGATGAGGAAGTCAAAAAAGTGACCCAACGCATCATAGAATTGGGAGACAAAAAGGAAATTGTCACCACCGAAGATCTCCCCTATATCATCTCCGATGTACTCAATAGCAATACCGAACAAAAGGTAAAAGTAAACTCCTATGTATTAACCCACGCCAAAGGGCTAAAACCCAACACAGTGGTATCCCTGGATATGGAAGGAGAAATATTAGAGGAAATCGCGGCGGGCGATGGACAATTTGACGCCTTCATGAATGCGATCAAAAAAATCTATAAAAAGAAAAAAATGATCCTCCCCCAGCTGACGGACTATGCTGTTCGCATCCCCCCTGGAAGTAATTCTGACGCCTTATGTGAAACCCTAATCACCTGGAAAAATGGAGGTAAGGAATTCATCACCCGTGGGTTGGATTCCGATCAAACCGTATCGGCCATCAAAGCCACCGAAAAAATGTTAAACATCATTTCAAGCTAATGCAATTAAAAATCGCCTTATTGGCCGGAGACGGTATCGGACCAGAAGTTATTGACCAAGCCGTTAAAGTATGCGACGCCATCGCCAAAAAATTCAATCACGATATCCAGTGGATGCCTGCCCTGACCGGTGCTGCCGCCATAGATGCAGTTGGGGAACCCTATCCCGACGAAACCCATGAGATATGTGTTAGCTCTGATGCCGTATTGTTTGGTGCCATCGGTCACCCGCGTTTTGATAACGACCCCTCAGCCAAAGTACGACCCGAACAAGGACTGCTGAAAATGCGACAAAAATTAGGCTTGTTTGCCAACGTTCGACCCACTTTTACCTTTCCTTCTTTGATCGACAAATCTCCCCTTAAACAAGAACGTATTGAAGGAACCGATTTGGTGTTTTTAAGGGAACTCACTGGAGGGATCTATTTTGGAGAAAGGGGCCGAAAAGATGATGGCAATACGGCTTTTGATACCTGCACCTATACCCGATCAGAAATTCAACGATTGGCCAAAAAAGGGTTCGAACTGGCCATGACCCGCAGTAAAAAATTGTGTTGTGTGGACAAAGCCAACGTTTTGGAAAGCTCCCGTCTGTGGCGCGAAACCGTTCAGGCCATGGAAAAAGACTATCCCGAAGTGGAAGTGTCCTATGAATTTGTCGATGCAGTGGCCATGCGATTGGTCCAATGGCCCAATAGCTATGATGTGTTGATCACCGAAAATCTTTTTGGAGACATCCTAACAGACGAAGCTTCTGTCATCTCTGGATCCATGGGCTTGATGCCCTCCGCCTCAGTAGGTTCTGACATTGGTCTGTTTGAACCCATCCACGGTTCATTCCCTCAGGCTGCTGGAAAAGACATTGCCAACCCCTTAGCGACGGTGCTCTCTGCAGCCATGATGTTTGAAATGTCTTTTGGTCTGCAGGAAGAAGGTGCTTTGATTCGTAAAATCGTCGATCAATCCCTTGCCGAAGGCATCGTAACCGAAGATTTGGTAGAAGGAAATGCCAAAGCTTATAAAACCAGTGAAGTGGGGGATTATTTGGCCGCACAAATCAAAGCCTTTAGCGTTTGAGAAAGATCCCAGTATTTTTCTGGATTTTTTTGCACCTCAATTGCGCAGAAGAAAAGCGAAATTCTGTATCGGAAACCCAAGACACCCCCACGCTGAGCAGTTGGATTGCCCAAGATGCCGATTGCAGGGAATCCCTAGCGAAAATGAATTTTGCGACCACCCCCCTGTCGGAAAAAGAAGCGGAAGAAGCCACTACCTTACTGATACAAGACCATCAAACTGCTTTGGAAGCCCGTTATGGCAGTCAATGGAGTGCAGGGGTTTTGAAAATGGGAGACTTGCAAATGCCATTTTATTATCAACATTTTGGTACCGCTCCTTCCGGTGGCCGATCTTTGTTTATTTCACTCCACGGAGGTGGAGAGACAAGCGCCGAAGTCAACGATCAGCAATACAACAACCAAAAACATTTGTACGACCAAACCATGAATGGTATGGAGGGGGTGTACTTGGCCGCACGTGCGCCAACCAATACCTGGAATCTCTGGCATCAAAGTCATATCGATGACTTTTTGGATGTCTTGATTCAAATGGCAGTGATCCGAGAAAATGTAAACCCCAATAAAGTTTATCTGCTGGGATATTCCGCTGGAGGAGACGGGGTTTACCAACTGGCTCCACGTATGGCCGACCGCTGGGCCGCTGCCGCCATGATGGCAGGCCATCCCAACGATGCTTCTCCATTGGGGTTAAAAAATACCCCTTTTGCACTGCATATGGGAGCATTGGACAACGCTTATAATCGAAACTTAAAAGCCCAGGAATGGAGAGATCAACTCCAAAAATTGCAGTCGGATGCTCCCGGTATTCAACTTTATTTCTACACTAAAACAAATTTATCTGAAGGGTTGCAATCGAAATAAAGGGCAGGATAAAACCGACCTCAAGGGTCAGATAGGAGGTTATGGCAATATCCACTCCGTGATAAACATAAGGGGCAAAACCAATTCCTATTTTGTCTTTAAATTCCTTGTAGACACCATGATCTCCGGCATGGCTAAAAACGGGAAAGAAAAACTCCCCAGCATAGGCATAAAGTCCCTCCACAAAAATGCGGTCATTAAAATGATGTCAGATGTGTCGATAACCGATCATGGCCATTTGATCGCCAAAGCTGTTTTTTAATGTTCCGAGGCTTAGGTAGGATTTATCCGTCAAGCGGATGCCAAAGTTTAAAAAGTCATTAGAGAAATATTGGGTGTATTCTGGAACACTTGGAGGAGATACATGATAAACAAAAGCGGCGGTATTGATGGTAAACTTAGCTGGGGTTCCAAAGCGAGGGATGTCAGGTTCTTGGGAAAAAAGAATAACAGGGGAAAACAACAGAACTAAAAAATGGAATCTATAGCGCATCGGTAGGTTTTGGTTTTGATTGAAACTTAGTCAATTTAATTAAACCTTACAACTTGACAAAATATTGAGCCTTACTAGGATTGAATAGAAAACTTTGTGGTGGATTTAAGGGAAAAAAATTCCATTTCAGCCAGCATTTTTTTAACTTCAACAAAAAACCAAGCATGCGCATCTTTAAAACCATGATGCTGTTTATAAGTTTGTGTTTGTTTTGTTTCAGCCAAGCACAACAGCAACCGGCGGTCTATGTGATCGTTCACGGGGCGTGGGGCGGGTCATGGGCTTTTAAGGAAGTGGATCAATTGCTTAGCGCTACGGGCAGTACGGTCTATCGTCCCAGCCTGACCGGACAAGGGGAACGGGTTCATTTGGCCGATGAATCCATTGGTTTGGAAACCCATATCATGGATGTGGTCAACACCTTGCGATATGAAGAATTGGAAAATATCATTTTAGTGGGCCATAGCTATGGAGGCATGGTAGTGACAGCCGTGGCCGATCGCCTGCCCGAACGGATCAAAAAATTGGTCTATCTCGATGCTTTTGTTCCCGAAAACAACGAAAATGTCAACGATTTTTTTGTCATCGACCCCAAAAAATTTAACATCGTTGATGGAGGGATCGTTCCCCCTTGGGTTCCCAAAGATCAACTGCCACCCTCTGATGTTCCCCATCCCTACAAGACCTTTACCGACCCCATTGTCCTAAAAAATCCTAAAAGATTGGAAATTGAAACCCATTATATCCATACCGTGGAAAAAGGCAAAACTCCCGAAACGGACGACTTTATTTTACATGCCAATCGTGCCAAAGAAAAAAATTGGCCGGTTTATGTATTGGAAGCGGATCACAACCCCCAGTGGTCGGCGCCCAAAGCCTTTACTGAATTACTAAAAAAAATTGAACATCAATGAACATCAAATACTTTTTCGGTCTATTATCTCTTTTTTTTCTTTCCTGTGAAACCAGCCCTCCACCGGATTTGACCCCCAACGCCGTTGTTGCTGATGAAAAATTGATTGCCTACCAACAAATGGAATTGATCGGATTTATTCATTTCACAGTCAATACGTTTACCGATAAAGAATGGGGGTATGGAGACGAAAACCCCGAAATTTTTAACCCTACTGCTCTGGACGTAGAGCAATGGGCGCAAACTGCCAAGGCTGCAGGAATGAAGCAATTGATCCTAACGGCCAAACACCACGACGGTTTTTGCCTATGGCCCAGTCAATATACCGAGCACAGCGTCAAAAACAGCCCCTACAAAGACGGAAAGGGCGATGTGGTGGGGGAATTTGTGGCGGCCTGCAAAAAATATGGTCTTAAAGCGGGACTTTATCTCTCCCCTTGGGACAGAAACCACAAAGACTATGGCAAACCCGCCTATATTACATACTACAAAAACCAACTGGAAGAACTCCTCACCCAATATGGCGAGATCAACGAAATATGGTTCGACGGGGCCAACGGGGGAGACGGGTATTATGGCGGTGCCAATGAGATCCGAAAAATCGACCGCGATACTTATTACGGCTGGGAGGAGATCATTGCCTTTGTTAAAAACTTACAACCCAACATCAAAATATTTTCCGACGCTGGGCCGGATGTTCACTGGATCGGTAATGAAAAAGGCTATGCTGGAGCTACTTTTTGGTCAACCATCAACACAGACCAACTGACCATTGGGGCTTCCAAGACAGACTACCTCAATTCAGGAGATCCAGAGGGTACAAAGTGGATCGTAGGGCAATGCGATGTTTCCATACGTCCAGGCTGGTTTTACCATGCCGATCAAGACAGTTTGGTAAAAACCCCACAACATTTGACCGATATTTATTATAAATCTGTGGGGCGAAATGCCTTGCTGTTACTCAATCTACCCCCCGATCAAAGAGGATTGATTCATGAAAACGACGTTCAAGCACTGAAGGAATTTAAAAGCACCATCGATGCCTCTTTTGCCAATGATTTGGCCAAGGGGCAAATTGCATCGGCTGACAATTATCGGTTGCAACACACCAAGTTTGCTCCACCAAACACTTTGGATGGAGATCCCATGACCTACTGGGCCACCGATGACGGAGTTTTTCCTGCCACTTTGGAAATCACCTTAAATGAAAAAACAAGTTTTGACCGCGTCCTGTTGCAGGAACCCATACATCTGGGACAACGCATCAGTCAATTTGAAATCGATGTGATGGGTGAAAAAAACTGGATCAGCATCTACAGAGGAACTACCATCGGCTATAAAAGAATACTCAGAATCCCAGAAGTCAATACAGATAAGTTAAGAATCCGCATCACCAAAGCCAACAATACCGTAGCTCTGTCTAATATTGGACTCTACAAATCCTCTCCTAAAGAAGTTTTACAAAAAAAATAATTAAAAATGAAAATCAAATACTTTGTACTGTTATTTATCGGTTTCACCTTTTCTTGTGCCCCAGAAAAACAAGGAGCTTTTAAAATTTTACCCCAACCTCAGCAATGGGAAATTTCGGGGAACAGCCAACTTAAAACGGCTGATCTGAAGTACCATTTCAATGCCGATGGTATTTCCCTGCCTCCAGGAAGTGACTTTTTGTCGGAGGCCAAGGCCACCGATGATAGGAACCAAGCCCAATTGGTCTATGCCATCGATACCGAATTGGATCTTAAGGCAGAAGGTTATCTTATGGATATCGGCGCAGATCAAATCCAAATCACCGCAAAAGATCAAGCAGGACTAATCTATGGGTTGGCCACCCTAGAACAACTGATGGAAGACGCAGCAGAGCAAAATGTCTATCTTCCAAAATGTCAAATTAAAGACTTCCCTCTCCTCTCCTATCGTGCCATTCACTGGGACATCAAACACCATCTTGAAACCTTGGATTACTATTACGACCTGATCGACAAACTCAAAAAATACAAGATCAATGCCGTGATTGCTGAAGTAGAAGACAAGATTAAATTCAAAAGACAACCTTTGGTGGGTTCCTCCGATGCACTGACCATCGAGCAATGGCAAAAGCTGAGTGCATATGCCCACGAGCGAAACATTTCGATTTCACCTTTGGTGCAAGGCTTGGGTCATGCTTCTTTTGTTCTCAAACACAAGCAGTATGCATCCCTTAGGGATGACCCAGAAAGCGATTGGGCCTTCAATCCCTTGGATCCCAAAACCTACGAGTTACAATACGACTTGTACTTGGATGCCATGGAAGCCTTACCACACGGCAAGTACCTCCATGTGGGCGGCGATGAGGTAAAAACCACTGGAAGAAACAGCGGAAAGTCTCCCCTTGAACTCCAATTGATTTGGTTGAATAAAGTGTGTCAGTTTGCAGAGGAACATGGTAGAACCCCCATTTTTTGGGATGATATGCCTTTAAAACAAATGGGGGTCTACCGCCCCATGTTTCAACCTGAGATGCCCAAAGCCAAAGTGGATAGCATTTGGAATGCCAACCAGAAAAACTTAGCAGCTTTTCTTCCCCAGTTTCCTAAAAACTGCATCTATATGCGTTGGAATTACCACACCCCCGAGGCTTATGGAAATACCAAGGCCATGCAATGGTTTCGGGATCACGGACTTAAGGTGATGGGGGCGACCGCTGGGCAAACCCGCTGGGTGCTGATGCCCCAAAGAGAGGGCAATATGGATAACATTCGCTCTTTTGCTTTGTCCTCGATTGAAACGGGACTCAATGGCCTATTATTGACCCTCTGGGATGACGATTCCCCCCATTTTGAATTGTATCACCGAGGAATTATAGCATTTGCCAATGACACTTGGTCTGGTGACCAACTGAGTAAAGATGAACTTAAAAGGGCCTACCGACAAAGGGAATTTTCCTTCTTGTTGGCGGACGATGAGTATGCCTTTATCGATGCTTTGGAAAAGCCTGTAGCGGAATGGAAAAATATTTTACTGAAAGGTAATAAAAGAAACTACTTGATGGAAATGGAACAACCTGAAGAACAAGGATTGATTCCTCTACCAAACAGCCAAAATCCAGGTCAATGGAGTATTGATTATCAGGAAAGGGTAGCCATGGCAGAGAAAATGATCGAAAGCAACATTGAGATTGGTAAAAAAATTGATCAGATGCAAAAAATTGCAAAAAGAAACGCCTATACCCTTGAAGTTTATCAACGGGTAAACGAAATCGTTGGTTTTACCCCCAAATTGTTATTGGCATTGGAGCGTTTTGATCAAGCAAAAAACGAAGAAGAGAGACTGATCGAAAAAGCAAAGATAGTGCAACTTGAAACCGAATTTTATGATTTGAGAAATAAGGTTGAAAAAACCTATGCCAAAACCCGAATCATCCACAAACCCAAGGACTATATTTTGGATCAAGACCACCACCACCATTTGGCCAATCAATTGAAGGCATTCGATTGGCAATTTTACGCTGAGTTACTCCTTTTTGAAAAATTGAACAATCTAAATTGGCATCGTGAAAAAATAAATTAAAATCTCTAATAGTGCCTCAAAATTCTTTAATGCAACTCCAACCGCTATGATTCAGTCATATAAAAAAAGGTATAAAACCTTAACGCATTACGATACCATTGTCATTGGCTCAGGTATAGGTGGACTCACTGCTGCCGCTTTTTTATCCAAAGAAGGTCAAAAAGTTTTGGTGCTGGAGCGACACTATACTGCTGGAGGCTTTACCCATGTTTTTAAACGAAAAGGCTATGAATGGGATGTGGGGATACACTATATCGGAGAAGTACAACGACCCAATAGTGCCATCAGAAAAATGTTTGATTACATTACCGATAGTAAACTGGAATGGGCCGATATGGGGAAGGTTTACGACCGCATCATCATCGGTGATCAGGAATATGAATTCGTGAAGGGGGTAGAAAATTTTAAAAAACAACTGATCCAATATTTTCCTGAGGAAAAAGAAGCCATCAACCAATATGTGGATTTGGTTTTTGACGTGGTTAAATCCATGGGATCCTATTATAGTGTCAAAGCCTTGCCAGCAATCCTTTCAAGATTATTGGGCAGAAAGATGAGAAAAAAATACCTGCAGTATGCCAGCAAAACCACCTACGAAGTAATGCAATCCTTAACCCAAAACGAAACCCTGATTAAGGTACTGACGGGACAGTATGGCGACTATGGCTTGCCCCCAAAACAGAGTAGTTTTGCAATGCACGCCACGGTTGTGAGGCATTATTTTAATGGAGGTAGTTTTCCAGTAGGAGGATCATCTCAAATTGCTGAAACCATCGATCCTGTTATTGAAAAAAGCGGTGGTACTATTTTGATTAATGCCGAGGTGGATCATATTCTCACTGAAAAAAACACTGCCGTTGGGGTGCAGATGAAAGATGGAAAGGCATTCCGCGCAAAATATGTTATCAGCAGCACTGGAATTTTTAACACCTATGAAAAACTCATTCCCCCCTCGGTATCCGAAAAATACAAACTGCACCTACAGTTGGAAAAAGTCAATCCATCTGTGGCACATGCCTGCCTTTACATTGGTTTAAAAGGCAGTCCAGAAGCACTCAAATTGCCCAAAAACAATTTGTGGATTTATCCCGAAGAAGGAGATCACGACAGTATAGTGGAAAATTATCTCTCCAACCCCAAAGCTCCTTTTCCTGTGGTCTATGTTTCTTTTCCTGCTGCCAAAGACCCGAGTTGGTCAGCCCGTTATCCCGGCCGCAGTACCATCGACATCATTACCCTCATGCCATTTGACTTGGTCAAACAGTGGCAAGGAACCCGATGGATGAAAAGAGGCAAAGCGTATGAAGAATTTAAAGAGGATATGTCTCAAAGGCTTTTAGAAATCCTATACAATCATTTACCTCATCTCAAAAGTAAAATAGATCACTATGAACTATCAACCCCATTGACCACGCAAAACTTTGTGAATTATAAAGAAGGGGAAATATATGGTATTGACCATACCCCAGAGCGATTCAAACAAAAGTTTTTGCAACCCAAAACCCCCATTAAAAGGTTTTATCTGACCGGACAAGACATCGTTACGGCTGGAGTCGGTGGAGCCATGTTCTCGGGGGTGGTAACCGCCTCCGCTATGGTGGGTAAAAACTTGGTCAAAAAGATCTACAAAAACTAAGCGCTACAGTATGTAATCCGAGGATACAAAGTTGGATTCATTGGAATTCAACAGCGATTCTAATATTTCATTGTTGTAGGGGTTGTCTTTGGAAGCCACAAAAGTTCTGATAGAGAAGGATCTCAAGGCATCAAATACACTCAAAGTACTTACAGCAGAATTTTTTCTCCCAGTAAAAGGATAGACATCTGGTCCTCTCTGGCAGGCACTGTTGAGGTTGACGCGACAAACCAAATTGGCCATGATGTCAATAAGCGGTCCAATTTTTGTGACATCTCTACCAAACAAACTGACTTGTTGACCATATTCTGATGCAGCCATGGCATCCAAAGGTTCATTAATGTCTTTATAGGGAATAACAGGAATGATAGGTCCAAATTGTTCTTCGTGATAGAGACTCATTGAATCATCCACAGGATACATAACCGCAGGGTAGATATAATTTTCAGTCATTTGTCCCCCTTTTTTGTTGAGAACTTTTGCCCCTTTGGAGGTAGCGTCGTCAATAAGGTCTTTGATATATTGTGGCTTGCTGGGCTCAGGCAGTGGGGTGAGGAAAACGTCTTTTTCCCAAGGCAAACCGTATTTTAGTTTGTCGACAGCCTCAGAGAATTTTTTGTTGAACTCTTCGATGATGGACTCATGGACATAAAGTACCTTGAGGGCAGTACAGCGCTGACCATTGAAAGATAGGGTTCCGGAGATGCATTCTTTAACTGTATGTTCCAGGTCGGCATCAGGTAAAACGACGCCTGGATTTTTGGCTTCCAAACCAAGAACCAATCGAAGTCTGTTTTTATTGGGATGCTCATCTTGAAGTGCAACGGCAGAGGAGCTGTGCCCTATGAGTGCCAATACGTCCACCTGTCCCGTTTTCATAATGGGTTGTGCAATTTTTCTTCCACGACCAAAAAGAATGTTCACCACACCAGCAGGGAAAGATTCCTGAAAGGCTTTTAATAAAGGAGTAATCAATAGTACCCCGTGCTTGGCAGGTTTAAACACTGCGGTGTTCCCCATCACTATGGCAGGGATCAACAAACAAAAGGTTTCATTGAGTGGATAGTTATATGGGCCCAGACACAAGACAACCCCCAAAGGGCTTCTTCTGATATGAGCGTGAATGCCTCCTTCTTTTTCAAACTTTGCACTTTTCTGATCTAATTTTTTGTAAGCATCTATGGTATCATAGATATATTCTACCGTTCGATCAAATTCTTTTTGGGAATCACTGAGATTTTTACCGATTTCCCACATCAGTAATTTAACGACCTCCTCCCGATGTGCTTTCATTTTATCAGCAAAGCGCTCAAGACAATTGAGTCGTTCTCGGACCCGCATGGTTGGCCACTCACCTTTCCCCCGATCAAAAGCTTTGTTGGCAGATTCCAATGCCAAAAGTGCAGGTTCGGATTCCATATCAGGCACAGATCCCAATAAAGTGGGGCCCATTTCGCCATTTTTATTTTCGGTATGGATGCTGGAATAAACCTCAGCCATCTCGCCTTCCCATGTTTTCAACTCCCCACCGATGAGGTATTGATTAAAATGGTTTTCTTGCGGGCGATAGGCCTCAGGAATGTCATTAAGTGTCAGTGAATTTGAACCAGGTACAGACAAAACGTTACTCATTGCTTTGGTTTTGTTTTATGTTTGTATTACAAAGTTAGACAATTTTTTACACAGAGGATAAGGAAAAAGCTTTCCATAGTGCTCTTAACTAAAAATTAACTTTAAAGAAAATGATTTGAAGTATTCAAAGATCAAACGATCTTTTTCATCGCTGTCATGGATTCTCTCAGTTCGTATCCAACGATTTCTACTGGATGAAAACGAATGACCTCATTGACATCGATCAGTTGTCGATTATCCACACCATTGCCTTTACCATCTGCAAAGGGTTTACCGATCACATCTGTATCGATGCCTTTCATAAAATCAACCAACAAAGGTTTGGCTGCGTGATCGAAAAGATAACAGCCATACTCAGCAGTATCAGAGATAACACGGTTCATTTCAAATAATTTTTTTCTGGCAATCGTATTGGCGATCAGGGGTGTTTCGTGAAGGGATTCATAGTAGGCGGATTCCTCCTTGATACCAGAGGCCACCATAGTGTCAAAAGCCAATTCTACGCCTGCACGAACAAAAGCAACCATCAAAACACCATGATCAAAATATTCTTGTTCGGGAATTTCTTGATCGGTAATGGTGGTTTTCTCAAATGCGGTTTCTCCAGTAGCAGCCCTCCATTCCAAGAGGTTTTTATCGTCATTGGCCCAGTCCTCCATCATGGTTTTGGAAAAATGGCCGGACATGATGTCGTCCATATGTTTTTGGAACAAAGGGGTCAAAATTTCCTTTAAAGCCTCAGAAAGTTCGAAAGCTTTAATTTTAGCAGGATTGGACAAGCGATCCATCATATTGGTAATTCCACCGTGCTTGAGGGCCTCGGTGATGGTTTCCCAACCGTATTGAATGAGTTTGGCGGCATAAGCGGGGTCAATGCCCTTTTCCACCATTTTATCAAAAGAAAGAATAGAACCGGTTTGCAATACCCCACAGAGTATGGTTTGCTCTCCCATCAGATCGGACTTTACTTCGGCAACAAAGGACGATTCCAGTACCCCCGCGCGATGCCCACCTGTTGCTACTGCATAGGCTTTGGCGTATTCTAACCCATGACCTTGGGGATCATTTTCGGGGTGAACAGCGATTAAAGTAGGAACACCAAAACCGCGTAAAAACTCTTCTCTAACTTCAGATCCGGGACATTTGGGGGCGACCATGATCACCGTGAGATCTTTTCGTATGGTCATTCCCTCCTCTACGATGTTAAAACCGTGTGAATAGGACAGGGTCGCTCCTTTTTTCATCAAAGGAACAACAGCTTCTATTACTGAACTGTGGTTTTTGTCGGGAGTCAGATTGATCACCACATCGGCAGTGGGAACCATCTCTTCATAATTCCCTACATTAAAATTATTGTCCACGGCATTTTGGTAGGAGGCTCTTTTTTGATCAATGGCCCCTTGACGAAGGGTATAGCTGATGTCCAACCCAGAATCGCGCATGTTGAGTCCTTGATTGAGTCCCTGAGCGCCACACCCCACAATCACGATTTTTTTTCCTTTGAGGGCGTCCACTCCTTGATCAAATTCTGATTGATCCATAAAACGGCACTGCCCGAGTTGTTCTAATTTTTCTGCTAATGAAAGTTGATTAAAATAATTGGCCATTGTATTTCTAGGTTTATGTTAGTTATCTGATTTAAATTTTTTGAGAATTTCACTGATGCCCATTTTGGATTTGGTAATCGAAATCCGCCCAGATCGAACAAATTGAAGTAAACCAAAAGGGGCTAAATCATGGTACAAGCGGTCGGTTTCTTTTCTAAAACCTGTTTTTTCGATGACAAAATATTCGGGAGAAACCGTGACTATATTGGCATGGCTCTCTTTGATGATATTTTGAATGTGTCTTTCTTCAAACAAAGCGCTGGATTTGACTTTGTAAAGCGCACTTTCTTGAAAAATGGTTTCCTCATCGGTATGGTAAAAAGCACGAATCACATCCACTTGCTTTTCGATTTGCTTGATGAGTTTTTTGACACTCTCCTCTGTAACATTAACGATGATAATGAATCGGAAAACATCTTTGATTTCGGATTGTGAGGTGGTTAAACTTTCAATGTTGATATGACGCTTTAAAAATATAGACGAAATGCGGTTCAACAAGCCCACATTATTTTCAGAATAAATTGAAACGGTATAGGTTTTCTCCATTTGAAATTTGAATTATTTTAAACGAATATCAGAAACCGAGGCTCCAGAGGGGATCATGGGAAAGACATTATCTTCTTTCTCAACACAAACTTCTAAAAAATAAGGTTTGTCTGAAGCAATCATTTTAGCCACTGCTGCATCCAAATCCTCCCTTTTTTCCACCCGGTCTGCTTCCAAATGATATCCTTTAGCGATGGCGACAAAGTTCGGGTTAACCATCTCGGTGGAGGCATAGCGTTTGTCAAAAAACAATTGTTGCCATTGTCTTACCATTCCCAAAAATTCATTATTCAATACAACGATTTTTACGGCGGCCTGTGTTTGGAAAATGGTACCTAATTCTTGAATGGTCATCTGATATCCGCCATCCCCGATCACAGCTACGACTTCTCTTTCGGGGGCCCCCATTTTGGCACCGATTGCGGCCGGTAGTGCAAAACCCATGGTTCCCAGCCCACCAGAGGTTACATTACTTCTGGATCTAACAAAATCGGCATAACGACAAGCCACCATCTGGTGTTGTCCCACATCGGTGACGATTACAGCGTCGCCCTTAGTGTGTTTGTTGATAGATACGATGGCTTCACCCATGGTGAGCCCTCCATTTTTAGGATGGATGTCTTTGTCAATGACTTCCTTTACCTCTACTTTCATCAATTCTTCAAAACGTCCGATCCATTGTTTGTGTGATTTCTTTTCGACAAGCGGTATAAGGGCGTTTAAACTTTCCTTACAATCTCCCAGAACGGGAACATCTGCCTTTACATTTTTATTGATTTCAGCAGGGTCGATTTCGAAGTGGATTATTTTGGCTTGTTTGGCATAGGAATTCAAATCTCCTGTTACACGATCGTCAAAACGCATTCCGATGGCGATCAGAAGATCGCACTCGTTGGTCAATAAATTGGGGCCATAATTCCCATGCATTCCTACCATTCCCACATTGAGTGGATGAGATGTTGGAAGGGCCGAAAGTCCCAAAATGGTCCATGCAGCTGGGATACCTGATTTTTCCACAAACGCCTTGAATCGCTCTTCTGCTTCTCCCAGAATGACACCTTGCCCCCAAACGATAAATGGTTTTTTGGCTTGGTTGATCAATTCAGCGGCTTGTCTTACGGCATTGGTATCCAAAACAGGAATGGGGTTGTAACTCCTCACCCCTTTGCATTTTTGATAGGCAAAATCAAAAGTATCAAATTGAGCGTCTTTGGTGATATCAATCAATACCGGTCCTGGTCTGCCCGATCTGGCAATGTAAAATGCTTTTGCAAAAATTTCAGGAATTTCTGAAGCTTTGGTAATTTGATAATTCCATTTGGTGACTGGAGTCGAAATACCAATGATATCGGTTTCTTGGAAAGCATCGGAACCCAAAAGTTTGGAGGCAACCTGACCTGTAATACAAACCATGGGGGTAGAATCGATTTGAGCATCAGCAATACCCGTTACCAAATTGGTAGCTCCCGGTCCTGAGGTGGCAATGGCCACCCCTACTTTTCCAGAAGTTCTGGCGTAGCCTTGGGCAGCGTGGGTCGCCCCTTGTTCGTGCCGGGTTAGAACGTGATTTAACTGATCCTGAAACTTATACAATTCATCATACACCGGCATGATGGCACCTCCAGGGTAACCATAGATCAAGTCTACTCCCTCAGCCAACAAGCAGCGAATGACTGCCTCAGCACCGCTAATATTGATGCTTTCATTTTCTAGCTCTTGCAATGCAATTTGTTCTTTTGTTTTCATAGTTCTAAAGATCGGTAACACAACCCTCGGAGGCTGTTGCCACACTGTTTATGTATTTGTACAATACCCCTTTTGAAAATTTATAAGGAGGTTGTACCCAATTTTTTCTTCTTGCTTCTATTTCTTCATCGGTTAAATCAACAGTCAAACGATTGGTCTCTGCATCAATTGTTATCTGATCTCCGTCTTGAAGCAGACCAATGACTCCCCCCTCTTGTGCTTCAGGGACAATATGTCCCACCACAAAACCGTGGGTACCTCCTGAAAATCTCCCATCGGTGATCAAGGCCACCTCTTTACCCAATCCCGCACCCATAATGGCTGCAGTTGGCTTTAACATTTCAGGCATACCTGGCCCTCCTTTTGGGCCCTCGTAGCGGATGACCACTACATCACCTTTTTGGACCTTGCCTTGACCAATTCCAGCATTGGCGTCGTATTCCCCATCAAATACACGTGCCGGGCCTACGAACTTCAGCCCCTCTTTTCCAGTAATTTTAGCCACTGAGCCCTGCGAGGCTAAGTTCCCTTTTAGTATTCTGATGTGTCCAGTCGGTTTAATTGGATTGTCAAGGTTTCTGATCAAATCCTGACCCTCTTGAAGGGGGGGGACATCTGCTAGGTTTTCGGCTAAGGTTTTACCCGTAATGGTCATGCAATCTCCATGAAGCAAGCCATTCGCTAACATGAATTTTAACACCGCTGGAATTCCTCCAATGGCATGTAAATCTTTCATCAAATATTTACCGCTGGGCTTGAGATCTGCTAAAAATGGTGTACTGTCACTTATTTTTTGAAAATCATCAATGCTTAGGTCAATATTCGCTGCATGTGCAATGGCCAGAAAGTGCAGCACAGCATTGGTAGATCCACCCAAAACAGCAATCAAACGCAGCGCATTTTCCAGTGATTTATTGGTAACAATATCCAAAGGTTTTAGATCTTTCTCTATCAATTGCCGCATGGCAAGGCCAACCGCTTTACAATCATCAATTTTTTCTTGACTCACCGCTGGATTGGAGGAGCTGTAGGGCAATGACATTCCCAGAGCCTCAATGGCAGAGGCCATCGTATTGGCTGTATACATCCCTCCACAAGCACCGGCTCCAGGACAGGCATTTTGTATAACTTTTTTATACTCTTTTTCGTCTATTTTTCCAGCGACTTTTTCCCCCCAAGCTTCAAAAGCAGAGACCACATCCAATTCTTTGTCTTTAACACAACCCGAGGCAATGGTTCCACCATAAACCAAAATACTTGGGCGATTCAACCGCAACATGGCCATTAAGGCACCGGGCATGTTTTTGTCACAGCCCACTACAGTTACCACACCGTCGTACGACATGGCTTGAACAACTGTTTCAATTGAATCCGCAATGATGTCCCTTGAAGGCAAGGAAAAACGCATTCCTGGGGTTCCCATTGAAATCCCGTCACTTACCCCTATGGTATTAAAAATCAAACCCAACATTTGATGGGGGGCGATACCATGCTTCACGTGAACAGATAAATCGTTCAAGTGCATGTTACATGGATTCCCCTCATAACCTGTGCTAGCAATACCGATCTGTGGTTTTTTAAAATCCTCATCGGTCATACCAATGGCATGCAACATGGCTTGTGCTGCGGGTTGAGTGGGGTCTTGGGTTACACGCTGACTGTATTTGTTGAGCTCCATTTAAAGGAATTTTATGCTAATTTAAGGGCTAACTGCCATTGGCCCACAATGTTCTGTTTTTTTAGACTATACCCAAAAGAAATTAAATCATTATAAAGTATTGATTATTAATTATTTAACCAATACTAATTAATACATCCAGAGATGAAAAAAATAAATTGAGTTACCTTTATAAAAATCTAAGTCCCAAAAATACCTAACAAT
>Ga0181602_10001945_pt1 | contig 17820 bp, 16 predicted proteins | sample 041ome_14_FD_148640 | JGI IMG/M metagenome (GOLD analysis project Ga0181602, IMG submission 148640) | Coastal salt marsh microbial communities from the Groves Creek Marsh, Skidaway Island, Georgia - 041408US metaG (spades assembly) | ecosystem: Environmental > Aquatic > Marine > Intertidal zone...
TGCGAAAGCTAAATCTAAAAAATCATCTAAAATGAAGAAAAATACATCTAAGCGCAGTACAAAGAAGCGTAAGAGAAGAAGTCAACCAAAAATAAAGGAAATAGATTCCATGTGGAATACTATATTTAATCAGGTTGTTAATGATACTCCACTTGTAGAAAATGAGATAAAGCCGGTTTTACCCATTGAACAAACATCCGAAGGAATAAAACCAGTTGTTATTGTTCTTATCCATGCAGAATGGTGCGGTCACTGTAAAACATTACAACCAGAATGGGATATCATGGAAAAATCATTAAGTGACAATGAAAAACAAAATATTGCATTCGAGGTAATAGAACATGCCGAATTAGATAACAAATTACCCATTGTATCCAATAAATATATGAATGGAAAAATATTAACACATGCTGGTTTTCCAACAATTGGTAATATAGAAAATGGTGAATTTCAACAATATGGTGGAGGACGAACATCTAATGATTTATTAGATTGGATTCGTGGATTAATATCAAAAATACAAAAAATGTAACTGCATAAGTGGTAATATATCCTATATATGATATAAAATTGATTTAACATTCAATGGTTAATATTTGTAAAAATAATCTAAATATTAACGGGTAATAAAGAATAACAAATGTCTGGGTCAAAAATAGTCATACGAAAAAAGAAACCAACTGTGGTAAAATCATTTCGTTTGATTGATTTTCATATATATGATGATTCGCCTGCCAAAGAAAATGATTCTGGTTCGGATGAAGATTCTTACAAACGTTCTTATAAAAAGGATGATGATTTGCAGTTTGTAATTCAAATGTTTGGAATTAATGAGAGAGGCGAAACATGTTGTCTCTATGTTAATGATTATAAGCCATTCTTTTATGTTAAGGCAGGTGATTCTTGGACAGATTATAATGCAGGGGCGTTTATGAGAGAGTTACAGAATAACCAGAAACTGGATAAACGTTATAAAAATTCCATTTTATCATGTGATTTGGTTGACCATTATAAGTTATACGGATTTTCAGGCGGTAAAAAACATAAGTTTTTAAAACTTTCGTTCAAGAATACAGTTGCGATGAATAAATACAAGAATTTATGGTATACTTATAATCATGATGATAAAACCAACAATGGAGAGTATCGTACCCGTACTAACATTGTATTTCAGGGAGTTATTACAGAATTGTATGAAAGCAATATTCCTCCATTATTGCGATATTTTCATATTCATAATATTAGTCCATCTGGTTGGGTTTGTTTTAAAATGAACCGCGTGATTAAACCACAAAACAACACAACCACCTGTAAATATGAATTTATATGTCCATTAAAAGAATTAATTGCACAGCCAGATAAGGAAACAATAGTACCGTATAAGATATGTAGTTTTGATATAGAAGCCAGTAGTAGTCATGGTGATTTTCCAATCCCGATTAAAACGTACAAACGTTTTGCGTCTAATGTTGTCGATATTTTCATAAAACAGATGTCAGTACTAAACGAATCTGTGTCAAAACAATTATTACAAAAAATGATTTTAGCAGCTTTTAATTACGGTAAATTTGAGGATGTTGATATTGTATATCCCAAACATTGTCCAACGCGGCCTCAATTAAATAAATATATTGAAATATTATTAAATGAAACCGTTGAAAATGTAAAGAAAACAAACCAAGATAATGATACGAATGTATTATTAACAATAGATGGTATTTTTGAACAAATAAAAGAAAATCAACAATATACTGGAACGGGTGATGATGATAATGGTAATGGTAATGAAACTGCAGAAGTTAACGAAACAAGTGGATATTATAACAAAAATTATACACGTAAACCCAAAATAAAACGTAATGACACTATTTTGGATATATTAATTAGTGAAAATCATAATAGGGATGAAAAGATTCAATTATTAAATGAAGTGATGACACGTGTGTTTCCCCGACTAAAAGGTGATGAAGTAACATTTATTGGTTCTACCTTTTTAAAATATGGTGAAAAGGAACCTTATTTAAACCATTGTTTGGCAGTAGGTACATGTGATGATATTCCAGGCATACAAGTAGACTGTGTTGATACCGAGAAAGATGTTCTATTGAAATGGGCAGAATTAATACAGACTGAAAACCCTGATATTATTATTGGGTATAATATATTTGGCTTTGATTATGAGTTTATGTTTCGTAGAGCACAAGAAAATCATTGTGAAAGAGAATTTCTATTATTATCCAGGAAAATAAATGAATTATGTGCAACTGAAAGTCGTGAAAATCCAGGTGAATTAAATATTGAACACACAAAAATGCAAATTGCCAGTGGTGAATATGATTTACGTTATTTTAAAACAACTGGACGATTACAAATAGATATGTATGCCTATTTCCGCCGTGATTTTAATTTATCATCTTATAAATTGGATGATGTTGCTGGACAATACATTAGCGATTCTGTCAAATATATACGTTATGTTGAGGATAGTGTTCATGGTGATGTAACCCATCTATGTAGTAAAAATCTAATGGGGTTAAATATTGGTGACTTTATCCATATTGAGTTAACTGGATTTACTGCAGATTATTACAACAATGGACAGAAATTCAGGGTACTTGATATACAAAATAAAGTGGAAGTTACACATACGGTAAAGGGCAAAGACCAGACAAATACATACAATATTATTGTTATTTCAGGCCATTATGATTTGGATGATAGTAAGTCTATCAAGTGGGGGATGGCAAAGGATGATGTAACCCCTCAGGATATTTTTAGATTATCAAAAGGAACTTCTGCCGATCGTGCTGTTGTTGCAAAATACTGTATTCAAGATTGTAACTTGGTTCATCATTTAATGAACAAAATTGATGTAATTACAGGATACGTTGAGATGTCCCGTATTTGTAGTGTTCCTATCAGCTTTCTGGTATTCCGCGGACAAGGTATCAAACTAACCAGTTATGTGGCTAAAAAATGCCGAGAAAAAGATACGCTTATGCCTGATTTGGAAAAACCTAAAGTTGCTGAAGGATATGAAGGGGCTATTGTATTACCACCCAAATGTTCTATGTATATGGATAATCCAGTTGCTTGTGTAGATTACTCATCGTTATACCCCTCCTCAATGATTAGTCAAAATTATTCACATGATAGTAAAGTATGGTCAAAAGAATATGATTTGGAGGGTAATTTAATACGGGTTGTTGGTGAACGAAATAAGTCAGGAGAGTTTATTTATGATAATTTGCCTGGATATCATTATATTAATATTGAATTTGACACATATCAATATATTCGTAAAAATCCAACAGCAAAAGCCGATAAAACAAAAGTAGGAAAAATGGTTTGTCGGTGGGCTCAATTTCCAGATAATAAGAAGGGTATTATGCCATCTATTTTGGAAGAACTATTAAAAGCAAGAAAAGATACACGTAAAAAGATTAAAACCGAACCAGACCCGTTTATACAAAATATTTTGGACAAACGACAACTTGGTTATAAAGTTACAGCAAATTCATTATATGGTCAATGTGGATCTCGTACGTCTACTTTTTATGAAAAAGATGTGGCTGCGTCTACTACGGCGACTGGACGTATGATGATTATTTATGCAAAACGTATGATTGAAGAAGTATACGGCGATAGGATATATGATACCCTCACGCATGGTCCAGTACGTACAAAAGCTGAGTACGTATACGGGGATAGTGTTGCGAAATATACACCAGTCTATGTTCGGGTTAACGGTAAGGTTGTTATTTGTGAAATATCAGCATTAGCTGATTCTTACGGAAATAACGATTGGGTTACATGCACAGAAGAGGGTAAACAAGATAAGGAATTTTGTGAACTTAACGAGGTTGAATCGTGGACCGATAGCGGTTGGACAAAGTTGCATCGTATTATTCGGCACAAATTAGCCAGTCATAAAAAAATGATGCGGGTACTAACCCATACAGGGGCGGTTGATGTAACTGATGACCACTCATTGTTATTAACCAATGGCACAGAAATATCTCCCAAAGAAGTGGAAGTCGGGACAAAATTATTACATTCTACATTACTCCCCGATGAAACGCTCTGTAAAGACACCATTTCAGTGGAGGAAGCCAAAATATATGGATTCTTCTTTGGTGACGGTAGTTGTGGTACATATAAATGTCCATCAGGGTCAAAATCATCGTGGGCTTTAAATAATGCAAATGATTATATACTTGATAAATATATGGAATTATGTAAAATAGCCTATCCAGAGTATGAATGGAAAATGTATGATACAATAGAATCCTCAGGTGTTTATAAAATATCTTTTACATCTAATGAATACGGTGACAAAAAACAATTTATTGAAAACTACAGAAAAAATACATATTATAACAACAGTAAAATCATTCCTGACTTTATTATAAACGGTACTCAAGAAATCCGCAAGGCATTCTGGGAAGGGTTATATGATGCAGATGGTGATAAAGATTCTCATGGATATATTCGCATTGACCAAAAATCACAATTAAGTGCTTCTCATATTTGCTGGTTAGCAAATAGTATTGGATATAAAACGTCTATTAATACCAGAAGCGATAAAATGAGTATATATAGAATTACGGCTACAATGGGTTCCCAGCGTAAATGCCCAGATGCAATCAAAAAAATCGACGAAATCACTGATTATGATGATTATGTATATGATTTAACTACAACGAATCATCATTTCGCTGCTGGAATTGGTAACATGATTGTGCATAATACGGATAGTGTATTCTTTACTTTTAACCTTGAAAATGCAGATACTGGTGAAAAGATACGAGGTCAACCCGCGTTAGAAATGACAATTGAAATCGCTCAAGATGCCGCCGATTTATGTACGAAATATCTAAAACCACCAATGGGATTAGAATATGAAAAAACATTAATGCCATTCATTTTATTGTCCAAAAAAAGGTATGTTGGTATGTTGTACGAAGATGACCCGAATAAAGGATATATGAAATTTATGGGATTGTCTTTAAAACGTCGTGATTCTTGTGATTATTTAAAAGATGTATATGGCGGAATTTTGAATATTTTGATGAAAGAGTATAACTTACAAAGTGCTATCAAATTTTTGGACAAATCGTTACATGACCTTATTAATGGAAATGTTAGTATGGATAAATTAGCAATCACAAAAGCTCTTAGAAGTGGCTATAAAAATCCCAACCAAATCGGTCATTTTGTATTAGCAGAACGAATTGGAAAACGCGACCCAGGCAACAAACCGAAACCAGGAGACAGAATGAAATTTGTATTTATTGTAAATGATACTCCCAAGGCATTAATGGGAGATAAAATAGAAACAACCGAATTTATTGTGGAAAATAATCTCAAAATTGATTACACACATTATATTACAAATCAACTTATGAAACCATTACAACAATTGTTTGGTCTGGCATTGGAAGAAATTTGGAGATTACAGGGGAAAACTTCTGCAATCAAAACATATAATCGCGAACTCAAAAAATTAACAGCAGAATTTCCAGATATTGAAACATTTATGAAAAAGAAAGAAAAATATTGCTCTGCAAAAGTAAAAGCACTTTTATTTGATGATGTCTTAAACAAAATTTATAATGAAAAACACAGTATTCAAACTATTACTTCTTTCTTTAAACGATAATATCATCTAAATGATTCTTGTGAAAATATTTAAAATAATTTAAATATTTTTTATTGAAACTTAGGCATACATCATATATAAAGCGTCTTTTGTATACTTATTTATTGACGAACCTCCTGAAATATAGATAAATACAAATAGTAATATAATAGAGATTAATAGTTCAGTTAAATACATAGTATTAAATTAGATTATAATGGTAAAGAATTATTAGATGAATCTATTCCGTACATTTGAAAAGAAACAAATGGATGCAGTGTATTATTTGATGAATCTATATTTGATAATGTCGTCAGGTATTGAGATAAGTTATTTACAATATTATTACTTGAATCAACAATAGCTGATTGTATCATAGATTCAATTGTACTACTTAAACTACTGCTCGGTGGTTGTGGACGTGGTAGCGGTGGATAAGAACCAATAAGGTTATGTGTAGATGCATCAGTAAATGTATAACTGTCAGTTGTTGTTCCAATTGGAGTTATATATCCATCATTGTTCTCACCCTCATTGTTCTCATCCTCATTGTTCTCATCCTCATTATTCTCATCCTCGTTATTCTCATCCTCATTATTCTCATCCTCGTTATTCTCATCCTCATTATTCTCATCTTCATTGTTTCCAGAGATAGATGAATTATATGTACGTACATCAAACCTACATACAGGACAACATACATTTTCTTGAAACCAACGAATAAAAGCATCTTCTGTAAAAGTATGATGACAATATAATATTCTACGTAACCTGTCGCCAGGTTGAAATGTAGCTAATGTAATGGGACACCGGTTGTTTAATAATTCCATTGAAACATCATAAAATATTGTTTCACTTGCATTTTCTAATTCAGCAGGGGTAGGAAATACGGGTACATTTTCAAATAGATTTGAAAAATTAGTTGCATTAATCGTTGGGAATAACCCATGTGTAAAAATACTATTTATTTCAGTAGGGGTAGAAAGAGTTGGTGTAGTGCGTGTTTGATGGGGGTTTACTTGACGAAATCGTATAGGTTGTGTTCTTGGTTGTGTTCTTGGTTGTGTTCTTGGTTGTGTTCTTGGTTGTGTTCGTGAACGCCGATTAAGAGGTATAGTAGTATTGTATAGATTTTGCTCTCTATTAATAGGTCTATTATCCGTCATATCAATTAATCTATTTAATAATATAATAAGTTCTCTCGTATTCCTGGAATGTTCAAGCATAATTCTATTATAATTTTCTAAACTTCTATTTCCTAAACGAACCGCATCTCTTGCAGTAGCAACAATTTGTTGATGAATATTATTAGAAGATGATGTATTAGGAGGTGTATATGATGAGTTACCAGAAAGGTAATTTTGTATAGTTTCTGATACAATATTATGTATATTTTGTTCAATGTTTGAAAACATATTATTATTATCTTGGTTATTCATGAAGATTGATATAATATAATAGAATATAAAGAATCACGTTTATATTGTTATAAATATAGAAAATAGAAATGGACTTATCTAAGTATAAAGATAAAGGGAGAATAGGGTTAGAAAACCTGGGAAACACGTGTTTTTTAAACGCTTGTATGCAAGTTTTGAATAATACCTATGAATTGAATGATTTATTAGATAAAACCCAAATAAATTCGTTACCAAGTTCTCCAAATAAAATTATATTAGAAGAATGGAATGAATTACGCAATATAATGTGGAGTGGAAACGGTATAGTAACTCCTCGTAAATTTGTTCATAATGTACAGCAAATAGCTAAAGAAAAAGGAAGAGATTTATTTACAGGACATGCACAAAATGATATGACAGAGTTTTTACTATTTTTTATGGATTGCATACATTCAAGCATTTCACGACGTGTGAAAATGAATATTAATGGAACTCCAAAGAATGATTTAGATAAGATGGCAATTCAATGTTATAAAATGTTGGAAGCAGTATATTTAAATGATTATTCAGAGATTATGGATATGTTTTACGGCATATATGTATCTGTTATTGTATCTAAGGATACAAATGAAATACAAACAATAAAACCCGAAAATTTTTTCGTATTAGACTTGCATATAGACAATAATATTGAAACGCCCCAAACATTATACGATTGTTTAGATATGTATGTAAAACCAGAAATACTTGAAGGTGATTGTGCATGGTATAATGAAAAGACTGGAAAAAAAGAAGATATAAAGAAACAAATACAATTTTGGAATTTCCCACAGATTGTGATTATTACAATAAACCGTTTTACACCAGATGGAACTTCCAAAGTAAATAAAAATGTAATGTTTCCAATAGATGATTTAGATTTATCAAAATATGTATGTGGGTATAAACCTGCAACATATCAATATGAATTATATGGGATATGTAATCATATTGGAGGGGTTACTGGTGGTCATTACACAGCATTTATTCGTAATGTAGAAAATAATTGGCTACATTTTAATGATAGAATAGTAGAATCAGTTGACAACCCAAATGATGTTATTTCTCCCGCCGCATACTGTTTGTTTTATCGTAAAAAAAATAACATAGTATAATATATTAATTTGATAAATACATATGAGTGATACTAAAATAAATAAATTAGAATCAATTACTGTTGAAAATACAGATACATCTACCCAAGATTCGGTTGAAGAACCAACTACTGATACAACTACTGATACAACTACCGAAAAATCTATAGAAGAATCCACAACAACATTATCTAATTTAGCAACGAAATCAAACTTAATATTAATATTAACATTTTTAGGGATATATTTTATAGTTTATTTCGTATTAGGTAAGTTTTTTAATAAAGGTGAGGACCCGAATGGCTTTAATGTAAGTCTTAGTAGAACTTTGGATGTTATGTTTTTTGGATTTTTAATTGTTATTACTTATACTATATATGATTCATATGAACAGAATCCTGAACGCAGTATATTTGAAGAAACATTTTCCAGTTTTACAGATTTTGTGAGTAGCCCTTCTTCTGCATTTGCTGTTGGTATTGCTATTATTTTGTTTTATTTGGTTACTTATTTATTCCGTATACCCATGGACAAAGAATCAAAACCATACTTTATTTCTATTATTGAATCCGTAGCATGGGTACTATTAGTCATTATTTTATTTGTAGACTTTTTCAAATATGTTTTAAATGTTTCTCTCTACGATATATTCCCATGGTTAGCCCCTGAGGAGAAAGAAGAGGACCCTGAAACAACTACAATTCCTTTACCCAAATTAGATAAATGTGAAACAGAAGACCAAGATGACCCTGAACATGAAGTATTTAATATTGCTAATAATAAATATACATACGAGGATGCACAAGCCATATGTAAATCATATGATGCTACTTTAGCTACTTATGACCAAATTGAAAATGCATATAATGACGGAGCAGAATGGTGTAACTATGGATGGTCAGCTGACCAAATGATTTTATTTCCTACACAGAAAAAAACATGGGAAAAATTACAAAAATTAGATGAAGGACGTGGCTGTAATTCAAAGTCCGCAAGTCATAAAAATGATTGTGGACGTCCTGGAATTAATGGTGGATATATTGCAAATCCCTATGTTAAATTCGGTGTGAATTGTTTTGGAAAAAAACCCAAAGCCACTGACGATGATTTATTACGCATGAATGCAAAACAAAATCAAACCTATCCTAAAACACCAACTGAAAAACGCTTAGAAAAGAAAGTCAATTATTGGAAAGATAATGCAGATAAATTTTTACATGTTAATTCATATAATACTACTTCATGGAATAAATCGGGAGGAAAACCTACCGCTACCGCCAGTACCAGTGATTCTCCATAATACCTCCACTATCATAATAATGAATACAATTATATATTCATTATTTATTCAAGACTTAATTCATCTTTTTGTCTATTTTATCAAACATCTCTTGATTGTATACTAAATTACCAGTTGGTTTATATTGATCCAGTGGAGTATATTCTTTTTTATTTTTTTGAAGTGAGTTACCTTTGTCGTTAAATAGTGTTGCATTCATATCCTCATCATCTTTTTCTGCCTTTAAATCGCGTATAACATTACCCTTTTCGTCTAATACTTTACCGGTTTGTTTCTTTATTTCCGTTCTAACATACGATGGTATCCAATTTGCCCAAGAAATAAACAATGTATTGGGATGCATGTATTGCACATGAAATCCATTTTCCTCTAATTTTACAACTAAATGACCTATACAATCCCCTTGATTGTATATAGGTTCTCCAAATATGTATTCTGGAACGGAAAACCATACATGAGTTTCTTTTTTTTGGCTACGTGTAGTACCTTTTATTTTATTATGGATTCTATTTAATATTTTATTAAAAATTGATAATTGTTTTTGATCACGTTGTTGGGATTTCGTGAATAAATCATCTATATTTATTTTTCCCATACTTTCTTCATCCGTTGAAAATAGAAAATTTGACATATTATTGTTATATGTTCATAGAAAAAACATAAACATATAACGTACTTAATTTATAATATTATCAATATATGGAATCAACCGATTTTTATTGCTGTGATGTAAAGAAAAACGAGTATTCTCCCAAATGTCAAGAATATTTGCCTGAATATACGAATAAACCCTTGTTATACGATGATACTATAAGACATCTTGTTATATCAGGTGGAGGAACTTTGGGATTTTCGTATTACGGAATTTTAAAGGAATCTAATGAAATGGAATTATGGAAATATGATAATATAAAAACTATATACGGTACTTCTATTGGAGCAATATTAGCTACTGTTATTTGTTTAAATTACGATTGGAATACATTAGATGATTATTTAATTAAACGACCATGGCAAAATGTTTTTAATTATGATATAAATACACTCTTTGCTTGTGTACAAAATAATGGTATTTTTTCTAAAACTATTACTGAAAAGATATTTCAACCATTATTATTAGGAAAAGATATTCCATTATCTATTAATATGAAGGAGTTTTTTACTATTACTGGGATTGAACTACATATAATGGTTACAAATGTAAATCAGTTCAATGCGGTTGATATATCATATAAAACTCATCCAAAATGGTTATTAATTGATGCAGTTCATGCATCTTGTTCTATTCCATTACTTTTTACACCCATTTTATTAAATGAAAACCTATACTGCGACGGGGGATTCTGTGTTAATTGTCCAGTAAATCAATGCATTGATAATGGAGCAAACCCAAATGAAATTATGGGAATTAATACATTTGCTGAAAATAATGAAGAAACAGTTATGAATGATTTTTCATTATTTGATTATATTGTATTTTTAATAAACAAAATATTACAAAAAATTACGATTCAACCTTGTGATGATATACGCTGTATGTTTATATTGCCATTTGATAGTAGGTCATTAACTAATATATCTATGGTTTCAGAATCTGACAATGTTCGTACTGAACTTATACAACATGGTATTGATGCATGTCGAGAACAAATACACAAATTTCATAATACATAGTTATTATACTAACATTATATCTACAAATTTCTTTAATGATTCTGTTTTTACTGAAGCATCATAATCTATTGTTGTATTATCTTTTACCATTTTTACGGTTGGGTATGATTCAACATCATATTCATTGATTAGTTGTTTTGCAGTGGATTCCTTATCATTTGTACAATCTACAGATATACATTTTATTGTATATCCATTTACTGTTTTGTTGTGATGACTCATCTTAAATGTATCCCACTCTGGTTGAGCTTTTTTGCAATGAGGACACCAGTCTGCATGGAAAAAATATATTAATGCTTCTTTTCCACTATTTGCTCCTGCGGAGTCAGTTGACGCTGTACGGTTCATTGAATTCGCTACATCATCAAATGTGCCTGTGGATTTTCTTCGTCTCATCCACCAAATGGTTACTACAATAAAAACGATAAAAATGAATATACTAATCATTATCTTTTTACTAACAAAGTATTTGCTCAGTACATCTATAATATGTGCCATTTATATTATATCTGTATATATTTTTGGTTATACGTTAAACGAACTCACTAAATATTTAGTATATTTTATTATATAATTGTTATATAACTACTATGAAAAAGAGAACCTATTCTGCAAAAAATAAAACCAAACGACGTTTACGGCCTGTATTGAAAGATATTAAACCTATATACTCCAACGATGATTACAATAGCAATGACGGCATGTTAACCAGTATATGGGGACCTGGCATGTGGCATTATCTACACACCATGAGTTTTAACTATCCCGTAAAACCTACTAACAAAGATAAAATACATTATAGAGACTTCCTATTAAGTTTACGTCATGTATTACCCTGTGGAAAATGTAGAACGAATCTTACCAATAATTTTAAAAAACTGCCTCTTTATAAAAAATATATGAAAAATCGTTTTACGTTCTCCAAATACGTATTTGATTTACATGAATTAATTAATACTATGTTGGGAAAAGTTTCTGGACTTACGTATGAACAAGTACGTGAGAGATATGAACATTTTAGAGCAAGATGTACCAAATCTAAAACTCAAAAACGGGTTCATTTTTCTAACTCTACCAAAAAACCTACCGAGTCGGGGTGTGTTGATTCCTTATATGGCGAAAAATCTAAATGTGTTTTACAAATTGTTCCACAGGATACTCAATGTGAAACACTCAGTATTGATAAAAAATGTGTCAAACATAAAGGTGATGTTGTTTCTACATTAAAGAATAATTCATAATTATTTCATCATTATTTTAGGTGAGTTGAGAACCTGACAACTATTTAGACGGGTTTGCATTTTTATTGCTTGTTTTTGTATATTATAAGAAACAAATATAATATAATAATATATACAATCTATATTATTATAATATGTCACAACCTGTTCACGCGTCTACTATATCTAATGAACTATATCAACCTAATGTAGAACAACCTACTCGTAAAACATTACCTGATGAATTAAATACACCTGAAATGGATAATGTAAATAAAGAAGTTGAGAACATGACACAAAAAATCAAACGTGTCCGCAAACAAGTCCCTTTTTGGGGAGAGAACCCCAATGTTCTCTTTCAACAACCCTATATGTTTGAATTTTTCCCTATTGATGGAATGACATATGAACAAAAACTTAACGCTATTACACGTACCGTAATTGCACTTTCTATTGTTAGTATTATTGTTACTAACAGTATGAGAACCGTATTGTTCTTTATTGTCACACTTGGAGCTATTTATATGTTACATTATTATCACCGTCTACAACAAGATAAACTTGATAAAAAGAAACAAGTGGATGAGGGGTTTGAGGATGCTCCCGTCACAGAAGACTTATTTAAGAAACATAATATGCCTGTTCCCAATGGTCTTTTTACTGAACCTGAGTCTAACAATGTTTTTGGTAACGTATTGGTTACCGATTATGATTATAACCCCAATAAAAAACCCGCTCCACCCGCTTTTAATAAAAAAGTAGAAAAGGACATTCTTGCTCAGGCGAAACAATTTGTTGCTGATGCTAATCCTGACCACACTGATATTGCTGATAAATTGTTTAAGGACGCTGGAAGCGAACTTATGTTTGAACAATCGTTACGCCCATTCAATTCCAACCCTTCTACTACTATTCCTAACGACCAAGCTGGGTTTGCTGAGTTTTGTTACGGTAGTATGATTTCTTGTAAGGAAGGCAATCAATTTGCATGTGCACGTAATTTAGCAAGACATACTAATTAGGTCGACTTGCACCATTTATGATTCTATTTAGGTCATTTTTTATTATTTACTTTCAATGTTCTCTTTTTGATAATATTTTACATTCAAAATACTATCTCTTTGTATACTATAATAATAACAGTCAATATGGCAAGCCTTAGTCCTTACACATTCAATAATACTGGCAGAATTGGAGCTGATTCCACAGACCAATCTCAACGCAACACTACAAATACTCATTACGCGAATTATATGTTGACCGACCATTTTAGTACTACTTTAAGCGATAGTCATGTTAAATTCGCTATGCAACAACCCACCATGAATTTTAACGGTTTAGCAAATGGCAATGGTATTCACAACACAGCTGTTGATAAAGAGTCCATGCTTAAAATCAAAACCACCGAGGAAAGACCTTTGGAGAAATTACAATTGTTCTCTCGTCCTTTTGTTACTGTTCCTTATTTAGGCAGAGGCAGTTGTGACCCTACTTTGGAGTCCAGACTTCAACAAGGAGAACCTGTTACAGAGAAAAAGAGCGTTTCTACCATTATGGATAAATCTTTCGGGGCTTATTCGTTGTATCCTACCGACAGCAAAATGGAGAACCAAGTGAAAGACGCTTCGCACACGGTTGAAGAGGTTGCTATGGACGGTTGGGTTCGTGGTGGACAATCTACCCGCGAGATGCCCAATACTGAAACGAAACACAGCAGTCGTTAATTTGATTGTATTTAGAGATGATTTTAATTATGTAATTATAATATATAATTACATAGAATGGCAGCTACTGATAATGAAATGAGAATCAATGATGGAGACGTTGATTCTGGTCTGGTTAATGCAGCTGATCCTGCTGATCCTACTGCTACTGGTCTTGGTGATGCTGATCCTGCTGATCCTACTGCTACTGGTCTTGGTGATGCTGATCCTGCTGATCCTACTGCTACTGGTCTTGGTGATGCTGATCCTGCTGATCCTACTGCTACTGGTCTTGGTGATGCTGATCCTAATGTTTCTCGTTCTGTTGATGAAGAAACAGCATCTGTTGCCAGTGTAGACGAATCACCAAAAGTATGTGTTCAAATGGTTAAGGACCAGACCGCTTATAATGGTATTGACAATGGCACTACGATCGCAATTAAAAACGGCGATGGTAAATATGACGTTTTTAAGAAAGGTGCTGAAAATTCCCCTGATTTTTCTCCAGGCAATACTTATCAACAGCTTGTTGAATCATTAGGAGGAAAAAGACGCAAAACAGCCAAAAGAGGTGGAAAATCCTCAAAAAGAGGTCGCAAATCCGCAAAAAGAAGCCGAAAAACCGCCAAAAAGGGTCGCAAAGGAAAAGGTTCTCGCCGTAGTAAAAAATAAACACTTAACAATATAAAAATAAATATTCATCATAACAAATTGTAATTTATATTCATTCCAATGAATATAAATATATCGTGCATACCTATCATAGTACAATGTATCCAAAAGATTTGATTATACCAAAATATACAACAAACACAGGTTACAGACAATGTTTACGTGAAATATTTAAAATGATTCCTGAGAATTATCCAGATACGGTAAGACAATTGGAAGAAGAATTAGGTGATGATTTTGACAAGGAAACACGTGATGAAATAGAGTATGACGACGAATCCGCTGGACTTATGATGCAATATATTCGCAATCAAACCAAACATTTACCGATTTTTCAACGTTTATATGAAATGGCGGCAGCACGATTTTTGTCACGTGACCATGAGATAGGGGTTGCAATATTGTATGCTTATGATTATATGCCATACTTTCATAAATGTATTTGTATTTTCTTAAATAATCCAGATAACCTCACCGAAGAAACTCAAGAATATAGAGAATTGGTGAATATGTTGAATTAATTTAGACACAGTAAATATTGTGTTATCTACGAAATAATGTATACGGGTAGTGTATATATTATTTATGACATCTACCTCCAATAAAAATACACCAGGTAATTATGTACTTGAACAAAAAATGAATCAACATATAGGCGATTATCGCACATATTTACATTCTGCCGCGGGTGAAGCACATACCAACCATTTACCAGGAAATGGATTGTTACCCGCATCAAACGCCAGAACACATCTATGTGGTAACTATTGTGATGTAGAATCACAACTTCGTGGTATTGGTTCTACCAATTTAGTCACCCCCCAAAAACCAGTAACACCACAATTTCAAGCTATTCCCAGTCTTTCTATTATGGACAAATTGCCAACATTATTACCAGAACCACTTGTCGTAGAGAAGAATCAACGCCCTTATCCATTAAATTAGATTTAGCACGGTTCGCGTTTTTTTGCAGTGCTACGGTGTCTATACTTGCTATGATTTTTGAATGAACTATTTTTTTTAAATGGAAGAGGTGTTTTACGCAACTCTTCGGGACGAATCCATAACTGTGGAACGTGTACAACAGGTGGCTCTGGAGTAGGTTCAGTGTCATCGCAAGATTTATTTTCAGGTTCAGGTTCAGGTGTTTGTACTTGTTCTTGCAGTGGTTTTGTTACTGGAATATTTTGTTTTCCAAACATCATATTGGATTGTGTAATAATATCAGGCAATGAACGGTCAACCTGAACATCATTTATAGAATTTATAATAGAAACAACACGCACATTGGAGAATTGTTGTAACGGGACTATTGTATTATCGGGTTTTATTTCAATTGGCATTTGTATGTTTGCCATAACATATCTTGAGGTCATTGGATTAGTAATAGTATTGTTATATATTTGAAATAAGTGTTTATGTAATTTTCATTCAATTACATAAAAATAGATAATACATGGGTAATTATATTATATTATATAATATTAATAGATATTATATACAATGAATCTAACCGAATTTAGTACAAAATATGGTGCAAAAGATGGAGTGAATCAATATTATGTATTAGGTACAATAATATTATTAAGTTCTGTATTTGCATATGGTTATATACGTTGTTTATTTAATTTTAATGATATATTCAGTAATAAGATGAATCAATATATTGATGGTTGGATAATGGTTCATTTTTCTATATATGTAGTAATTGGATTACTTTTTCCAGGAACATTTTATTTATCAATGACAATAGGTATATTATGGGAAATATTTGAGATGTGGGCAGGATATGCAAAACCTTCGTTTTTAATTGGAATTGGTAATTGTCGTCATGATATAACGATATCAAAAAAATCCGTAGTTACCAATGATAATAAAGGAAAAGATAAATATTGGTGGTATGGTCAGTCTCAAGATATCATAGCAGATTTATTAGGGTTTATCGTCGGTAAATATATTTTAATACCAATATTATTGTAATTTATGTATGAATAATAGTTACAATAGTAAATTATTTTTCTATATTATCTATAAATTATAATATAGTTTTCTATGCAGCTGCAATGGAAGCTGCTACGGAAGCAGCTGCACTGATTGCATCCACATCATTTGTATTTGTATTTTCCAAATTTGCCGCTACAGAAGCAGCTGCACTTATTGTATCCATATCATTTGTATTTGTATTTTCCAAATTTGCTGCTACAGAAGCAGCTGCACTGATTGCATCCACATCATTTGTATTTGTATTTACCAAACTCGCTGCCACTGCAGCAGCAGCTTGTATAATATCATCATCATCATCATCATCATCATCATCATCATCAATTTCTTCTTTGCTTTGTGTCATTGTTTCACCTATCTTATAGTTATCATCAAAAAAGTTGCTATCATTATATACATAGTATTTCTTATCTGGATTCTTTGTTGTTATTGTTGCTAATAAAATATTTTTTTGTTCTTCTTTTCCAACAGCATCAGTTGTTTTTTCAACAGCAATTTGTGTAAATTTTATGTCATTGTCTGTTAATATAATTGGTGGAGTATTTTCCCCCCATAATTTTATAATTCTATCTTTAAATATTTGAGTAGCATCATCTAATGATTCTGGACTGGTAGGTGTTAAGCTTGATATTATTGAACTATTAGCTTGACTAACATCATCATTAACAGTTTCACTAACATCATCATTAACAGTTTCACTAACATCATCATTAACAGTTTCACTAACATCATCATTACCATTATCTATGTTTTGCCTACTTTCTACCACTGCAGCAGCTGCCTGTATAATATCACCATTATTATCATTAACATTTGATGATATAACCTGAGGTTCTATATCATCGGTGACTGCTGCTGTATATTGTGTTGTTGCAGCTACTGCTGCTGCTGCTGCTATTAATGCTTCTTCTGCATTTCGCTTTCTTTCTTCTTCAGGTTTTGCTGCTTCTGCTGCTTGTCTTGCTGCTTCTGCTGTTTTTTTTGCTTTTTCTTGTGCTGCTATTGCTTCTTGTTCTTTTTTTGCTGCTTCTTGTGCTGCTATTGCTTCTTGTGCTGCTATTGCTGCTTTTTCTTTT
>Ga0181602_10002023_pt1 | contig 17428 bp, 10 predicted proteins | sample 041ome_14_FD_148640 | JGI IMG/M metagenome (GOLD analysis project Ga0181602, IMG submission 148640) | Coastal salt marsh microbial communities from the Groves Creek Marsh, Skidaway Island, Georgia - 041408US metaG (spades assembly) | ecosystem: Environmental > Aquatic > Marine > Intertidal zone...
TTTCCTTATCGTTTTTAACCTTGTTTGAATTCCAAGAAAAAGGGAAACAAATAAAACTCATTATGGCGGCTATTCTCAGTGGATGTGCGTTACTCACAAAATGGCTTCCCGGTTTGATGCCATTGGGCTTTTGGATGGCTCGAATTGTTTTTGATTTTGATTATCGAGCTCGATTTCAACCGAAAGATATTCTTCTATTTTTGGGTATCGTATGTGTCATTGTGGTGCCTTGGCAACTGTTTGCTTGGACGCAATATCCAGAAGCTTTTTCACAGGAATGGGATTATAATACCCGACATTTTACCGAAGCGATTGAAGGTCATGGTGGCGAATGGTATTATCATTTATGTCAAGCGCCTTCCTTATTTGGATGGGGCGTTAGCGTCATAGGAGCCATCACATTGTTGTTTGCACTTTACCAACGTAGCTATCTTGCCATAAGTTTGATTGTAATCGAAACATTCTTCGCATTTTCCGCCACCAAGATGCCAAGTTTTACCTTGATTCTCTTGTTGCCTATTTTATTACTCCTTGGCCTACAGATTCAACTACGTCCAAAGAAACTCATGATTGGTCTGAGCATTTTAATGATTCTTTTTAATGTTCGTTTTGACCTATTCAATGATGCTTTTCTAAACGAGAATCAAGCGCATTACCGAGAAGGCATGTCCAACAACAGAAAAACCTTAAAGCGATTGAACCTCACACCAGATATGGTGGTTTTCAATGCCAGAAAAAGAAGCCACATTGAATGTATGTTTTACACGGATGCCATCGCCTACCCTTTTTATCCTTCAAAATCAGATATTGACAAGGTGCGAAAAGCCGGCATGATACCTGTTATTTTTGAGTTTCCCCAAGATAGCTTGGCACAAAAAGAAAAAGGGATCAAAAAGATCCCTTTAGAATTATCATTTTTCGAATAGATTAGGACAGCTCTTCTATCTCAAATCCCACGCTTTTTACGGCGCTTACCACCGCATCTACAGAAACATTATCGTTATTCACGGTTAGGATACGATCATCGGATTCTAGATCAACTGACCAGCTTTGTTCCTCCAGGATTTCATTAAGCTTGGGTGTTACTTTTGACAAGCAACTGTTGCACTGTATGGTGGTTTTAAATCTTGCTTCAGACATGGTGCAAAATTAAAGCCCAGAGCCTAGGATTAATCCACAAAATACATTTTGATTAATCCTTTATTTTTTGCCTCAATTTCGCCTCGATACGTACAATTGAACTCTGATTTTATTAATTCGTAGGTTGTTTCAGATATATTTATCCGACCTGATTCACTATTGCTCTCCATGCGGGCTGCAGTATTAACCGTATCACCCCAAATATCATAGGCATATTTCTTTATCCCAATAATACCTGCTACAACACTCCCGGTATTTATTCCAACTCGTATATCAAATAGTCCTCCATTAGACTTGCGATCGGCTACAAATGCCACGATATCTTTTGCTGCTCGAATAATCTTTAGCGCATGCTCATGATTCTCCGCAGGTAATCCACAGACCGCCATGTAGGCATCTCCTATGGTTTTTATTTTTTCAATCCCATGTTTTACCATAATACGGTCAAACTCTGAAAAATAACTATCTATTTCAGCAACTAGATCTTTGGGGCTAAGGGTCTGACTTATCCTGGTAAAACCAACAAAGTCTGTGAATAAAACAGAGACCTCCTCAAAATGCTTGGCCTCCGCGTAACCATTTTGTTTTAATTCAGAAGCAACTTCCTCAGGAAGGATATTTAATAATAATTCATCCGACTTCTTCTTCTCTGTGCTGATTACTTTTAGGTTTTCTTGAACTTCCGCGAATAGTGTTGAATTTTCTATGGCAATGGCAAGATATGCTGAAATTGATTTTAGCACACTGATATCATACTCGGAAAATGCATCGATGTTTTCTACTGAAACACAAAACACCCCAACCTCTTTACTTTCCTCGCCAAGTGCACAGGAAAAATACCCTCCTGGTTTCACACCTCCTGTGGTCTCAATTGGTTCAAAAAAATACTGCCCATAATCTTCAGGGACATTTTGTAGAAGCACATCATCGGATTGTTGAGTGACTCTCATAAATCTATCCATTTGTGGAACAGTATTCATATCAGAGATCATATTGCTCCTAGATTTATCGATGCTGTAAATTCTTTGCGCTTCTCCGTCTTTCAGGAGGACCAGCTCAATTTCCTTGACCATGAAATTTGAGGCTATTAAATTAAACACATCACTCAATAAAACATCTAGTGAAAGATTTGATGCCAACTTTTTTCCCATCTCTCCGATAGCACCCAACTGTGATATTGCCAACTCCATATCTTCCAGTTGAGAGGACAACGACTGTTGGTTCGAAAGCTCGTCCTCAACGTCAGCTGCTTTACGCTTTGTTTGACTTAAATCGTTGATTAATTGATTAAAATAACCACTAACCTGTTCTAACTCCGTATCACCTGAAAACTCTATTCGCATAGGATTTTCAGCGGACAAGGAGGTTTCGATTTTCGATAATAACTCCTTTAATTTCTTATTACCGAACATACTCAATGTTTCAGAAGGTCATGAACTTGTTGTAAATGCTCCGCTTTTTTACCTTGTCTTTTGTTTCTACCCCAATCGGTAAAATAGGCGTGCGCAGTTAAGAATTTCACTTGAAGATTATTCCAAGAATCTGCATCATTCACAACCCCTAAATGCTTGAGCTCTTGAAACAAGGTATCACCAATGCTAAAAAAATCATCTCTCCCGAGGTAGTCCAAATCGGCATCGCAGATGATTTGTTCTAATTTATTATTCGGTGATTGTGGAATTTTTGTTGCCATGATCATCCCCTTTATTTTGTTGATCTGCTCGGGATTATAACTAAGATCAGGCAAAATTTCTCCCACTATTTCGCAACCGCGTTCTTCATGGTCTTGGCCAGATACGGTGAACCCTATATCATGAAAGAGGCAAGCAGTCTTTAACAAGGTGATTTCCTCTTCATCCTTAATCCCTTCAAAATCTGCAATTTTTTCAGCAGCGTCTAAAACATCTATCGTGTGATGCTTTCCATGATAATAGAGGTGTTTAGGGAGTTCTTTTTCGAGTCTTTCCAATGCGTAAGAATGTGCTTTGTCGTAATTCATTAGAACCGTAGTTTATAATACTTACCAAAATAGACTTATTTATCGAAAAAACACTACTTTAGTACTAAAACAAACCAACTCGCCCATTTTAATAGACAGAATTTTAGTTTGGCATGGTTTTAGAACGGATTTAATAAAACATCATGAGATCGTACAGCCTTTTTTTGTTGTTCATTGCCTTTCTTGCAATGGATTTGAGTGGTCAAAATAAGTATTTGATTGAGTATAACCGATTAGATCACAAGCTCAAACAATATCAGATAACCTCGACCAACGAAAAAACAGACACGGTTTTATTGAATCAAAAGCCTTTGTTAAAGAAATACGATCTTCTCATCTTAAGAATAAACGAGGTTAATCCTTTTCTTTACGACGGAGACATAAAAATAAAATCTAGAAATTGGGAATCTAATCCAAAAAGTAATAGCATGATGAATATGCTTACTGGCCTCGGATTGGGAGGCATGACAGGTGGAGCCTTTGATGCTATAGGACAATTTCTCAATAATAATTCGGATTATGGAATGTCTAGAGGAGAAACAAAACTCAATCCAATTGAAAAAGTACTCAGTAAAGTGTCAGAAAATATTAAATTCATAGATAATCAACTGAAAAAAAATCGCAATTATGAAAATTCAATAGAAGGGGTACTTCATGATGCTTCAAAAGCTAAATCTCAAATCATTGAGGAAACGTATTATTTTCTGGAAGAAATAGAGGGTATTAATTGGAATGCTGTAGATAAAGTCATTTTGCGTTCTGAAAAAGATTTAGCGTCCATTCAAATTGATTCACAAACCATAAATTATAAAACGAAGATTAAGGACTACAAGCAAATACTGGCCCAGTGTAAAAATGCAGTACATCGTTTTGAGCAGCAATACTCAAAAACTGAACTTATAAAGAGAAAGAACAAACTTGCTGATCTTAATTTCACCATCGAGAAAAGACATATTATTGGTTGGGGAGATAACGATAAGGAAGATTTATACCGATACGATATTCAGTTTATTCTGAAACGCAAATTGAATACCATAAATGAATCACAAGAGGATATGGTAAGGTTTTATTCCTCAACCATGTTCAAAAATCAATCGGGAGATATCGTTGGAACAAATTGTCAAACATGCGAACCTATATTGACTGCAAAAGGTCAATATAAAAAGGGTCAAAACTCAATGCCTATTAATGTCACTGATCCGAATAGCGTGATCTTTCAATTTGGTGCATACGGTAAATGGGAGTTTTATAATGAGAGGGGTGAAGTTACTTCCGTGGTAGATCTCGGTGGATACCCAACTTCACCTGCTCAAGAATATCCCAATCAAACATCGGACCCTACTGATGCTTCTATGAATAACCCATCAGAGGTTGAAGATATTAAGTTAATTTCACTCGGATACGGTGCACCAATCCGACCACAATGGGTAAGTGGTCTTTATATTTTAATGCCTTTTCAAAAAGAATCGAACATACAAACCAACTTCGTAGGCGGATTTGGTTCCGACTCCTTGCAATTCACAGGTGAAAACAAAAGCTCATTCAAAATGGCATTGGGAACCGGTATGCGATTTGTGTTTCACAACATTGAAACATTTGAACCTAGTATTAATCTAGGTGTTTCTTACACGTTGAATAATTCAAGTACCTTGAATGAATTGAGTAATACTCAAAATTCGGGTTTAAATTATATGATTGGAGCAGGTATACGCACGAAAGGAATTCAATATTTATCCTTTGATCTCGGTATTGCATTTAACCAAACAACGGTTTTGAAAGAAGGTCTCGAAAAAGATAAAATATACAGCCACACTCAATTAAGCAGCAAAGGTTATAGCGATTACATTTTCACAGAGGAAAAATGGCGAAGTCAATTGTACCTTGGTGTTCAATTCCATTTTTAGAATCAGAAAGGTAGGCGCTTGAAGCTATGGCTCATCCGATAAGCACTAAGAAGTGAAGCAATTATAAATCCGACACTAATACCAATCCAAACACCGATGGCCTTATAATCATAAATATCGGCCAACACATACCCCATTGGGATTGTGACTGCCCAATAGGCAAAAACAGAAATAACACTAACCCATAACACGTCCTTTATACCTCGAAGTAACGATTTCAAGGTGATTTGTAAGCCATCAAAAACTTGAAATAAGCTTGCAAACACAAATAAGGGCAGAATAATTTTAACGGCCTCCCCTTCGACACCGTATGCATTTGCGATTTGTTTGTGAAATAACAAAAACACGATTGAGTTTATTGTTTGTAGAGTTACCACACTGCTGACCGTTGTAAAAGCAGCAATTCTTATTTTTTTTGCATTTTGCTCTCCATACCCGTATCCAACCAATATATTTCCAGCAATTGAGATACCACTTGCCATCATGAATGTAACCGATACGGCATTCCAAGCCACAGCATGTGCAGCCATTTGAACAGAACCATACCATCCAACCATGACACCGCAAAATGCCAAGCAGGCCCATTCTGCGGTAGTTTCTAGGGAGATCGGCAGTCCAATTTTAAAAATCTCTTTTATTTGCTCCTTAACTTCGGAAAAACTAGGCATAGGGACTTTCATCACATCTTTCACTGAATTAGAAAATAATAGGTATCCAAACCCAATGATCATCATGAAAATCCTAGAATATAAGGTTGCCCAAGCACAACCGATATAACCCAATTCTGGAAAATCAAACCACCCATATATCAATGCCCCGTTTAGAAAAATATTCATTAACAAACCCATTAGGTTTACCCATAGTGAAATTTTTGTGTATCCTAATCCATCCGTTAATTGACGTGTACTTGTGAAAAATAATAGTGGGAGAATAGACCAGATAACAATTTCCAAATATTGAGGTGTAATTATGTTTATTGCACCTTCTTGCCGAAGAATACCAAAATTATTGATTAAAAAAAGAATGATAATCAATTCGATGATGAAGACCATCAGACTGATCAATATTGAACCAATAAAGGTGGATAAACACTTGTTTCGTTTTGATTCGCCTACCTTAATACTTACTAATGTATTTACCCCTAATATCATACCCAATGTAATTCCATTGAGCATAAAGAAAATGTTATTGCCTTGATTTATTCCAGCGAGTTCATCCTCACCTAGCCAACCCACCATTACCGTATCCGCTACTCCCATCAAAACCACACCAAGTTGACTGAGCATGATAGGCACTGCTAGCTTTAATAACTGCTTGTAATCCTTTATTAAGCTTTGGTTTATATCTATTGAAAAGAACGTCAAATCAATTCAGATTAGTTGTTACCCATTCCAAAATCATCTTTTGAAGGTCTTGTTCATTTTGAGCGTTGAATATTTTTTGCTTTATGTCTTCGCCACGTTTTAAGGTGACATTTGCCTGAATACCCTTACTTTTCATGGTAATTCCACCAAAAATCTTTGACGCACCTGAGTATGAAGGAACGTTCATAAATACAAAACGCGAATCGTTCTTCTTTGACCTCTCGAGCATACCATCATCCAGGTCTTGTGAAAATGACAAATGAGGTTCGAAACTAGCTCCATTTACAAAATGGGATTGAATAAAAACCTCTTTAGGATTTGCGATTCTTATTTGGGCTTTGTCTGATTCATCATAAATACCAATCGAAAAAGACCCTCCCTTTGGGACCAATAATTGGGGAGTTTGTATGCCACCAATATTTTTGGCTAACTCTGGAACCTTATCTCGAGCGTATTCCATTAATGTATTAACATCAGCAAATTTCCCTTCAAATAATGCCCCACCTTTTAGTCCTTGCAAAATACTGTAAGTCAATAGGCCTTGACCAAATTGACTCGCTTCATAACTAACAGCATCAGAGGCGCAACCACTCAATACAAACAGTCCCGTTCTATCTCGCATTCTATCAATTGCTTTAATCTGTGAGGCATCTAATGACTTAGCCGCAATAAGCTTATCAACCGCCTTTCCTGACCCACAGGCATCAATAATAATAAACCTTTTTAGTGCAGAAATATTATTTAAACATTGCGTTAGTTCCGTAGTTGAGACTAAATGCTGCTCTCTTAAACTTGGGTCTTTATAGGAGGAACGGTCTGCGCCAATTGATTGAGAAGTTAGATAATAAAAATCACCTTCAACACCTGAACCACCGAAGGCAATTCCATGCCCGCTCATATAGATAAATAATACATCCTCGGGCTTTGCCTTTGTTCGAATATTCTCAAACGTCGATAAGATTCTATCTTTAGAGACCAGCTCTGAATTAGCTGTAGTCAATCGGTATATATGGGTTCTATCCTTTCCAAAAAGCTTATTTGCCCCAATTTCTACAGCATCTGACATTTTCACCGCGTCGGTTACGGAAAAGCTTAAGTTGATTTCTGGATTTTGATACTCACCTACCCCTATAAAAACTCCGTAAAAATGAGGCGGTGAAAATTTTTGTTTCCTTCTAAACTGAACATTTGCTCTGGCACCTCTTCCTTTCACAAAACCATCCGATGAAGATGCTGATATTTGAATTTGATTGTCACTGCTTCTAAGATGTCGGGAATTCCTATAATCGTAAACTATTTCCTGAAACTTTTTGTTCCTATCAACTCCCAATTGCTTCGGAGTAAAAACATCTACAATTCCGTTTATAGAAATGTAAATATTTCCAATTCCCCCGTCTCTCTGTTTGATTGAAAATATTATTTCCCCTGCTTTATCGGAAACTATCTCCACTTGGGGGTGTAATTTAAGATTAGACAACCCTTTAACACTTCTAAGAGATTTTCTTGATAATATTTTCTCCCAAAGATTAGGCTCATAGTATCTTGTTTTGAGCTGTTCAAATCCGATAATCTCCAACCCTTTTTTCCATGACATTAATTTCATGGCTTCAGGGGAGGCATCGAAAAGGCCAGATTTATGAAGTGTCAACCAATTATTAATATCGTTATCAAAAACAAAGGATTTAAGAAGCACTTCAAATGTGAGCGCATCCCAAATAATAATACTTCCATCACCCGAACCTGAAAACAGAAATTGATTGTCCGACGAAAAGTCAGCCCATTCGATTACACTATTATGCTCCTTAAGAATGTGACTACACATTCCATCATCAATTTTCCAAACTCTGATGGTGCGGTCATTGGAGCCGGTAATTATCGATTGGTTATCGGGGTGAAACCGAGCAAATCGAAGCCAATCCGTATGCCCGTTAAACTTTTGTATTATTTGACCATTCGAAACGTCCCATAAAATAGCTGAGTGGTCATCTGAAGCACTCAATAGGCGTTTCCCAGATCTGTCGAACCTTACCGACCGCACCCAATTCTTATGTCCTTCAAGAGTCCGAATAAGTACCCATGATTTAGCATCCCAAATCCTTATCGTGCCATCCAATCCGCATGAAGCAACCAATTCCCCATTTGATGAAAAAACAGCATCTCTTAGCCAATCCGTATGACCATTTAAGCGCATTAATTTTTCCCCAGATTTAACATCCCAAATCATCACAGTTGAATCCCCTGAGGAAGTAACCACCCTGTTACCAAATGGAGAAAAATATGCCGATTCCACCCGTTGCGTATGTCCTTCAAGTTTTTGCTCAATACTGCCAGTTTCCAAGTCCCATATGACAGCTGTACCGTCATCAGAAGCAGTAACTAACTTTTTCCCATCCGGTGAAAAATCACTCATTCGTATCCAGCTTTGATGTCCTTTTAATGTGTACAGTAAGCGTCCCGTCGCATATTCTTTTATCAAACATTCATTTAATCCAAATTGTGTAACAGACATCAAACCACCCATTTTACTTAAGGCCACAGATTCTACCCAGCTCGCATGATTCTTGAATTCTTTGGTTATTGTCCAAGAGTTGATATCAATAATTTTGGAGGAATAATCTTCGGATGCGGTCAAAATAAACTTGTCATTTTTTGACAACACCATCTTAACCAGTGGTCCATTATGGATTTTTTGAACTTTTTTGATTGTTTTGGTGGAGTTGTTGATCTCAATCAGATGACCGTCTGAAGTAGATAGATAAGATCGATCGCCAGACTTATTACTGATTACATGCCAATAATAATGGGTTGGTATGGGAACAGAATCTTTAATTTTATTAGCCTGGACATCGTAATACACAAATTTATCATCACTGCATATTACACCGAGTGTATTAGTCTCACCTATGAATGTCGCATCAAAAATATCATACCCCGAAAAGGTTTTTTCATGTTCCTGAATAAGGCCATCTTTGGTTACTTTAAAATCCACAATCAATCCTTTATCTGAAACAGCGGACACTCTACTATGATCAGCAGAGACCAACAATCGCTCAAATGATACATCAAAGTTGTATGTTTCAATGAGCTCTAACGTCTTATCGTCATAAACACTAAGGGTATTATTCTCTTGTGCCGATAAACAAAAACCTGATTCGGGCAGTAGTAATATATCCTTTATTCGAGCGCCTTTTGAAACCTTTGTTTTGGAGATTAATTCTCCGTTTCCCAAATCTATTTGTATAACCTCACCATCCCAATTACCCGCGTACAGCGTGCGCTCATCTCGACTAAATGAAATACACTCCACCGCACTTTGGGTTTGTTGGAAATTTAATACTTCCTGCCCATCTGAAAGTCTCCACTTCTTTATTTCTCCATCACCTGAAGCAGATATAATATAACCTCCATCATTCGAAAAAAGTATTTGTCTGATCCAAGAACTATGCCCCTTTAAATCATGAACAAGCACACCCGTCTCAACATCCCAAACTTTTATGGTTTTATCAACAGATGAAGTGGCAACTAACTTTTCATTTGGGCTGTAAGATATATCCCTTAGGCGACCATTATGACCGTTAGGTAGTCCGATAATCAGCGACTGAGAAAAAACCGAACATATCCAAAAGTGCACTAAAAAGATGAACCCATATTTCTTCAGTATCCTCATCGTTATTTCTAGTTCGGTACTATTTGAAAATAGTGATTGGAAATTTCTAATTCATCTTGGGCTTCCCCCCTTTTTTTTATACCCAAATTAGATTGTTGGATTAACGCATCAATAAAGCGCTCTGAATTGGCACCTCTCGTTTGAGCTAAACTCTTACCTAAATTGAGTATAGGAGAAAAATCCAATCGTTGAGTTGAGGCTATTATTTTAAACTCTTCCAAGCCAAATGGAGGGAATATTTCTGTTTGAAAAACTAATGAATCCTTGGGTGGAACTGCTTCAAAGTTGAACTTTAAATCATAATCCATGGCTTCATCGACTTTATGGATCTCATTATTCGGATAAACATCGAGTACATCTATGAATAATGGCTTATCGAAACAATTCTTTATCGTAATGTACAAGGTTTCTCCCTCTCCCACCATCAGTGTTGCCCGGTTTTCATCTTTTTTAGTTTCTCTATTCAGGACATGCATTTTTACATCTATCAAATGAGAACGTGATGATACTTCTAGGTGACGAAATTTTTGGATTCTTATACCCTTCTGAATGATTTGAAGCAACGTATCTAAACTCTGATCATTATATAGTTGTTTAAACGGAAGGCCCAGGAGCTTTTCACCTGAATGATTTAACTCTGCAATAACACCAACACCCCTTTCTATAGACGTATCTCTCAAGGTTAGCATTGCCTCTGACCCATTCAAAACAAATCCCCTACTAGCTAAAACTCCCTCCATATTCTTCCTTAATTTCCTCGAAGAAATATCTAATTTAACTGCTGTTGAATTCGTTGTTTTTTTTCTTTTAACTACCAATTGAAAATCACCCATCCTCGAAGTATTTACTCCGTGTATTCGTTCGAACCTAACCACTGAAAAAGAAGTACCCACCTTGATGATAAACCCCATTTTTTTACTCCCCCAAGAAGTTCCATTATTTTTCTTAATTTGAGAGATCAGAACCGTATCACCATTAGAATGTCCCGCGAATGCACCTCCATTTATTTTGAGGCTGTAAGGGTCAAGAATACTATGGACCTTATATAGTTCTTTTGATTCAATCAATGTACCATTAAAAATCAATTGATTGATAATATCACCCTCTAGCTCAGGGTGTTGCGCTTGATTAAACTTTTGGAGTAATTGAGCATTTATATTTTCAAATAAATTTTTGTAGCTCGCGTCTTTATTTAGTTTCTTAAATGCAGTGGCAAATGCATATGTCAATGAGCCAAATTGCAACCCACTCTCTGGATCGTACCATTCTCGATTAACTTCATTCGCACGACAACCAGAAAAAATAGCAATCGAACCTTTTTCATTAACTGAAGTAGATTCATCTAAATCTATGCTGAATCCATGTTGCGGCGTGCTTGACTCTATATCGATTTTTTTGGAAACACCACCAACTATGCATTTCACACTACTACCACGTGTTTTCACGGCATCATCGGAAACACCACGAGTCGCAGTCCCAGAGTGACATGCATCTAATATCATGATTACCTGACCCTTGGCTCCAATCTTCAGGCGCACTCCTTCCAAGAAAACATTCAATTCATCATCAATAATGTGCTCACTTAAATCATACCCGTTGTATGCGACTGTGGGTGCATTGTATGCCACTAGTGACTCATCAAAGCCATCGGCTTCATCCTGTTTCAATGGAGTAAAAAAGTCCTGCCCCTTAAAATTAATATCCGAAACTTGTTGCCCATGACCACTGTAATGAATTAAAACAATATCACCTTGCTCGAGGGTCGCCAACATTTTGTTAAAATGATATCTGATATTAGAAGCAGTTGCTTGTTTGTCTTTAAGTGACCATATATTATCAAGTGAAAACCCCTGATCTATCAATAATTTTTGAATAATTTCTGCATCATTAGAAGAACTTAAATCACCCCAATTTTGATTTAATTCTTTGTTATCAGGATAATCTCCTATAGAAATAATCAAAGCCCGTTTCTCCGCACCCAAAATTTTAGAACTTAGAAAAAATAATAAAGCAAGTGTTTTCAATCCACTTATCCAGGGCTGATTTATACATTTCCGTGTTCTTTCTTGCTTCATTTTATTTTGTAACGGAGTACTTTTTTATACCCAACACTAAACAACATTTGTTGCAGAACATAACCGTCAGGGATGTATTGGTATTCAATGATCGAGGACAAATCATTAAATCTCTTGGCATCATTGTAATAATCAGAAATAAAGCCGCGATAAGATGCATTTAACGTAACCTTATCGTTTTTTAACGGCAGCTCAATACCAAAACCCAACACATAATAGGGTTGATTGACATTTAATAGATCTGTGACCGACTGAGTGGAATATAACGGTTCGTTATTCCTAATGGATTGATATTGATTAAATGCTCTTGAAACCTGTTGATATCCACCACCTACTTTCAGCAAATAATTGACATTCTGCTTTTCAAATATGAAACAATTACTCAGTTCTGCACCTTGAAAACTCGCTGCATGATCCGCCTTATAAGGCACTCCACTCATGTCAATAAATTCTTCAGATAACTGCGTATTCCCCGATAAATAAGAAATGTATACGTTTATTAAAGGGTTATAATGATAACCTAGGCTGAAATTATATTCAAGACTTGGCGTTGTTCGGACATCATTTACGGGCTGATTTTCAACTAAATGAAAATAATTAGATATGGCACTCTTACTTGAACTTTGTACACTCATTCCAAAACCCATTACCCAACGGCGTTTTATCTTAATTCCTGTTAAGTATTTTGTAAACTCATACGGATCCAAACCGGGATGTTCCTTGTATTTTGGATTCAATCTCAGCAACCCTTCAACGGCTTTTCTTGCGACCATTTTGTTACCATCCAATAAGTAGGTAATTCCTCTTAGTCGCTGAAACTCCATCTTATCCTGCCTGCTTAAGTTAGAATAATTACAACGGCTTAATTCTTCTTTTGCCTCGGTTATTAATCCATTCTCCAAATTCTCCGACACATCAATTAATGCTTGTTGGGACGCACTTATTTGGCTTAAAACGGGTATTATAGTCATAGCCGCTAGTGTCAACAAAATAGATATTTTCAACTTTACCATTTTGATTTTCTCCTTTCAATTTGATAATTGATGTTGATGATATAACCCAACCCAATGGATAAGTTATTTAACTGTATATCGTCATCTAAATAATAGTAATCATGCAATAATTGAGGATTTGTATATCGATTATTCGCATTAACAGTGTTCGTCAATCCGTTCAAATAAGAACAATTCAGGACAACTGACCCTTTTCTCATGTTGTATTGTAGACTCGCACCAAATAAACCGCCCGCATTCCATTTCATTTTCCGCTTATCCGCGGAAAAACTTCGAATTTCTAAACTAGAATTATCCGTGTAATTTATAGAATTGATGCTGTTATTTGATTGATATTGATAGCCCACAAAACCACCTAGATGTGCATACATGGAAATCTTGTTGGCCTCCAATAATTTGAACTTATAAAAAATTGGGAAATCGATGTAATTCAAACGCTCAGTTAGATTAATGCGAAAATCTTGTACCTTATATTCAATGGAATATTCTTTGACCGCGTTAATAATGGAAATACCAATGCCCGATCGGTTACTAAAATTATAACCACCGTCAATACTAAAAATCATGGTATTTTGACTCGAATAAGATTTTGAGTTCCGAGCTACGGTATACACTTTTGTTGCTTTTGCGTAAGTCGTATTCGAACCAATCGATAAAGATAATCCAAGATTCAGTTTTGGAATTACTCTCAATTTCATGAGCAATACATTTAGTTCATCCGGGTCTGTTATGGGATTGAATTTATAGGTTGGATTCAATTCTAACATATGCCGGACGGATTCTATTGCAGCATTATTTTGTGCGAAAGCTAACTCAGATAATGCTTTCAATCTATATTTCTGAAAAAGAACTGCGTTACTAGCTGAATCACTGATTTTCTTGGTAATGTCTAAAACTTGAGAAAATGCCCCGTTGCTATAACTGCTAGCCGCACGCGACAATAATACTTCGTCATTCGTTTGAGCATTTACATTAAGTCCAATCGATAAACTCAATATCAAAATCAAGTTAATTTTCATCCATATGTTCAGTTTACTCTCCAATATATCTAACTCTTTGCGCCTCAGAAAGTGGTTCAACTTTATATTCCTCTAGATCTTTTTCTAAATCTGATAATCGGATTTTAAACTGCTTGACTTTTCTATCTCTACCTGCAGAATATACTTTGTCATTTGTCGATGAAATCGCAACATCGTAAACCCAAGACTTATGATGACCTATCTCTAATGGTGATTCGCGTTTATTCTCCAAAGAATAAACCCTCACGAGTCCATCAAAGGATGCTGTAGCCAAAAATTTACCGTTCTCGCTTACAACCATATCTGTGACACCTGCGGTGTGACCAGGAAAGTCAAATTCTTTTAAATCTTGCCCGAGAGAAATTTGTTTACATTTACCCTCAGTTGAACCCAAGTATAAGTATCCCTTCTTGATACATATTGAATTCACCATTCCAAAACCAGCATAACTCTGAACTAATTTTGGGATTTTATCGGACAACGAAAGTCTAAGAATTTCACCTTTCATAGATGAAATAAACAAGGTAGATAGAGATTCATCTGAAATGGTAAAAGCCGAAATTCCCTGGCTAATATTTATTCGACTTAACTCCTTCCCATCATTTGTCAATTGAACAACTTCTCTATTTGTGGCATAAATTATATCCTGGTTTGATGAATGAATATCAATTATCCCACTTTCGCTTGTTGCCACTTTTTTAAGAGTCGATTTGTCTAATTGACCGTTTGTTTTATCATATGCTATGGTGTAAACCTTATTCTTGTCAGCCAGTATGGCAAGGGAATTTTCATCTTTCAAAGCAATTACCTTATACAATGCCAAACCTTCTATCACCACAGTAGATACAACATTTTTTGTTCCATTTGTTACCACATGTATACGTCCATCCAAACCTACTGAAATGGTATATTCCTCCGTTACTAGAATACTTCTACATTCCATTGTATGAATAAAGTTAGTATTGTAGTTTTCTCCTGTCTTGGACAATTTAGCATCCAAAAGGGCGCCATGAATATCTCTATCAAACATTGGTCTACCGGACGATCTAAATATGTTCAATGCCTCGCTAGCTAGCGCTACTTTAAGGCCTGATTGATTTCTAGCATTTAACAACTTAGATTTTATTGCCACTGATTTTGAGAGAGCATAATTTTTACTCTTTTGCGCTTTTGTTTCGGAGGCCACTGCTTTTTTCAGCGCTTCTTCTCTTTCCTTATTCGCCTTCTTGGCATCCTCCAATGCTTTTTGAGTGACTTCTCGTGCCTTCTCCGCTTTCTTTTGCTCTGATTGAGCTAACAGCCGTTGGGCGTTAGCAATTTCTTTTTGAGCTAACGCATTTTTCTTTTGGTTTAACGCATTGATTCGCTCTTGTTCAGCTAAATCCTTTTGTTCTTCCGCTTTGAGCTTTTGAATTTCAGCAATAGACTTTTGCTTAATTGCATTTTGTTTTTCAATTTGAGCAATTTTAGCTTGTTCGTTTGCCTTTAGACTAGATTCTTCAGCCTTAATCGTTGCTTCATCTGCACTGTTCTTTTGCATAAACGAAAAAATGGTTAGCCCCGCCATTACGATAGAACCTCCCGTAAGAACCGATTGAAATACTCTCTTTTTCCGTTGTTTTTCGGCAATCTCAAATTCAGCATTTTGTCTACTTGCATTGAGGAACTGAGTTGCAGAATCGAAATCTTCATTATAGAGAAGAGACCATTCCTTTGTGTGACGAGATTCATCTAACCAAGATAAACCCAAAGCCAAATCTGGATTACGCCATAAACCGGATTTTCCCTTTTCGAACAACTTAGCACTTTCACATAATCTATCATATAAACTCAAACTATCCTGCTCTTCATCTGCCCATTGAATTAATCTTGGCCATACACGCATCAAACTCTCATGGGAGATATCAATAACGGTATCGGATCCAATTTTAACAGAGGAAGGCGGCATAATAAATCCACGATCAGGAAGACGAAAGGAATTAATTATGGGGATTAATTTTTCAATTTCAACACGTAAAATTTGGGATAGTATCGCGAGCTTAGTTGGTCTTCTAACACCTCTATTATCGGCACCTTTTACCGTAAGTGTTTTAAACAAATTTTCAATGATCGCCGTTTTTTCAGAGTCAAACTCAGATACAACTTCTTCAAGGTGATTTGACATGGCCGCATCAATCCCTCCTATCCTTTCATAATGCTCAATGTCAATGGGTATATCCTTATTACTATTTGTTTGACTCTCCCAAGTGCTCCAAAGGCGATTAAGTAAATGCTGAAGAATAGGTAATAAATCTGTTTTCGTACCAATCGAATTCAATAATTTCTGCACCAATCTTGGAGATATTTTTGCATCTGCGAATTCCACAGGTGCTTCTATAATTCTTTGTAACTCCTTACGATTCAAACGCGGTACCAAAAATTGAGCATCATTAATTGCCTCTGGTAATCCATAAAAGCGTTCACAATCACCTAAGAAATCGGAGCGGATGGTCATCATCACATGAATATCCACGCTTCTTTCTGCTGATGCCTCAAGTAACAGATTTACAAAGTGTGTTGCCTCTTCAAAATCCGACCCCTCTTGTTCTGACACAAATCTGAATAATTCTTCGAACTGATCTGCCAGAATAAGTAATTTACTTCCATCGGCTAAAAACGGACGTACCGCTTGGATCAAGCCTTTGGTATTCTTTTTTAATACGGAAACATTTGATATTAATTCTGCTTTACCATCTATGAAAGATGGGTTTGAGAAAATAGAATCGTATAGCGCCTGAACAGGATTTGATCCTGGTCGCATTGTGCATATATGCCATTTCTCTTCCGCATTGCTTTTCAATTTAGGTAGTATACCAGCTCTAACCAAGGAGGACTTTCCTGAGCCCGAATTACCTACCACACAAACAAATTTGCGGGTATTTAATTTTTGTAAAACAGTATCAATGTGAGATTCTCGACCAAAGAATAAATGGTATTCATCTTTCTCAAACGGTCTTAGACCTGGAAAAGGATTTGTTAGACTTTTATAATTTGCCATTTTCTTGATTGCATTTGGATACTAAAATATCCGCGCCATACTGATTTGAACCAAAAGAGTTTGTCCACCCTCCCAACAACACTGTTCCGTCAGAACACTCAAAAGCTGAATTATAGGATCCATATTGGAGATTATTTAACTGCTGAGTCCAGAGCATATTCCCATTTTTACTCAAACAAACAGCAATGGGTTGGGTGTTTTTTGAACCAT
>Ga0181602_10002050_pt1 | contig 17254 bp, 10 predicted proteins | sample 041ome_14_FD_148640 | JGI IMG/M metagenome (GOLD analysis project Ga0181602, IMG submission 148640) | Coastal salt marsh microbial communities from the Groves Creek Marsh, Skidaway Island, Georgia - 041408US metaG (spades assembly) | ecosystem: Environmental > Aquatic > Marine > Intertidal zone...
GCGGGCGCGAGCGCGTATCGAGGCGCGGGATCGTGGCACGAACAAAAGCCCGTGCCCGTGCCGCCCCCCCCCGGGGCGACCGACGGGGGCGTGAGCGATTTACAAGCCGTGACGGGTAATCACGGTAACGTGTACCTGTTCGGCGGAATCGACACCCTGGGAAACGTGCTCGATCTGGTGTTGGAGTACGACGTGATTCGTCAGATGTACTACACCAACACGTCGCTCATCGCGGCGCGGGCGCGCTTCGGCGCGGGCGCGCTCACGAGTGCTTCGACGGGACTCGTCGATCGAATCGTCGTCGCGGGCGGCGTCGATTCGAGTCAAAACGCGATTACCACGGCCGAGTATTACGATCTCTCTACTGGTATTCCTTCCGCGGCGCCGGGCCTGAGCTACGATCACATGGACGGTTGCATGGCGAGCACCGGCGACGCCGTCTACATGATGGGCGGCTGGAGAGCGGTTGGATACGATTGGTTCAGCGTTTCTAAGGTTGAAAAGCTCACCCGTACTGGCACCGCGTGGGAAACCATGGCCGACATGCCCTCTCCACGCGGTGACTGCGCCGCCGCCGGTTTGAAAGGCAAGGTGTACGTCGCCGGCGGCTACGACGACGCGACTTTCAACCACACCGTGGGTTTCAAAAAGAATCTCTACATGTACGACCCCGCCACGAATACGTGGACGGAAAAGGCACCGATGAAACACGAACGCGGCGATCTTCAACTCGTGGCGCTTGACGACACTCTGCTCGCCATCGGCGGGGAAATCAAGCAAGCCCGACCCGACGGTTCGCACGTGAACATTGTCGCGTCGCACTACGTCGAGGAATACTTTCCCGAAAAGGATCAATGGGAAGAGCGTGCGTACATCGGTAACGCGCGATTCCGATTCGGCGCGGCAAAGTCCGACTGGGGCACGCACGTCTTTGGCGGTTCTCCAGTGTGCCTCGACCCGGTGAACGCCAATGTGTACACCTATTGCGACGGCTTGCAAATGAGCAGTCACGAAGTCTACTTTGAACTCTCTCATCCGGACGTGTGGGTCAACTACGACGCCGCGCACGAGTTCTAAGAGCTGATTAATCTCAACGATCGGCGAGCACTTGTTTGTTTTCCTCGTCCGCGCATGGCTCGGCGGCGAGGTGTTGTCTCTTTGGCGTAGACTAGATAGAGATCAACCTTTTTGCACTTCTTTTTTCCCGGCGTCGCGGTTTCCGCGGCGCGGGATTGTTTCTTTGGCAGTAGATGATACTAGACAGAAACAACTTCTTTAATCTTCCTACATACTTACGAGCTACTCACTAATATCTATCACGCCGATTCCGCGTACACGACGTACGGCATCGTCCCGAGCGTCACCGGCGACGTCGTCGAATCTCCGACGGCGCCGCGAACGGTGCCCAAACCGAGATTGTACGTCCCCGCCTTTAACGCGGGAGCGACGCACACGATGCCCGCATCGGCGTTTGCATCCGTGGTCACGAGCGGGGTCCATCCATTGACGACGATGGACCCGAAACGACACGACGTCATCGACGTCGCCGCGACGCTATTCCCCAAAGTGAAAACCACACGAGTGCCGCCGTACGTCGGTCCGAGATGCGGCGCTATGGAGTGCTGGTACACGAGCGTATTTCCCATGAAGGAATACTTCGGCCCGCTCGCTACGGCGGCTAGACTACTCCCCGCGACGATCACTTGCACGGACGACGACACCGTTCCCACGTACGGGGTCTCGCACGCGATGAGCGCGGACGAGACGAACGAGCCGAGCGAAGAGCCGCTCTTGTCCACGCCGAACGAACATCGCGGCACCGCGCCGTCGCCGGCGCGGACTGTTTCGTGGAAGTTATTCCCCGTGACCCACACCACGGCACCGCCTTCGGATGGGCCGCGCGCGGGCGAGACCGAGGACGTCGTCGGCGTCGCGGTAATCTTCAAAACGACGTCGCTGTCGTGCGGTCGCGACGTCGGCAAATCCCGACCGTGGTAACTCATCATCACCGTCACGAATCCCGTGGCGAGCTGATTGTCGTGCAAACACGCGCTGCTCGTACTCGTCGCGGTCTCACCCACACCTTGAGTGACGCAGAGCAAGGATAACGAAAACGTCGGATACGGGTCCGCACTCCACGAATACGTCGTCGGAAGCGTACCGCTTTCGCTCGCGGATACCACGCCGTAAAATTCATCGACGACGTCCAAAGTCGCCCCGGCGCTCTTCTTACCCGAGTTCATCGACGGTACCGCGGCCACCCAAACATCTTTCGACGTCGCGGGCGCCATCGCGGGCGCGATGACTGTGATCGTGTACGCGTTACTCGCCGAAGCCGCGACGCTAATCGCGCCAAAGCGCACGTACGGCGCTCCGTCGTCCGTAAACATGGCGCCTAAAATCCCCGCCACGGTGACGTCGACCCCGATCCCCCCAGTCACGTGCGTCGCGTTCTTGTCCTTGCTCGTGATCGCGAGCGCGTCCAAATTAATTCGTTCTACGAGCGCCACTCGACTCTCTCCGAAGCTGTACATGGACGCCTCCTCCGCGCTCGTCGACGGCGCCGCGAATCGCGGCACTTCGCACATCACGAGCGCGCTCGACACGTACACGCCCATGCCGGCGTAAGAAACCTCGAACCCTCCGCTCGTCGCCCCTCGCCACTCGCACTCGCGCGCGCGCCCGACGATGTCCGGACTCCCGTCTTTCGGCAGCGCGTTTCGTCCCGTCAGCCTCGACACGTCGCCCTCCGTCGCCACGTGCGGCGACGACCTCGTCAGCACGCCGTTCATCTCGCGAACAAAGTTCACCACGCTCGACATTCCGAGCTCGTGAAACAGCACCGCGTCGACGCCACCGTTCGAGCTCAGCCCCAACGCGACGAATCCCTCGCGTCCGCTCGGCGTATCGCACCGCACTCCCGTCGTTCCCGCGATGACGCTCGCGTCGTACGACTCCCCCGGCGACCCCCCGAACACGCATCGCAGCTGTCCCGGCACGCTCGCCGCCGCCGAGCTCCCGGGCGGAAAGTTCAACCCGAACACATCCACCCCTCCCGTCGTTCCGAGCGACGTCGTCGTCGACGGCACGCCCACCGCCAGCAAACCGACGTCCGACGCGTGCGTGTATCCTCGCGCGCCGCGTCCTCGCGCGCGCCACCACGCCGCGCACGCCGCGACCGCGCGCGCGTCGAAGCGCCGTCGCGCGCGCGTCCGCGTCGTCGTCCTCGCCTTCGCTCGCCTCGACCGTCGCGCGTCGTCGACGCGATCGCGCGTCGCGCGCGCGCGTTCGCGCGTCGCCCGCGACCGTTCGTCCCGCGGCATCGAATCGAATCGAATCGCGCGCGCGTCGTCGTCGTCGCGTCGCGCGTCGTCACCGCGCGCCGTCTCGCGCGTCCGACGCGCGTCGCCGCATCGCGCGCGCGCCTCGCGATCGCCGCGGTCGCCGGTCGCGCGCGCGTCCGTGTGCGGGCGCGGCGCCGCGACGTCGCGCGCGAACCGATCGATCGATCGATCGATCGAGCTCGATCGCGATCGACGCGTCGTCGATCGCGGGTTCGATTCGATCGACGACGCGTCGATCGCGATGGGTTCGATTCGAGCGATCGACGCGCCCGCGCGATGCCTCGCGATCGCGCGCGCGATCGCGATCGCGATCGACAGACGACGACGCGACGGACGCGTCGGCGCGAACGACGCGCGACTCGCGCGCGAGGCATCGCGCGGGCGATCGCGGCGATCGACGCGGCGCGCGACGCGGCGCGCGACGCGCGGGGACACCGTGAATCGATAATCATCCACGTGTTCGCATCTTGCGGATGAGCGCGTCCGTGGCGTCGCCGGAGACGGCGAAGAAACAGCGAGAGGAAGACGCGCAGGCGTTGAAGCGCGCGATGGACGCGGTGGCGAACCCGACGCGAGTGGAGGCGACGACGGAGACGACGGAGACGACGGAGACGACGGAGACGACGACGAAGGACGCGAGCGAAGAGGCGAAAGAGGACGCGGTGGAGACGACGACGACGACGACGACGACGACGACGACGACGAATGAAACGGAACGACCGCAACAGACGGCGACGGACGAGGACTACGCGCGATTGGATGCGTATTTGAGTACCGGGTTCGGTTTGGTGCACGCCGACGGGAAAGACGGCGAGGGGCGAACGGTGGTGACGGTGAACGCGACGCGGATTCCGGGCTGGGCCGGCAGCGCGGATCGCGATAACTCGATGAATCTCATCATCAATACGCTCGAACGCGTGGCGGCGGCTGGGGAGTACGTCGTCGTGGTGTATTTCGGCGACGACGACCGATCGAAGGGCGTCGTGCCGACACACTCGCTCAACTGGCTCGGCGACCTCCACGACAAGTTGGCGTACGCGGTGCGGAAAAACGTGCAAAGAATTGTCTTCGTGAACGCGACGTGGATCATGAGCAGCATCATCTCGTTGTCGATGACGTTCGCCTCGTCAAAGGCGAGCAAGAAATTCGCGTGGACCAAATCCCTGGACGACATGGACAAGGACACGGGATACAACGTCCACCAAGCGATGTGCGGCGAAAAGTTTCTTGCCTCGGTCGGCAGAAAAGTCGTGTACGCCGAATCCGAAGCCGCCGCGCCCGCGCCCGCTGCATCGTCGTAAATAGTAGTCGAATTTTAATCGAATGCAAGAGTTAATACTCGTCCACGTCGCGCGCGGCGTTTCGATTTCTCATATGAATGGGATTTTATTAATCAATTACGTACGTTAAGGAGGGGTATTACTTCTTCACCGCCTTCAACACGGCGGAGAAATCTTCGTCGTCGCATCCATCGCGTCTCGCGCGCTTGTACAACTCGTTCGCCGCGGCGGCGACGGGCATCTCTTGGGCGAGCTCGTCGGCCAACGCGATGGCCAATCGCATATCCTTTTGCTGGTGCTTGAGCGGGAACGCCGGAGCGAATTTCCCGGCGTTCATCGACGGACCTTTGAGAGCGAACATCGGCGACGCGATGGCGCCCAAAGAGATCACTTGAAGCAAAGTGTCCGGATCCAAGTCGCACTTTTCCGAAAGCGTCAAGCCTTCGGCGAAGGCGCCCATCATGCTTCCCATGATCATGTTCACCACGAGCTTCATCTTCGCCCCTTGACCGACTTCGCCCAGGAAGAAATGCGCTTTGCCCATGGTTTCCAGCGGCGCCTGGCACCTTCCGTACAGCGCTTCATCCCCGGCGCACAAAAAGATGAGCGCGCCGTCCTCGGCGGGTTTCTTCGACCCGCTCACCGGCGCCTCCAAAAATTCCGCCCCCGTCGATCGCACGATCGCCGCAATCTCGCTCGACGTCTTCGCATCGACCGTGGACACGTCCACGTATCCCTTTCCAGCGCTCAATCCATCCTTCGCCGCGCGCGCCACCGCCAGCGCCGCCTCCGGCGTGCTCACCATGACGAACGTCACCTCCGCCGCCGCGCACGCCTCGCTCGCGCTCTTCGCCTCGCGCGCGCCCGCCTCGACCACCGGCGCCGTCGCCGCGCTCGTGCGATTCCACACGATCACCTCGTGTCCCGCGTTCAACAGGTTCTTCGCCATGGGCACGCCCATGATCCCGCATCCCAGAAACGCGATCTTCATCGCCTTCGTCGACGCGTTCGCGACGCGCGGAGACGCGCGGTTCGCGACGACGCGCGATCGATCGAGCGCGCGTCCGCGCGCGTTCGACGACGCGTTCGAGTGTGCGCTCGAGTGTGTGCGCGCACCGAGGGCGCACGACATAGTCTGCGGGACGGCGTCCGCGTCCGCCCTCTCGCCGTCGCGTCGTCGTCGACGATGACGGCGCGCGACGCCGCGATTCGAAACCGCGATGCGTTGAATCGCTCACGCGCGTGATGCGTTACGTCTACATCGCTAACGCGCCGACCCCTCGAGCTCGTCTCGCAGGCGCATCTCCAACTCGCGCTTGGCGGCGAGAATCTTCGACACCTCGGAGACCGCGGCGCGGAGCTGGCTCTCGAGCATGGACTTGGCCGTGCGCTCCGTCGCGAGGTCGCGCTCGAGCTCGGCGACGCGAGCCCTGAGCGCGGAGAGCTCGTCGGGGGCGTCGTCCTTGGACGGACCGGGCATGCCGCCGGTGTACGCGCGGGGTGAAGACGCGCGCGCGCCGGCGCGCGCGCTCGATGACGTGGACGCGGCTGTCGACCGACGCGCTCGGTGCGCGTCGGCGCGCGCGGGATTGGGAGCGAGGGCGACGGAAGACGCGAGCATGGCGACGCGCGGCGCGCGCTTCGCGCAGTGCGGCGCGCGGGTCGGTTGACGCGGTTTTTTGTTTTTCGTTTATACAACATCGTTAGGCGATGATCGCGCGGATTACCTGTTTTCGCTGTAAATCTTGGCACCTTCGGTGGTGAAGTCGGCGTTTTTGAAGTTGAACGTGCGCACTTTGTGCTTGGCGCCGCCGTAGTTGAGGACGCCGTCGGACACGCCCGTGCCTTCGTATTGTAATAAGCGATCCCACTCTTCAGTTTGCTTGCCGTAACGGAACAGAGCGAGAGTGCTCGGGAAGTGCGTGTCGTCGCACACGTTGGCTTCGGCTTGCGCGGACGCCAGCGCTTCGGCTTCATCGCTCGATTGTAAGAGCGCGCGGCGTCTGCCCGGCGCGTCGAAGCAGGTGCTAATCTTCAAGCAGCGGGGAGCGCTCTGCAAGTGCACGGAAATGCGCGAGCCACCGATCAAGGGTTCGTGGATGAACGCACCCTGCTGATCGGCCAAGTAGCCCCAGCCCTTCTCCGCGCGCTTTTGCCACGCGTGCGTCGCGCTCTCGCTCGCGAGCTCAAACGACTGCGCGGCGAGTTCGTCTTTGCAGTCGTCATCCGAGTACAACATTAACCCACTCAAGTCCCACTGGTTGTGCGTCTTACTCGGTGACTCGCTCCCCTTCAGCGATTCTAATCGCCACCAGTCACCCAATCGCCCGGCCTCCTCGTCTGCCTCGTCTTCGCCGTCCATCAACTCCACCGTAGGTCGTCCCGTCTTCGGATCCTTCTTCACGTTGTTGAATTGATGTCTCTCCGTCGGTGAAGACAGAGCGAACTTCGTCACCGCGTCTCGCGTCGCCGGATTTACCATCGTGTACACCAACAACGCCATGCTTGCGATCAACAAGATCGAACTCGCGAGATTACACCGGCAAAACACATTCGTCGAGTTGGCGTTTTGCTTCGCCTCCTCCGAGGAGTCGAATATATCATCCACGAGATCGCTCTCGTCCGCGTCGACGCCAGGTCCGATCTCCACATCTTTCTGTTGTTCGTACGCACCCACGGCGTGCGCGGGCGGGGCGTCAGGGCCGAGAGACGCGAGTAATCGCGCCTTATCGTCATCCTCCAATCCTCCGTCGTCGTCGACGAAACCGCCCTCGTCGTCGTCGTCCACGGTGAATTGCGCGCGTTTAGACATCGGCCTCGCGTGCGCGAAAGTAGTTTCTTCTCAACCGTCCGTTCGAGCGTCCGCGTGTCGCTCGCACGCGTCAACGTCTGCGGCGAGATCGCGGTCCGATGCGATCCACACGAGGTGGCGCCGAGACTCGCGGCGTCGATCGTCGAGGCGGAACGCGGCGGCGGGGATTACCGTGAAGTAATGACGGTAAAGTAATGAAAAATAATCAATAATGACAACACGGAGAGAACGACGCGCGCACTCATAACTCGCTCTTCGCCGCGAGCTCGTCCTTCGCTGCGAGCAGCGCGGCGGCGGTCGCTTGTTGAGTCGACGCGCCCGAGTCTTTCAGTTCGCCAAACGTTTGCGAAATCGATCGCACCATCTTAGCTATGTCTTCCGACGACGCCGACGCGCTGTTCGCGGTGGCTTTCTGTTTGCGAGGCTTGGCGCCCAAATCCGGCAGTCCGGCGATTTTCTTCGGCACGGCGTCTTCGACGGCGCCCGGCGCCAAACATTCTCCGAGCGCGCTCGTCCCCGAAGTGTGCCGCATGCGCTGTTCAAACATTCCCAACATCGGTCCCAACGCTTGACCGATTTCCGTCGACAAGAACACGTCCGGTAAATCCAGAATCTGCTGCGGAATGTCTTTACCGACGAGAAACATCGCCGCCTCCGAGGTAAAGTTGTTGCAGTTGTGTCTCAATAAATTGTACGTTTCCGACGTGTATCGCGGTTGCACCTCGCGCAAGAAATCGCGAAACATCTCCTCGTCCACCTCCGTCGTCCCCAACGCCTCGACGCGCAACGGCGCCCCGAACTGCGTCTGCACGTGCGACGCCGGCGCGCACTGCAAGCCTTGCCCGAACCAATACTCCTTCCCGTGCACGACGATGCCGGTGTGATACACCGCCTCGATCTCCTTCCCGAGCAACTGCTGCGACATCATTCGCGCCATTCCACCGCTATCGAGCGCGAGTCGTCGTTTCGTCAGTCACCGCGTCGCCGCCGTCGCGTCGTCCGCGTCGTCGCGTCTTCTAGAAGATGCTTCATCGCGTCGCGTCGCGTCGCGTCGCGTCGCGTCGCGTCGTCGCGTCCTCGCGCGCGCACCTCAGGTCGTACACGTGCAACGAGACGTCGTGCGTCGTCATCGCGTCGCGCACGGGCGCGCTCGACGTTCGTTATCCCTCGTCGCGCGCGCGAGTGACGTCGAGTCGGTCGTCGGTCGGCGGCTCGTCTCGACGCGCGATCGCCATCGCGCGACGCGGACGCGCGATACGCGCACCGACGCGCGCCGACGTCGAGCTCGACGAGAGACGACGACGACGACGACGACGCGATGCCCGCGCGCGCGAGCGCGAAGCACGCCCTCGGATGCCTCGCCGTCGGCGCGATGCTGCGGAAATGCGTGGACGCGCGACGACCGAGATATAAAAAGCGACGCGGTGCGTACTCGACGCGGACGCGGGCGAGCGCGGACGGCGCGGTCGCGCGGTGGCACAACGCGGATTTACCGCACGCGAAAGCGTTTCGCGTCGAACCGTTCGAGGGGTGCGGGACGGTGCACGAGGTGTTCGAGTACGCGGTGAAGCGACACGCGAGCAGACCGGCGCTGGGCGAACGGGACGTCGAGGAGACGACGAAGACGACGACGAGCGACGGGCGAGAGGTGGAAAAATTACGATTGGGAGGGTATAAATGGATGACGTTTCGAGAGGCGAGCGAACGGGTGAGCGCGATCGCGAGTGGGTTGGTGGATCTCGCGGGGTTGAAGCCGCAAGACAAGGTGATAATCTACGCCGATACCAAGCGCGATTGGCAGCTCACGGCGCAGGCGTGCTTTCGAATGAATCTCACGGTGGTGACGATTTACGCCACGCTCGGTGAAGACGGGGTGAAGCATGGGATAAATCAAACCAAGGCAAGCGTCGTCGTGTGCGATGGAAAACTCTTGAAGACGTTGACAAACGTCGCCGGGGATTGTCCGTCGCTCAAGCACGTGGTGACGATGGGCGAGCCCGAACAAGCGTCGTTGGATAAGTTACCCAAGAGTGTGTTCCAAATCGGACTAGACGAGGTCGCAACGCTCGGTGCGCGCAAGCCCATGGCGGCGCGGCCGCCGAAATCGACCGACATCGCGGTTTTGATGTACACCAGCGGTACCACGGGGGCGCCGAAGGGCGTCATGTTGAACCACTCCAACGTGTGCGCGACGATGACTGGCCTCAAAGACGCGGGTGATTTTACCAATAAGGACGTCTACTTGGCGTACCTGCCGCTGGCACACATCATGGAGATGGCGGCGGAAACGGTGATGCTCGCTCTCGGTGCCGCGATCGGTTACGGCTCGCCGCAAACGCTCACGGACACTGGATTGAAGCTCGCGCCGGGCACGCGAGGCGACGCGCCTACGTTGAAGCCGACGTTCATGGTGTTCGCTCCGGCCGTGCTCGATCGAGTCCGTCAAGCCGTGCAGGCCAAGTTTAGCGCCGCAAAACCGGCGTTGAAGAAACTCATCAACGCGGGCTTGGTAGCGGGTCGTAAAGACTTTGAAAACGGTAAAATCGGCGCGCCGTTCTTGTACAACGCCATCATCTTTAAAAAGGTGCAAAAGCTCATCGGTGGACGCGTGCGTATCATGATTTCTGGGTCCGCGCCGCTGTCGCGCGAGACGCAAATCTTCATGCAAACGTGCTTCCGATGCCCGGTTCGTCAAGGTTATGGGTTAACTGAAACCGGTTCGTGCGGTACCATCGCTTCGTTTGACGATTATTCGCCAACCGTCGGTCAAGTCCTCACCTCGGTGAGCATCTCTCTCCGCGATTGGGAAGAAGGTGGATACCGAGTCGCGGACGAAAAAGACCCGTCCATCGGTATGCCTCGCGGTGAAGTTCTCATCGGTGGTCCCGTCGTGTGCCAAGGGTACTTCACTGCGCCTCACATGCCCGACCCAGAGCTCGAAGCGAAGAACGCATCCGAGTTCTCCGTCATCGACGGCGTGCGTTACTTCCACACCGGCGATGTCGGCCAATTCACCGCTGACGGTCAATTGATGATCATCGATCGCAAAAAAGACTTGGTCAAGCTTCAACAAGGCGAATACGTCGCCCTGAGCAAGGTCGAGAACGTCTTGAAGCAATGCCCGTACGTCGCCATGGCCATGGCGTATGCCGATTCCAAGCACTCGTATTGCATCGCCGTCGTCGTCGTCAACGAGGCGCCGCTGAAAAAGCTCGCGTCGAGCAAGGGCATCACCGGCGACGTCGACACGCTGTGCGCAAACTCCACGATCATCAAGGAAATTTCATCTGCGTGCAAATCGGCGTGTAAGACTGGGAAACTCGTCGGTTTCGAGACGCCGACGACGTACATCTTAACCGCCGAGCCGTGGACTCCGGATAACGACTTGGTCACCGCGGCGTTCAAGTTAAAGCGACAAAACATCGTTAAAGCCTTCAAAACAGAAATCGATCGCGCGTACGCGTGAGTGTTCTTGTCAATCATCGCATCAAAGCATCTTCTCAACGTCGTCGCGTCTCGCGTCTCGAGTCCCAGCCAGTCGCGTCGAGTGGTCATTCCACGAACCCATCGTCGCTCGCGCCCCAATCCGCGACGCGTCATGCCGCTCGCGACATCGCGCGCTAAGAAACACGACGCCATCGACGACGCGTTGACGGCGGAAGACGCGCGAGAACACGCGGATAAGTTGGCGAAATCTTTGTCCATCTTCGCCACGATCCCGCGCGCCATCGCCGAGGCGCACATTCGTTTACGAGGTCGAGCGTGTCCAGACGAGCGCGCGAGCGACGCCGACGTGCGAGGCGCGCTACTGAAAGCGCTGAGCGATGAAGTCTTGGCCGAGCGAGAGTGTAAGCTAAAGGGAACGAAGTTTGAGCCGTACGTGAACGCACGGCCGAAGCCGGCTGCGGCTGCAGCGGCGGCTCGAACGGGACGGACGACGACGCGCGCGGTGGTCGATGGCGATCGTCGAAGCGCGTCGAGAGAGACGAAAATAATCGGTGGCGATCGTGGAGACGGCTCCGATAGCGATAGTTCGGTTGGTGTGGCGAGCAAATTCGTGCCACGGGAAATCGAAGACGAAGACGAAGACGAAGACGAAGACGAAGACGAAGACGCGACGACGAGCGACGACGAGGAAGAAGAGTATAGCAGTGACGGAGATTATAGCGGCGAAGATGACTACGCCGATGACGGTGGAAATTTCTTCGGTCGAGCGGCAGAGGAACCGCCGGCACCTGAAGGGGCGAATCCGTTCGCGAGCATGGGGGACGTCGATTTCGGCGAAGAGGCGCGCGCACAAATCGAAGAAGCGAAGCGTATCGTGGCCGAACGCAAGGCGCAAGCGTCGAATTTAGCGGATGCATTAGCGAGCCTACAAACGTCGGACCCGGTGTCGCCGACGCCTTCAGGCCGTGTCGCGTTCAGCGACAAGGGCGACGACGTTGCCAGCATCGCCGGCTCCATCGCGGGTTCAGACTTCACCGACCGCTTCGATGCGATATCAATAGCTTCCATCGCCGCCACGCTCGGATCTGACGCCACAGATCGAGTTGCAGACGTCGACGGGAGTGAATTCGACGTCGCCAGTCTCGCATCTCATGGCACGCATCGTGCGACCACCGACCTCGGCTCGGACGACGAGCGCGAAGCCGCAATTTTCGAGAGCGAGGACGAGCGCGACAGCGTCAGTTCGGACGAGCGTCACGGCGCCAAGGAAAATGCTCCACCATCGCCTCCATCACCGTAGTAGCTCGCTTTAACACAACGCACCGTACGCGATACTCGCGCTCGACGGGCGCGAACGCTGCGCTCGGGGCAAACTGAAATCGCCACGTCACCGTCGCCGAAAAGGTCAATCGAAACGCGTCGTCCCGCACTTCTCGACCGCCTCGGTGCGCGCGCGCGACGCGCGCCCGACGACGCACGCCGCGCTTCGTAAACTCTCGCGTCTCGCGCGGTCGTCATGACGGCGCCGAGCGTGAGCAACGGCACGACGCGTTCGCTGATTTGGTTTCGCAAAGCGCTGCGCGTCCACGATAATCCCGCTCTCGCCGCGGGCATCGCGCGCGCGAAGAGCGCGCAACCGGTGTTCGTGCTCGATCCGTGGTTCTGTAAGCCCTCGCGGGTGGGGGCGAATCGCATGCGGTTCTTGTTGCAATCGCTGCGCGACTTGGACGCGACGCTGCGAGAACGCGGCAGTTCGCTGCTGGTGCTGCACGGCGAACCGCGAGTGGTGTTGCCGCGAGCGTGCAAGACGTGGAAGGTTGATTTGGTGACGTGGGAACACGATATCGAACCGTATGCGAAAATGAGAGACACCGCGGTGCGAGGCGCGCTGGAGCGCGCGGGAGTAGAGTGCGCGTCGTCGAGCGGACACACGCTGTACGACGTGGAGGAGATGTTGGCGAAGTGTCATGGGAAACCACCGACGACGTATTCGCAGTTTTTGAAGATTGTAGATAAAATGGGTGCACCTGCGGCCGCTTTGGATGCGCCGAAGGCGATGCCGGCGCCGTTCACGGGGACAGCAGAGGAGACGAAGGAATTAGTCGCGGGAGTGGCGGATGCGTACGGGATCCCCACTTTGGAGGAGCTCGGTTACGAAGCCATGCATGACGACGAAGGTTTTCAAGCGATCGGAGGTGAAACCGAAGGCTTGAGACGTCTACGCAGACAACTGTCGCGCACGGAATGGGTGCACACGTTTCAAAAGCCAGATACAAATCCCACGACGCTTTTTCATGCCTTGGGCGCGAAAAAGCCAAAGCCAAAGAGTCCGTTCGAAATCGCAGCGCGAGACGCGGGAAGCAAAAATGACGCAACAAACACTGCAGCGAATAGTGATATGCTGATGACACCGTCCACGACAGCGCTGAGTCCGTACATGAAATTCGGTTGCGTGTCGCCGCGAGTGTTTTATCACGAGCTCAACGCCGTGCTCGCAAAGTTTGAGGGCAAAGGTCAACCTTCGCAACCGCCGGTGAGTCTCATGGGACAACTGATGTGGCGCGAATTCTACTATCTCGTCGGCGCGGGGACGCCGAATTTCGATAAGATGGAAGGAAATCCAATCTGCAGGCAAATTCCTTGGAACAAGGATCGTGAGCTCTTCGCGGCTTGGGAGAACGCGCAAACCGGGTTCCCTTGGATCGACGCCGCGATGACCCAGCTTCGCCTCGAGGGATGGATCCATCACTTGGCTCGACACGCCGTGGCGTGCTTCCTGACCCGTGGTGATCTATTCGTGCACTGGGAGTGGGGCAGAGACACGTTCGATCGCGACCTCGTCGACGCCGATTGGGCGCTGAACAACGGCAACTGGATGTGGCTCTCGTGTTCGTGTTTCTTTTACCAATATTTCCGAGTGTACGGTCCGCACTCGTTCGCGAAAAAGTACGACAAGGACGGCGCGTACGTCAAGCACTACCTCCCCGTGCTGAAGAATATGCCCGCCAAGTACGTGTACGAACCTTGGCTCGCCCCTCTCGACGTGCAGAAGAAAGCCGGTTGCGTCGTCGGCGTCGATTATCCCGCTCCGATCGTCGACCACGCCACGGCGAGCAAGGCGTGCATAGATAAGATCGCCACCGCTTACGCCGCTCACAAGGACGCCACCGCGGTGGCTGGGAAGAAGCGTAAAGCCGGCGAATAAACTCGTTGATTCGTTAATTTAAAAAGCCTCTCGCGCGCGGCGTCCACCACACTGCACAGGCGCCTCACAACGCGACGCGCGTTCGTCATGTCGCTCGAGCGCGAGCGCTTGCTCGATCGCGCGACGTCGAACGCGGCCGCGTCGTCGCGCGATGACAGACGAACGCGCGCTGTTCGTCTCATCGCCACCGCTTCGTGCGTCGGCGTCGCGACGTACGCGCTCGCGCGCGCCAGCGGGATGATGTTCGCACCGTCGCTCGGTAACACCCATCGCGATTCGCGCTTCGGCGCATCGTCCATCGACGCCACCGAGCGAACGGTGCGAGAGTATAAGGACGAATTGTCAATCCTCTCGTGGTCGCACGATCGCGGATTCGAGACGCACAGAGGATCGTGGAGGCAGGAGGCGCGAAGCGCCGACGCGAACGAGACGCCGGACGCGCCGGCGAAGGACGAGCGCGACGTGTCGAATCGTCAACGAGGGGCGGCAACGCTGATGGCGCAAACGATCGCAAAGTACATGCCTGGTCGATTATCGGAGACGTCGGCGCCGTTCGAGTTGTTGTACTCGACGTGGGACATGCCGTCGACGCCGTGCTTGGACGCCGAGTACGCGCAGAAGTTGTGCGAGTTTGATCGATGGGTACCTATATTTAACTTTGGGAGCTCGTTCAAGGATCAAACCGTGCTGCCGACAATGGTGCCAGCCACGCTCGGCGCGCTTCGTAGTTGTTTCATCGAGGGTTTGAATCCGCATTTAGGCTTTAGCGCGGACGACGAGCCACAGTGCGACTTTTTACGCTTCCCGACGACAAAGTATTCCGAGCAAGGAAAGTGCGACGCCAAGCTCGCTCAGTGTCGGTATCACGGATTGTTTTCGCTCAATGCCGTGGATGATAAGTCGATGTACGAGTGGGATAATCTCAAACCGCAGGTGGAATGGCGCGGGAGCGACTATTCGTTTCTCGCGCCCCGGGTACCGGGGCACAAGCCTGACGCGAATGAGTTTTTGAGCGAAATCGCGTCTTCAGCCAATGTTTCGCAGGCCTTACACGATATGGCGTTTTCCACCGATATTGGACCACGTCTCAGGGCGGTACTGTTTTCAAAGTTGTACCCCGAGCTCATCGACGCCAAGTTTTTCAACTGGAAAAATCAGTCGAGCGAGCGCGACAAGATGGCCGCCGAACTCGGTATTGACGCCACGGAACGCTTAACTGAAGAGGCGCTGGGCAAATACAAGTATCATCTCGACCTCGGCGGTGGTGGAGGGACGACGTGGAGCGGACTGATTCCCAAACTCACCATGCCGGGCGTGCTGTTGCACCACGAGACGTCGATGAAGGATTCGTACTTTGACACTCTGAAGCCGTGGGTGCACTACGTGCCCGTCGCAGAAGACCTACACGACGTTTTTGAGAAGATTTCTTGGTGCGAAACGCACCCCGAGGAAGCACGAAATATCAGCGCCAACGCCAACGACTGGGTTCGCGACTTCCGAGGCTTGAAATCGCTGCTTCGTCACAACTATCAAGCCCTGGCGATTCCCTTGGCGAAAACGCTCGATCCCTCTGGCGAGACGCTGCTAGACTTTGAAGCCGCGCACGTGGCCGCGCGCGCCGAGCGCCTGGCCGCGCGCGCCGCAAAACTCGCCATCAAAGCGTCCAGAGACGCCGCCAAAGCCGCGAAGGCCACCAACGTTTCCGATTAGCCCCCGTTCCGCGCTGTATCAACAGTATCAACACCATCCGTCCACCAGCCACCGCCGAGCCGCGCGACGCTCCGTTTTCAAGCCTCCGCCATCGATCGCTCGACGCGCCACACGCGCGCGCGATGCTCGGTCGCGCGCGCGATGACGTCGCCGAGCGCGCGGCACTCCTCGACGTCCCCGACGCCCCGTCGTCGTCGCGCGTCGCCGACGTCGGCGTCGACGTCGACCGACGCGCGCGCGCGGGACACCAACACCCAAGCGCTTCGCGCGTGTTTCGCTCGCGAATGCTCGGGTTCGCGTGCGCGTTCGTCCTCGTCGCGTGCGCGTCGCGCGTGGGAAACGTTCCCCTGAGACTGCGACCGCCGATGGAGAAGCGCACGGCGCGCACGGTGAAAGAGTACGGATACGCGGGGGAGTTGCGCTTGCTGCGCTGGACGTCGGCGGGTGGATTCGAAGCCGTCGAGTTGGGTCAGTCGACGGATGGCGTCAAGCAGCGCGCGGTGGCGGCGGTGAAGGTGATGATTGAAACGATAAAGAGGTATTACCCGCATCGGCTCGAGGATGGGCGGAATCCGTTCGAGTTGCTTTTCGAAGTATCGGACAAGCCGTCGACGCATTGCGTGTCCGCGCAGGCGAAGTGCGCGACGAGAGCGTGGGCACCGATATATGCGTTCGGTAGCGTGCCGAAAAACGTCGAGCACGTGTTACCGACGATGATTCACGCGCCCTTGGTTCCGCTCGCGTCTTGTTACACTGAGAACATCGCGACGTACAAAGTGTCCATGAGTGGGCTTGACGCTGAGACGACGTCGTGCCCGTTTCTGAATTACCCGACGAAAAAGTATAGCGAGTTGGCCAAGTGTGATCCGGACGGCGATGTGAGCGGACAAGCTGCGTGTACGCCATACGCCCACGGATTATTTTCGCTCGACGCCGTGGAGGACAAGTCGTTGTACGAATGGAACTCGTTGGTTAACAAAGTCTTTTGGAGAGGGAGCGATTACGCGTTCTTGACGCCGTCGTACCCGGATTTTGCCTCGACGTCCGAAAACTTTTTGCCATGGTTGATGGAAGAGGCGAACAAAATGAAAGCGATGAAGATGTTGTTGCGAAATAGTGACGTCGGTCCGCGCTTTAGGGCGGTTCTGATGTCGAAGTTGCACCCCGAGCTCATCGACGCCAAGTTTTTCAACTGGAAAAATCAGTCGAGCGAGCGCGACAAGATGGCCGCCGAACTCGGTATTGACGCCACGGAACGCTTAACTGAAGAGGCGCTGGGCAAATACAAGTATCATCTCGACCTCGGCGGTGGTGGAGGGACGACGTGGAGCGGACTGATTCCCAAACTCACCATGCCGGGCGTGCTGTTGCACCACGAGACGTCGATGAAGGATTCGTACTTTGACACTCTGAAGCCGTGGGTGCACTACGTGCCCGTCGCAGAAGACCTACACGA
>Ga0181602_10002073_pt1 | contig 17150 bp, 12 predicted proteins | sample 041ome_14_FD_148640 | JGI IMG/M metagenome (GOLD analysis project Ga0181602, IMG submission 148640) | Coastal salt marsh microbial communities from the Groves Creek Marsh, Skidaway Island, Georgia - 041408US metaG (spades assembly) | ecosystem: Environmental > Aquatic > Marine > Intertidal zone...
ACTTGGTAAATTCCATTACTAAATTATACATTTAAAATGACTAAAAACACAAAAGTTAATGCCGCAATATTAATTATAGGGAATGAAATTTTATCTGGTAGAACTCAAGACACTAACACCTCAACATTAGCAACCTGGCTAAATTCAATTGGAGTTAAAGTGGGAGAAGTTAGGGTTATTCCTGACATAGAGAAAACAATAATTGATACACTTAACACACTTAGAACAACTTATGATTATGTTTTTACCACAGGAGGCATTGGCCCCACTCATGATGACATTACTGCAGAGTCTGTTTCAAAAGCATTTGGATTAAAATATGAAATCCATAAAGAGGCATATAAGATTTTAGAAGCTTACTATAAACCAGGCGAATTTAATGAAGGTAGGCAAAAGATGGTTTGGATGCCTGAAAATGCTAATTTAATATTAAATCCTACAAGTGGTGCTCCTGGATTTAATATTGAAAATGTATTTTGCCTACCAGGAGTTCCTTCTATTTTAAAATCAATGTTAGGGGGTTTAACTAACAGAATTGTTGGGGGAAAACCTATTTTAAGTTTAACGATAAGTCTTAGAACTGTTGAAAGTGAAATTGCTAACGCTTTAACAAAAGTTCAAGATGATAATAAAGATGTTGAAATTGGAAGTTATCCATTCTTTCAAGCTGGAAAGCTAGGTGTTTCAATTGTCATTAGATCTGAAGACCAATTAAAAATAGACAATTGTAATTCTCAAATTCTAGACTTTGTGAATGAAAAAAAAATTGAAGTAGTGGATCGTTAAATGCTTTATTTTGCTTATGGAAGTAATTTAAATCTTTTTCAAATGAAACGTAGATGTAAAGACAGTATTTTTTTAAAAAAGATTAATCTTAAAGATTTTAGGTTAACATTTAGAAGCAAATATCGAGCAGCTGATATAGAGCCTAAAAAAAATTCAATTGTCCCTGGTGGATTGTTTTACATATCAAAAAGTGATGAAAAAAAACTAGATGTTTATGAAGATTATCCAATTTTATATAGAAAGTTTTATTTTACTTATTATGGGAAAAAAGTGATGACTTACACAATGGTAAAAAAAACACCTTTTAGATTTCCAACTGAAAGGTATCTAAATGTTGTTAAAAGAGGATACAAAGATTGTGGCTTAGACAGCAAATACCTTACTCAAGGATTAATACCTAGATAAAGATATGTTTTTACACACCAAATTAGAAAATAGAAAAGAGCCAATAAGAATTGCATTTATTGGATGTGGTAAGTTTGTAAGTATGTTTTTGGCGCAATATAATCATTTAGATAAAATTCAAATCGATAGCATTGTTGACTTAAATATCGAGCAAGCGAAAAATAACTGTAGCAATAGTGGACTAGACGAAACAACAATAAGTGAAATTAATTTTTCAAAATCTCTTGATGAAATTTTAGATAGAAATATTGAAATTTTTATTGAAGCAACGGGCAATCCAATTGTTGGAACTGTTCATGCGGTTAAAATTATTAAAAATAAAAAGCATGTTATTCTAGTAAATGTTGAGGCTGATATTACTTGTGGAAAATATTTGTCAGACATTGCAAAAGAAAATGGAGTTATCTGTTCAATGGCTTATGGAGATCAACCTTCATTAATTATAGAACAAATTGAGTGGGCAAGATTAAATGGTTTCTCCGTTGTTTGTGCTGGTAAAGGTACTAAATATCATCCTACATTTGAGTATTCTACTCCTGATACTGTTTGGGGCCACTATGGCCTTACGAAAGAACGTGCCGAAAAAGAATCTGGAATGAACCCCAAGATGTTTAATAGCTTTTTATGTGGTGATAAATCTGCAATTGAAATGTGTGCTGTAAGTAACGCTGCAAATTTAAAATGTCCTATTAATGGATTAACTTTTCCACCTATTGGAGTTTATGATATTGCAAAAAAATTAATTCCTAAACAAGAAGGTGGGTTAATAGATTTTGACGGTCAAGTTGAAGTTATATCCAGTATTGACTTAGATAAAAATGATATACCTAATGATCTAAGATGGGGTGTCTATATTGTTATCAAAGCTAAAAATGAATATGTAAAAAACTGTTTCAAAGATTATGGAATGGTAACAGACTCTTCTGGGAATTATTCTGCAATCTGGAGACCATACCACTATATTGGTTTGGAACTTGCTCAATCTATATACTCAATAGCACTTGATAATAGAGCAACTGGGTTTACAAAAAATTATAATGCTGATGTTGCAAGTTATGCAAAAAAGGATTTAAAAATTGGTGATAAACTTGATGGAGAAGGAGGTTTTTGTGCAAGAGGTAAATTAATTACTTCACAAAAATCTAAAGATGAAAAAATCTTACCATTGGGACTTACAGACAATGCGATTTTGAAGAAAAATATCAATAAAGATCAAGTGATTAGATTAGATGATGTTGAGTTAAATCTTCCTAAAGAAGTAATTGAAGCTAGAGATTATCAATACAATTTAATATAGTTGAGTTATAAATAATTGTGGATATAAAGATGAAATTCATTAATGCCCTCGTGGTGAAATTGGTAGACACAAAGGACTTAAAATCCTTGCCGCTTGCGGAGTGCCAGTTCGAGTCTGGCCGAGGGCACCACTAAATGACTAAACTTCAGATTATTTCTGATAAAAATACGAAATCTTCTAAAATTAAAAAACTTTTAGTTAAAAAACTTAATCAAGAACAATTTAAAAAAGACAATCTTATTATTGTGATTGGAGGTGATGGTTTCATGCTTCAAACCCTTAAAACGAATAAGAATACAAAAAAACAATTTTATGGCATCAATTCAGGAAACTATGGTTTCTTGATGAATAAATTTTCTTCAAAAAATATTATCAAAAACCTATCTAAAGCAAATATGGTTTCTATTTCTCCTTTAGAAATGATTGTAAAAAATAAAAGTAATCAAACCAGAAAATCTCTAGCAATTAATGAAGTTTCTATTTTGAGACAAAGTAGACAAGCCGCATCATTATCTATTAAACAAGGCTCAAGACAAATAATTAAAAAGTTAGTTTCAGATGGAGTATTAGTTTCAACTCCCGCAGGGAGTACAGCTTACAATCTTTCTGTTCATGGACCTATTTTAAGTCTTCATTCAAAAAAACTCTCTATATCTCCAATAAGTGCGTTTAGACCACGAAGATGGAAGGGTAAAATAGTTAATGATAAATCTAAAATTATTATAACAAATTTAGATCCATCTAAGAGACCTATAAGTGCTGTTGCAGACAATTTAGAGGTAAGAAATGCTAAATCAATTACTGTTAAAACTAATAACAAAATTAAATTTAATCTTCTTTATGATAAAAATAGAAGTCTACAAAAAAAGATTAAAATTGAGCAAATAAGAAAAGAAACCAGTTAAATTTATGAATAAAGATTACCGAGATGGTTATTCTTTTCCAAAATCAGTATTATTTGATTTAGAGCGAATGAAAAAGCTCTTTAATAAAAAATGGTTTTTTATTGGTACTAGGGGCGATGTTCCGAGCAAAGGAAGTTTTTTAAATTTTCAATTATTTAATGAGTCATATTTTATTCTTCATGGACTTGATGGAAAAATAAGAGCATTTGTAAATAGATGTGCTCACCAAAGTGCAAGACTTGTTAATGATAATTATGGAAAATTTAATTCAAGAATTGTTTGTCAAAATCATCAATGGTCATACAACATTAATGATGGAAGTTTGTTCAAAGCCTCAAGAATGCCTAAAGATTTTAACAGTTCAGATAAAGCTAAAGACTGCAATCTTGATACTTTAGAACTTGAAGAGGTTTTAGGTTTATTATTTTTAAGATTAGGAAAAAAAGAAACTAATAAAACTGATCTTAATATAATGTCTGAAGTGATTGGTCCTTATGTAAGCCCATATAATTTATCAAACGATCAATACAAATTGGCTTATCATGAAAGAGAAGTTTTAGACACTAATTGGTTAACAGTAATGATTAATAATCGTGAATGTTGCCATTGCACAGTTAACCACAAAGGTTTATTGAAACTTTTTAGTGATAATAGTTTTAATGGAAGTTCAGACCCAAAATATTTAGAGTTGTTTGAACAAGCAGTCAAAAGATGGGAGTCAAAAGATTTACCTTGGAGAGAAAATGCTTTTGAAAAACATGACTGTACTCGTATAGCAAGATATCCTTTAAAAGAAGGTTACAAGAGCACAAGTTTTGATGGCAAGCCTTGTAGCTCAAAACTTATCGGACCACACAAAGACTATGATGAAGGAACCTTATCATTTTGGTTTAATCCTAACGCCTGGATACATTTTACTAGTGATCACATTGCAACAAATTGGGTTTTACCTTTAAGTGAAAAAAAATGTGTAGTTTATACAAGTTGGATTGTTCATAAAGATGCTGAAGAAAATATTGATTATGAATATAAGCACATGACGGATGTATGGAAAGTTACAAACGCTGAAGATGTTACTTTATGTAAATCTATGACAGATGGTGCAAATTCAGAATTTTATAAACCGGGTATATTTTCTGAAGACGAGAGACATTGTAGACAATTTTGTAATTGGTATATGAATTACTCATCTTAATTAAAAAATATTTTTTTTAATTGAATTTAATGATGGTGCCCCCGCACGGATTCGAACCGCGGACCTATTGATTACAAATCAATTGCTCTACCAACTGAGCTACAAGGGCATGCGCAATAACTATTAATTATTTGTTAAATAATCAACTCTTTTTTTTTAAATAACTAAGGTGATGAAAAACAATAGCTGCACTATTAGATATATTTAAACTTTCTATATCTTTACTCATATCTATTTTAACAAAGAAATCAGCATATTTACCAGTATGCTCTCTCATGCCAAATCCTTCAGATCCAAATAGGAGAACATTTTTTCCTTCCCATTTTACTTCTGTAAAATCCTTATCTCCTCTAGCATCAAAACCGTAAACCCAAAAATTTCTTTCTCTTAAATTTTTAAGTGTTGAATTGATATTAGATACTTGAAAAATATTTAAATGTTCCATGCAGCCACTAGCAGATTTGTACATAAGCTTACTATCTTTTGGAAAATGTCTTTCTTTAATAATTAAACCATCTATTTTAAATGATGCAGCACTTCTAATTAATGAACCAATATTTCTTGGATCTGTCACTTCATCGAGACAAACAAAAGTACAGTTCTTTTTTTCTTTTATATATTCTTTTAAATCAGGTTGATCTAAATGTTCAACTTCTGCAACATAACCTCCATGCATTAATTGTTCTTTAGATGTGTATTTGTCTAATTCTTTTTTAGATTTAAAATAAACTTTAACGTCTTCCAAAACATTTTTTCTTGGGTTTTTTCTGTGAATATTTTTCTTAGCATCTTCAGTTAAAAACACCCTTAAAACTTTTCGATCAGGATTTCTAAGTGCTTCGATTACAGCATGTTGACCAGCAATGAAAAAAGATGATTTATTCATAAATTTTATTGAGTTTTACACGTTTTTTTGAATATTTATCTATTAAATCACGTGTTGCATTTGAATAAATAAAATATATAAAACGCATGTTGTTTGAAGCTTTATTGAACAGGGGACACTTCCCCAGAGGAGGGGTTCCAGAGCGGTCAAATGGGGCGGGCTGTAAACCCGTTGACTTCGGTCTTCGAAAGTTCGAATCTTTCCCCCTCCACCATTCAATAAATTTTAAGTAACATGGAGTGTTACTCTTGGGGTTGTGCGGGTGTAGTTCAATGGTAGAACGCTAGCCTTCCAAGCTGGATGTAAGGGTTCGATTCCCTTTACCCGCTCCAAGAAAAAAAAATTATTAATGAAAACAAAAACTGAGGTAAAAAAGTAATGTCAAAAGAAAAGTTTGTTAGAAGTAAACCCCACTGTAACATTGGGACTATTGGTCATGTCGACCATGGTAAAACAACTCTTACTGCAGCTATCACAATCACTTTAGCAGAAGCAGGTGGAGCAGCAGCAGTAGCTTACGATCAAATCGATAAAGCTCCTGAAGAAAAAGAAAGAGGAATTACAATTTCAACTGCACACGTTGAATATGAAACTGAAAAAAGACATTACGCTCACGTAGATTGTCCAGGCCACGCTGACTATGTTAAAAACATGATCACTGGTGCTGCACAAATGGATGGAGCTATCTTAGTAGTTAACGCTGCTGATGGTCCTATGCCACAAACAAGAGAGCACATTCTTTTAGGAAGACAAGTTGGTATCCCAGCAATTGTTGTTTACTTAAATAAAGTAGACCAAGTTGATGATAAAGATATGATTGAACTTGTTGAAGAAGAAATTAGAGAACTTCTAACTTCATACAAATATCCTGGAGATAAAACTCCAATTATTAAAGGTTCAGCTTTAGCAGCAGTAGAAAAAAGAGATGATGAAATTGGAAAAAATTCAATTTTAGAATTAATGAAAGCTGTTGACGAACACATTCCACAACCAGCTAGAGATGTTGACAAACCATTCTTGATGCCTGTTGAGGATGTATTTTCAATTTCAGGAAGAGGAACAGTTGCAACTGGAAGAATTGAATCAGGTGTAATTAAAACTGGTGAAGAAGTTGAAATCGTTGGAATTAAAGAAACTAAAAAATCAGTTTGTACTGGTGTTGAAATGTTTAGAAAACTTTTAGACTCAGGTGAAGCTGGTGACAACGTAGGAATTTTATTGAGAGGTATTGAAAGATCTGACATCGAAAGAGGTCAAGTTCTTTGTAAGCCTGGTTCAATTACTCCTCACACTAAATTTGAAGCTCAAGCGTATGTACTTAAAAAAGATGAGGGTGGAAGACACACTCCTTTCTTTACTAAATACAGACCACAGTTTTACTTTAGAACAACAGACGTAACAGGAGAAGTAGAATTACCAGCTGGTACAGAAATGGTTATGCCAGGTGATGATGCTAAATTTACTGTTAAGTTGATCACACCAATTGCAATGGCAGAACAATTAAACTTTGCTATTAGAGAAGGTGGAAGAACTGTTGGAGCGGGAGTAGTAACAAAAATTATAGAGTAACTCTATAAATAGGAGTGTAGCTCAATTGGTAGAGCGCCGGTCTCCAAAACCGGAGGCTGAGGGTTCGAGTCCCTCCGCTCCTGCCAATTAGAGCTTAAAAATTATGAAAAACCCAATGAAATTTATTCAGGAAGTAAAACAAGAAGCTTTTAAAGTTTCATGGCCTACATGGAAGGAGACTTTACAGGGAGCATTAATGGTTTTTGCAATGGCCGTTGTAATGTCATTATTTTTTCTTCTTTTGGATCAAGTTTTAAAGTTTTTTCTAGAACTACTACTTAAGGTAAGTATTTAATGAAAAATTGGTACATTGTTCAATCACACTCAAGCTTTGAAAACAAAGTTGCTGGATTAATTAAAGAAGAGGCTGATAAAGCTAAAATTGGTGAAAAGTTTGAAGAAATTATTGTTCCAACACATGATGTAACAGAAGTTAAAAGAGGAAAAAGAATTCAACGTAAGAAAAAATATTTCCCTGGATATGTGCTTATAAAGAGTGAGATGGATAATAGCATTTATCACATGATTAAAAATATTAAGAGAGTAAGTGGATTTTTAGGCTCAAAGGGTATTCCAGTTCCAGTTTCTGATAAAGAAATTGAAAAAATATTAGGTCAAATAAAAGATGGTGTGGCTCAGCCAAAATCTGGTATAGAGTACAGCGTTGGTGAAAAAGTTCAGGTTGTTGATGGTCCTTTTGCATCATTCAGTGGAATGGTGGAAGATATAGATGAAGAAAAGTCTAGACTTAAGGTCTCAGTTTCTATATTTGGACGTCCAACACCAGTAGATTTAGAATATAACCAAGTTGAGAAAGTAAGTTAATGGCAAAAGAAATTAGTGGATTTATAAAGTTACAAATTAAAGGTGGTCAAGCAAACCCCGCACCTCCAGTTGGGCCTGCTTTAGGACAACGTGGTGTAAACATCATGGAATTTTGTAAAGCTTTTAATGATAAAACAAAATCAATGGCTGGAAAACCAGTTCCAGTAGAGATTACAGTTTATAAAGATAAAAAATTTGATTTTAAAATTAAATCCCCACCAGCATCGTTCTTTATTAAAGAAGCTGTAAAACTTAAAGGTGGATCTAAAGAGCCAGGTAGAAATATTGTTGCATCAATTTCAAAAAAACAATTAGAAGACATTGCTAATCAAAAAATGAATGACTTAAACGCTCATGATTTAGAGGAAGCAGTAAAAATTATAGCAGGCTCTGCTAGATCTATGGGTATAGAGGTAAAAGAATAATGCCATCAAAAAGATATAAAAAACTACCTGAAAAAACAAAAGATTTAGATGCAGAGGTAATTGAAAAATTATTACCTGAAGTTAAAAAAAATTGTACGACTAAATTTGACGAGTCGTTAGATTTAAGTTTTCAAATAAACAACAAACAAAAAAAAAGTGAAGTTAATATTAGAACTGTTGTTAACTTACCTGGTGGAACTGGTAAAAAGGTTAAAGTTGCTGTAGTTTGTGAAGACAATAAAGCTCAAGAAGCTAAAGATGCAGGAGCAGACATTGTTGGAAGTGATGAATTTGTCGAAAAAATTAAAGGTGGTGAATTAAATTTTGAAAAATTAATTTGTACACCTGGTATGATGATCAAACTTTCGAAATTAGGTAAAGTATTAGGTCCAAAAGGATTGATGCCAAATCCAAAACTTGGCTCTGTTTCTGAAAATATTAAAGAAGCTGTAACTAATGCTAAATCTGGTCAAGTTGAGATTAGAAATGATAAAGATGGTAATATTGGTGTAAGCATTGGAAAAAAATCATTTCATGATGATCAATTATTAAAAAACTTTCATGCAATTTTAGATGCTTTAGAGAAGGAAAAATCTAACAATACTCTAAAAGGTGATTTAATTAAAAATACTTTTGTAACTTCATCAATGGGTGTTTCATATAAAGTTAAATTAGGGAAGTCGATATAATCATGTTAACGAAAGAACAAAAAAAGAATTATATTTCAGAAATGACTACTCAGTTTGAGAATAGTAAAGCTGTGATGGTTACTCATTACCAAGGTTTAACGATGACTCAATTAGATGAGTTAAGAGCAAAAATGAGAGAGCATGGAATAATCTTCAAAATAACAAAAAACAGAATAACTAAATTAGCTTTGGAAAAAACTAAGTGTAAAGATTTATCAAATTTATTTACAGGTCCAACTGCAGTTGCATTTGGTGAAGATGCTATAATGTCAGCAAGAATTTTATCAAAATTTGCAAAAGATAACGAAAATTTAAAATTAATTGGCGGTATAATGGATAATGAGGTCTTAGATCAGGCTGGTGTCCAAAATGTTGCTAGTTTACCAACTTTAGACGAAGCGAGAGCAAATATTGTTGGTATTTTAAATGCTCCAGCATCAAAATTAGTGAGTATTTTGCTTGCATACTCGGAAAAAATGAGTAGTTTGTCGGCAGAAAATTCTGAAACACAACCCAAAGAGTAAATTATGCCTGACCTAAATAAAATTATTGAAGACCTTTCAAGTTTGACTGTTGCAGAAGCAGCAGAGTTATCAAAACAATTAGAAGAAAAATGGGGTGTAACTCCAATGGCAGCAGCGGCTCCAGCAGCAGCAGGTGGTGCAGCTCCAGCAGAAGATAAAGATGATTTTACAATTATGCTTGTAGCAGCAGGTGACAAAAAAATTAATGTTATTAAAGAAGTTAGAGCAGCAACTTCATTAGGTTTAAAAGAAGCTAAAGATCTTGTAGAGGGTGCACCAAAAGAAGTTAAATCTGGTGTTAATAAAAAAGAAGCTGAAGAGATCAAAGCTAAGTTAGAAGCTGCAGGCGCAAAAGTAGAACTTAAATAAATTAATAAGAAAGAATTCAAATACTGATTATTTTTAATCAGTATTACTAAATATAAATGCAATTATCTTTTACTGAAAAGAAAAACATAAGAAAAAGTTTTGGTAAACTAAAAGAAAGTTTATCTATTCCAAATCTAATCGAAGTTCAAAAAAACTCTTATAAAGAATTAACTGAATTTCATTCTGAGGCTGAATTAACTAAAGGTTTTGATAGAGTTTTTAAAAGTATTTTTCCCATTGAAGATTTAAATGACAAAGCAACATTAGAATATGTTTCTTATAGATTAGATAAACCAAAATTTGATGTTGAAGAGTGTATCACAAGAGGTTTAACTTATTCTTCAGCTCTTAAATGTACATTAAGATTAGTTGTTTATGAAATAGATCAAGAGAACAATACTAAAGATATTTTATCTGCAAAAGAACAAGAAGTTTACATGGGAGAAGTTCCCATGATGACTAACAGCGGTACATTTATTACTAATGGCGTTCAAAGAGTTGTCGTTAACCAAATGCACAGAAGCCCGGGTGTATTTTTTGATCATGATAAGGGAAAAACTCATGCAAGTGGTAAACTATTATTTAATTGTAGAGTTATACCAAACAGGGGATCTTGGTTAGATTTTGAATATGATGTTAAAGATTTTTTATATTTTAAAATTGATAGAAAAAAGAAAATTTTTGCTTCAACTTTATTATTAGCATTAGGCTATTCTAAAGCAGAAATTGCAGATGAGTTTTATGCAAATGAAACATATACATTTGATCCAAAAACTGAAAAATGGAAAACAAAATTTAATCCTGAAAACTATAAAGCTAAAAACTTTTCGGAAGAAGTAATTGATGCAAAAACGGGAGAAGTTGTAATAAAATTAGGTGATAAAATTAACTTTTTAAATGCAAAAAAATTAGCAAATGATGGGCTAAAAGACATTTTAGTATCAAGAGAATCTTTATTTGGTAAATTTTTACATAGAGACGTTAAGGTAAATGATGAGGAAGAGGGAACATTTGCAATTGGTACAGAGCTTAATGATGCTGTAATTCAACAAATATTAGATGCAAATATTCATTCTTTACAAATTTCTGTAACAAATTCTATTAACAAAGGTCCTTATTTATTAACCACTATTTTAAATGATAAAAATAATTCAAAAGATGAGGCTATTACAGAAATCTATAAAATGCTTAGACCTGGTGAGCCTCCAACAATTGAAATAGCTACTCAAATTTTTAACAATCTTTTCTTTAGCTCCGACAGATATGACCTTTCTGATGTTGGTAGAGTAAAAATGAATTCTAGATTAGAGCAGGAATGTTCTGATAAAATTACAATTTTAAGAAACGATGACATTATTGCTATCGTTCATAAAATGTTGGACTTAAGAGATGGTAAAGATGAAGTTGATGATATTGATCACTTAGGAAACAGAAGAGTACGTTCTGTTGGTGAATTAGTTGAAAATCAAGCTCGTATTGGTGTTTACCGAATGGAAAGAGCTATTAAAGAAAAAATGACAACGTTAGATGTTGAGTCAGCAATGCCTCAAGATTTAATCAACGCTAAACCTTTAACAGTTTCTTTAAAAGATTTTTTTGCAAGCTCTCAACTTTCACAGTTTATGGATCAAACAAATCCATTATCTGAGATTACTCATAAAAGAAGAGTTTCAGCATTAGGACCTGGTGGTTTAACAAGAGAAAGAGCTGGTTTTGAAGTTCGTGACGTTCACCCAACTCATTATGGAAGAATTTGTCCGATTGAAACTCCAGAAGGACCAAACATAGGTTTGATAAACAGTTTATCAACTTATGCAAAAATTAATAAATACGGATTTATTGAAAGTCCATATAAAAAAGTTAAAGACGGTGTTGTTCAAAATAATGTTGAATATTTATCTGCAATGGAAGAAACAAAATTTACCATTGCACAAGCAAATACAAAATTAGACAAAAATGGAAAAATTATAGAGGAACTAGTTTCTTGCAGACAAAACTTAAATTTCCTTTTAGCTAAACCAGACACTATTGATTATATCGATGTATCACCTAAGCAACTTGTTTCAGTTGCTGCATCATTAATACCTTTCTTAGAAAATGACGATGCGAACAGAGCTTTGATGGGATCAAACATGATGAGACAAGCAGTTCCACTATTAAAACCCGAGTCTCCATTAGTTGGAACAGGTATTGAAAGTGATGTTGCTTTAGATTCTGGTGTTACTATTGTTGCAAAAAGAGATGGTACAGTAGACAAAATTGACGGTAAAAGAATTGTAATTAAAGCAACAGAAGAAACTGATTTTTCTAAATCAGGAGTTGATATTTACAATTTACAAAAATTTAAAAGATCAAACCAAAATACATGTATAAATCAAAAACCTTTAGTAAGAGTAGGTGACAAGGTTAAATCTGGAGATATTATAGCCGATGGTCCATCTACAAAATTAGGTGAATTGGCATTAGGTAAAAACGTGACAGTCGCATTTATGCCATGGCAAGGTTACAATTTTGAAGACTCAATTTTAATCTCAGAAAGATGTGTAACTGATGATGTATTCACATCTGTTCATATTGTTGAATATGAAATTATGGCCAGAGACACTAAATTGGGTGAAGAAGATATTACAAGAGACATTCCGAATGTTAATGAAGAAGCGCTAAAAAACCTTGATGAATCAGGAATAGTTTATATTGGTGCTGAAGTTAATGCAGGTGATATCCTAGTTGGAAAAGTAACTCCAAAAGGAGACTCAGCTTCTGGACCTGAAGAAAAACTTTTAAGATCAATTTTTGGAGAAAAAGCAATAGATGTTACAGATACTTCATTAAGAATGTCTAGAGGTAGTAGCGGTACTGTTGTTGACGTTAGAGTATTTAATAGACATGGAATAGAGAAAGACGAAAGATCTATTACAATCGAAAGAGCTGAAATTGAACAAGTTCAACAAGATAAAATTGTTGAAGAAGAAATTTTAGAGAGAAGTATTAAACAAAGAGCTTCACAATTCTTATCAGGTTCTGCTTTAACTAAAAAAGTTAAAGACCTATCTGAAGGCACTAAATTAGATTTTGAAACGATTGATAAACTCTCAATTAACGATGTATTCAAAATAAGTGTAGGAAATGTTAACGATGAAGCAACATTAGCTCAGCTTAAGGATCAATACAATAAAGCGAAACAAGATATTACTGAAAGATTTGAAGATAAAGTATTAAAAATTAGAAGTGGTGATGATTTATTACCAAGCGTTATGAAGATGGTTAAAGTTTTTGTTGCAATTAAAAGAAGACTAAGACCAGGAGATAAGATGTCAGGTAGACATGGTAATAAAGGAGTTGTTAGTAAAATCGTTCCTGTAGAAGATATGCCATATAGAGAAGATGGACGACCTGTAGATATAGTTTTAAATCCACTTGGGGTACCTAGTCGTATGAACGTTGGTCAAATTTTAGAAACTCATTTGGGATGGGCTTGTAAAGAATTTGGTGAAGAGGTTAAAAGACTAGTTAATGAAAATAATAAAAAAATTGAAAAAACTGAAAAAATATCAAAATTCTTGAAATCAGTTTATGGTGAAGAAATTTTTAATGACAAAGTTGAAAAGTTATCAAAACCAGAATTTAAAGATTTATGTGAAAATTTGCAGAACGGTATAGCAATATCTACTCCTGTGTTTGATGGAGCTAAAGAAAAAAATGTAACTGAAATGTTAGAATTAGCTAAACTACCGGGATCTGGACAAACATATCTATGGGATGGAAGAACAGGTGAAAGATTTGATAGACCCGTGACTGTTGGAATTATCTATATGCTTAAACTCCATCATTTAGTTGAAGATAAAATTCATGCAAGATCAACAGGACCTTATAGTTTGGTTACACAACAACCATTAGGTGGTAAGGCTCAATTAGGTGGTCAAAGATTTGGTGAGATGGAAGTCTGGGCTTTAGAAGCTTATGGTGCATCTTATACGCTTCAAGAAATATTAACTGTTAAATCAGATGATGTTGCTGGTAGGGTTAAAGTTTACGAAACTATAGTTAAAGGCGAAGAAAACTTCGAGTCTGGTATTCCAGAGTCATTCAACGTCTTAGTTAAAGAAATTAAATCATTAGCATTAAACGTGGAGCTAAATTAAAAATGAAAAAAGAATTAACAGATTTATTTAAAAACACTGAAATTTCTGAAGCTCAAAATTTTAATAGCATCAAAATTTCTTTAGCAAGTCCTGAAAAAATTAAATCTTGGACATTTGGTGAAATTAAAAAACCTGAGACGATAAACTATAGAACTTTTAGACCTGAAAAAGATGGTCTATTTTGTGCTAGAATTTTTGGACCAATTAAAGATTACGAATGTTTGTGTGGAAAATACAAACGAATGAAATTCAGAGGCATTATATGTGAAAAATGTGGTGTTGAAGTAACAAAATCTAATGTTCGTAGAGAAAGAATGGGTCACATTAATTTAGCTACACCTGTTGCCCACATTTGGTTTTTAAAATCTTTGCCTAGCCGAATAGCTTTAGCTGTTGATATGAAGCTAAAAGAAATCGAAAGAGTTTTGTACTTTGAAAACTTTATCGTAATTGAGCCTGGTTTAACTGGATTACAGAAAAATCAACTTCTAAATGAAGAAGAACTTGCAAAATACCAGGATGAATTTGGTGAAGAGTCATTTACAGCTGGAATTGGTGCTGAAGCAGTTCTTGAGATGTTAAAAAATCTAGATTTAGAATTAGAGAGAAAAAATCTTGTTAATTTTATTAAAGAAACAAAATCAAAAGTTAATGAAGAAAGAGCAATTAAAAGACTAAAATTAGTAGAGTCGTTTATTGAAACAGGGCAAAAACCTGAATGGATGATTTTAACTGTTGTGCCAGTAATTCCACCTGAATTAAGACCATTAGTACCATTAGATGGTGGTAGATTTGCTACTTCAGATTTGAATGACCTTTATAGAAGAGTAATTAACAGAAATAATAGATTAAAAAGATTAATGGACCTTAAAGCTCCAGACATCATTGTTAGAAATGAAAAAAGAATGCTTCAAGAGTCAGTTGATGCACTATTTGATAATGGTAGAAGAGGAAGGGTAATTACAGGAACAGGAAAACGACCTCTTAAATCTCTAGCAGAAATGCTTAAAGGAAAACAAGGAAGATTTAGACAAAACTTACTTGGTAAAAGAGTTGATTATTCAGGAAGATCTGTAATTGTTGTTGGTCCAGATTTAAAACTTCATGAGTGTGGATTACCTAAAAAAATGGCTCTTGAATTATTCAAACCATTTTTATATGCAAGATTGAATAAACTTGGATTAGCATCAACAATTAAACAGGCTAAAAAATTAGTTGAAAAAGAAACAAATGCTGTTTGGGATGCGTTAGAATTAATTGTTAGAGAGCATCCTGTAATCTTAAACAGAGCTCCAACACTTCATAGATTAGGAGTTCAAGCATTTGAACCTAAACTTATTGAAGGTGATGCAATTGAATTGCACCCTTTAACTTGTGCTGCATTTAATGCTGACTTTGACGGTGACCAAATGGCTGTTCACGTTCCATTAAGTTTAGAAGCTCAATTAGAAGCAAGAATATTAATGCTTTCAACAAATAATATTTTATCTCCATCTAATGGAAAACCAATCATAGTACCAAGTCAGGATATGATTTTAGGTATTTATTACCTATCTCAAGAACCAATGACTGACAAACCTTCTGGATATTTTGTTGATGTTGATGCAATTGAATTTGCTTTAGCTTCAGATCAAATTAAAGTTCACAACACAATTATATCAAGAATTGAAACTGTTGATGAAAATGGAAATAAAAAATTTGAAAAATATACATCAACCGCTGGACGATTTTTATTAGCAAATTTACTTCCAAAAAATAGTAATATTAAATTCTCTTTAGTAGACAGATTGTTACCTAAGAAAGTTGTTTCTGAAATTATTGATATCGTTTTCAGATTTTGTGGACAAAAAACTACAGTTATATTTTGTGACAAATTAAAAGATTTAGGATTTAAGCATGCATTCAAAGCTGGAATTTCATTTGGAAAAGATGACCTAGTAATTCCAGAGAGTAAAACTCAACTAATTGAAGACACAAAAGGATTAATTGCAGATTATGAAAATCAATATTCTGAAGGTTTAATCACAAGGGGTGAGAAGTATAACAAAGTAGTAGACGCTTGGTCAAAATGTACCGATAAAGTTGCAGGTGAAATGATGAAGGGTATTTCTGCTACTGAAAAAACTCCAGAAGGTTTAAAAATTAATTCAGTTTATATGATGGCTGATAGTGGTGCTAGAGGATCTGCAGCACAGATGAAGCAGTTAGCTGGTATGAGAGGTTTGATTGCAAAACCTTCAGGTGAAATTATCGAAAGCCCAATTATCTCAAACTTTAAAGAAGGTTTAACAGCGTTAGAATATTTTAATTCTACTCACGGAGCTAGAAAAGGTCTTGCTGATACAGCCCTTAAAACTGCAAGCTCAGGTTATTTGACTAGAAGGCTTTGTGATGTTGCTCAAGATTTAACAATTACAAAAGTTCAATGTGATGATCCAGGATTTATTGAACTTTCAGAGATTTTAGAAGGTGGAAATGTTGTTGTAAGTTTATCTGAAAGAGCTTTAGGAAGAGTTGCTGCAGCCGATGTTAAAAATCCACTTACAGGTGAAGTTGTAATTAAAAAATCAAAAATGATTGATGAAGCAGGTTGTGATCTAATTGATGCAGCAGGTGTTAAATCGATAAAAGTTTACTCAGTAATGACATGTAGTTCAAAAGAAGGTGTTTGCTCAACATGTTATGGAAGAGACCTTTCTAGAGGTAAAATGGTGCACGTTGGAGAAGCGATTGGTATGATCTCTGCTCAATCAATTGGTGAACCAGGTACTCAGTTAACTATGAGAACTTTCCACGTTGGTGGAACAGCATCAGTTAAACAAGAGTCTCAAATAGTAAGTAAAAATGAAGGTACACTCAAAATTTTAAACTCAAATATTTTAGAAGACTCTAAGAAAAACTTAATTGTTATGGGTAGAAATACTCAGTTATCAATTGAAGATGATAATGGAGTACAAATTGCTGTTTATAAAGTTGCCTATGGATCAAGATTATTTTTTAATAATGGTGATAAAATTAAAGCTAATACAAAAATTTGTGAATGGGATCCATACACAACTCCAGTAATAGCTGAAAAAAGTGGAACTGCTAGTTTTGTTGATTTAATTGATGGAGTTTCAATTCAAGAAACTAC
>Ga0181602_10002090_pt1 | contig 17083 bp, 7 predicted proteins | sample 041ome_14_FD_148640 | JGI IMG/M metagenome (GOLD analysis project Ga0181602, IMG submission 148640) | Coastal salt marsh microbial communities from the Groves Creek Marsh, Skidaway Island, Georgia - 041408US metaG (spades assembly) | ecosystem: Environmental > Aquatic > Marine > Intertidal zone...
CACGCGCGCGTACGGTTGGTTTTCGATTCCACGCGAACGCGAGACGACGACGAGGGAATTATTTTTTTCGTTCTTCTTCGTATTTATTCTCTGCATTGATTGAGATCGATTCCATCGCTTGGATAGATGATGACGACGACGATGACGATGACGAGTGGGGGGTCGATGACGGCGACCGGTGCGTGCGCGCGCGCGGCGCGAGGGGCGCGCGCGCGGTGCGCGACGGCGGTGCCGATGGCGCACATGCGTGGGGTGAAATTATGTGCGTCGCGCGGCGGCGCGGCGGTGGCGGTGCGGACGGCGCGCGTGGTGCGCGCGGGCGCGCGAAAGGGTGAAGAGGCATTGTCGGTCGACACCGTGGTGGCGACGCGTGATGTGACGGATGCGACGACGACGAAGGGCGGTGCGTTTGCGCGCGTGGCTAAGCCGTTGGCGCTCGGTGCGCTCGGTGTGGCGTCTATGACGCTCGCTGGGCCGGCGAGCGCGGCGGCGGCGGTGATTCCGGCGGCGGTGCCCGCGGATACGGCGTGGATTTTGATTTCGAGCGCGTTGGTGCTCTTTATGACGATTCCGGGCTTGGCGGCGTTTTATGCCGGTTTGGTGCGTCGCACGAACACGTTGAGCGTGTTGATTCAGTGTTTTGCGTTGACGGCGCACATGTCCTTGCTGTGGATGTTGTGCGGGTATTCTTTGTCGTTTTCCACGGTTGGCATGAAGGAGGGCGTCGTCGGTTTGGCGTCGTTCATCGGCGGTTTGGACAAAATCGCCTTGGCTGGCGTTAGCATGACTTCGGTCGTGGGCACGATCCCCGAAGCGCTTTGGGTGTTGTACCAAATGACGTTCGCTATCATCACCCCGGCGTTGATGGTTGGTTCGCTCGTCGAACGCATGAAGTTTAACGCCGTGATGTGGTATTGCACGTTGTGGATGTTCGCCGTGTACTTCCCGGCATGCCACATGGTGTGGGGCGGTGCTGGTGGTTTCTTCGCCGATATGGGCGTGCTCGATTTTGCGGGTGGTATTGTTGTGCACATCACCGCCGGTATTGGTGCTTTGGTTGCCGCCATGTATCTCGGCGAGCGCAAGGAGAACAAGATGCACCAAGGCAACTTGGTGTTGACATTCCTCGGCACCGCCATGTTGTGGGTGGGCTGGTTCGGCTTCAACGGCGGTTCCGCTGGTGCTGCAAGCGCCGGTGCGGCATTCGCGTGCTTGGCCACGCAACTCTCTGCGTCCGTCGCTGCCATTGTCTGGACGGCGCTCGACGTCATTGAAAACGGCAAGGTGTCCGTGCTCGGCACGTGCACCGCGTCCATCGCGGGTCTCGCCGCCATCACCCCGGCCGCGGGCTTCGTCGGCCCCGTCGGCGCGTGCTTGATGGGCCTTGCCTCTGCTATCGTGTGCCGCTTCTTCTCCACGACGGTTAAGGAACACTTTGGCTACGATGACTCTCTCGATGTCTTTGGCGTGCACGGCGTCGGGGGATTCTTGGGTACATGCTTGCTCGGCGTTCTCGCCTCCCCGGTCTTTGGCGGCTTTAACGACGTCCCCATGCTCAAGCAAACCATTGCTCAGTGTACGGCTGCGGTCATGACTGCTGCGTATACCGCTGTTGCGTCGTACGCGTGCTTGAAGGCGACTGATTTCATCACCAATGGTATCCGCGTCCCGGCGGAGGCGGAAGAAGTCGGCCTCGACGTGTACTCTCACGGTGAAACGGCGTACACGCCCATGCCCCGGTAAACACAACGACGTAATAAGTTAAAAGTGGAATCCGTAATCCGTTCATGTACCGAGTTTATTTAAAGTCATTCTTAGCGTGTTGTCTTGGTCGCAGTAAGTATCGGTGACTGGACGACGCTGTCATAAATCAATGCTGGCGCGTGTGAGCCCATCTCTACGTGTCGGCGTTGAACGAAACCGTGTAATTTAAAACCTAATTATTCATTCCAAAGCAATGCGATCATCATCATCATGCGATGCGATGCGGTGCGGTCGATCGACTTGTGTCGATGTCACCGTTAAGCTAACTCCGCGAGATACGTCGAGCGTTCTCGTCATCTTTCATCTTTCACCACTTTGTCACAAAATCTGCTCCTTGTAATCGATGCCGTTCTCCTGGCATAATCGTTGAATCTTACCCCAATTTCCAGGACCAACATCACTGGCATCAATACCCGCTCGCTTCAACAACGCTCGCCCGTTCGCCTCCTTCTTCTCGAGTATAGCCGTCCCGAGCATCTGTGGGATCCCCCAGCACACAGCCACGCACGAAAACCCCAAGAACGCCGGGTTTTTGGTCAACGGCACCGCATCATTTGCCATGGTATCCGCGAGCGCGGGGAGCGTGACGAGCGCAGTCGACGCCACAACGAGCGCGGACGCGATGCGCACTTGAACGCGGCCGCTCGCTGAGCGATTAGCGGTAGCGGTCGCCTTTACCAAAGTCGTCGCGCGCGTGATGCGCGGCGACGTGCGAGACGCGGTGTGCCGCACTGCGACGACGGGTGCGACGTGCGCGCGCGCGCTGAGGACCAACATGTTTCGTGCGTGCGGCGATGTGTGGTGCTTGAGTGACTGCGCGTCGATAAGGTGGTTAAGCGTCGGATACAGTAATATTACATCAGCGCGTCGAGCTCGATGCTGGCGAGTGTGCGACGCGCGCTTTTTTAAGCATCTCCACTCTATCAATGTACGCGGACATCGCATCTTGCTTGGACATGCCTGTGCGAGAATGCCAAGCGTCAAATTTAGCCCGTCCTTGTTGGTCGAAGATCCCGGGGCGAGTGCGCGCGTCGCAATCGCCTTTTGTCGCTTGTTTGTAATACGAATATAACGCCAATATCTCCGGCACTGATGCCATGCCCAAGAGGTCTTTCGCCTCTTCGCTGGCGGCGTTAAAATCACGTTCGCTGACGTCCTCGCTGACGCTTTCGGTGAGCGAGGACTCGCGCTGGTGGAAACGACCATCCGCCGGGGCGTTTTCAAAGCGGTCGGGCGCGTCAAATAAAATCTCATAACTCGCCGCGTGCGAGATGGTTTGCTTGTGATGACCCACGGAGCCAAATAAGAAGTCTAGCATGTTCAAGTACTTGCTGCGAAACACATCTCTTTCGGTATTGTAGCAGTGCATGATGGTTGCCGTAGCGACGGAGAAGAGCGCGACGTCGCATCTTTGCCGTTGAATACATTTGGGGACCAAGCCTTGGTACACCGCGACGAGTGCGGTCGTCTCGAACGCACGGGATAAGCAATACATAGCAAGTTCCATTCGTCGCGATTTCTTTTCAATGAATGTCGCCAAACCTGCAGAGGCCACGCCGAGTGGGATGGAGCGCCAGTCTGCGGTTCCCAACGCGCGATTGGCAATGTCGATGCCGCTCCATCCGCAGGCGACATACGACGACAGAAACAACGCCGAACGGCCCGACCCAGTAATTATGCGACTCAACACTTTCGGACCGCGCTCTGGTGACAGCAACTTTCCTCTATGGATCATTAGCGCGGGCACCAAGTATACCGGCAAGTATACGCTTAACGTTGTGGAAAACGACTTGGCGATATGCTTGAAGAAATGCTCCGGATTAGACGCGCCTTGGAAACAAATCAATCTAAATAACTCTACGCGATTGATCACGCCCGTGCTCGCACTGACCGCACTCAGGGCGGTCTTGTTAGCCAGTTCTTGCACTGAATTACCCGCCGACCACGTATTCGACACCGCTAAACGAGCGCACACCGCTCTTAGTTCTTCATCTGACGCCCCTGTACCAAACTTCTGCAACGCCAATAGTTCTTCGGGTGTTTTACCAGCTTGAACTTTCAGAAAATGTAAATATCCTGGCTCCACTGCCTCCGGTTTCAATACAAAGCACGATAAAATCACCGCCGCGCTCCCAACCATCAACGCCACGTCCCCATGCTCTACCTTTGTAAATGCCGCCATGTTTTTCACCTTTTCATTATCACTCTTCTGTGCAACGCGCGCGAGCAAAACTAATGAACGAACCCATATATACCCCGCTAACCCATAATGCGTGGTGTTGCCTCCGACAAGCATCAAAGACGGCCCCGCGCACGCGCCCGCGAACGCCGCTCTCCAACGCTTAGACTCCTCCGCACCAAATTTCGCCCGAAGCGTCTCATCCACCGCCACGTACGTCCCCGCGAACGCCGAGAAAAACGCAACGTACCGCCCTATCTCCATCGTCGCCCGCGTGAGTGCCTCTGACGTCTGCGTACGTCGTCTTCCGAGTGCGAGCTTCCCCAGCGTCAATCCTCCTCGAAGCACCGCACCCACGGCTGCCGCGCGCGTCACCGCCGTTCGCACGCGCACGAGCGCGCGCCCGACGTCCGTATCGCTCGCGTGCGCACCATTCTGCACGCCGCCGCCGTCTTCGCCGGCGTCGTCGCGCGCAGCGAGCCGCGTCGGCGCGTTCATGGCTGCGTCGAGCTCTAACGGTCTCGCGCGCGCACCGTCACTCGACGTCGTCGTTGCGTCGTCGCGCGTCGTCGCGCGGTCGATGCGCCGCACCGTGGCGCTCGGCGAACGACTCGAGTGCTCGCCGGCGTTTTCGCGCGCGTCCGTGCGTCGCAGTCGCCGCGCGCGCGCGTCGCGGGGCGTCGGAGCTCGACGTGTGCGCGTGGCTCGAGCGCGAGCTCAAGGCGACATGGGCGACGACGACGCGAGCAACGCCGCGCGCGCGCGCGCCGAGTCGATCAACTTATTTCGCAACTATGAATTGCGAACCGCATACGCGCCCGAGGCGAAGAAGCGACTGCCGATTACGCTCATCACTGGGTTTCTTGGCAGCGGCAAGACGACGCTCGCGAAACGCGCGTTGGAGAATAGACAATCGTTGCGCGTTGCGTGCGCTGTGAATGATTTTGCGGCGATAAATGTCGATGCGAGAGTCGTTCGAAGGTCCGGGGCAGATGCTGCGAACGGCGTACAAGTACAAGTCACCGAGCTGACGAATGGATGCGTGTGCTGCGCGCTGCGGGACGATTTGGAGGCGGGCGTCGCCGAGTTGCTCAACGCCGACGACGATGGGAGCGATATTGGGTCATTCGATTACGTGTTGATCGAAACCAGTGGATTGGTGGATCCAAGCGAGGTCGTTACGCGTCTCGATCGTAGTTTTGGGCCACTCACTCGGGCGAGACTGGATGGCGTGGTGTGCGTCGTCGAGGCGGAGACGGCGGCGGCGGGAGGGCCGGATATCGAACGCGACGTATGGGACGCGCAGCTCGCGTGTGCGGATATCGTGTTGTTGAACAAAATCGATCTGATTCGAGATTTAGAGGATGCCGATGCCGTGTTGTGTCGGGCACGAGAAGTCGTGAGTGCTAGAGCCCCAGGAGCGCGCGTCATCGAGTGCGTGGATGCCGACGTGCCGTTGCCGAGCATTTTAGACGTAGACATGATTGGTCAACCTGAAGGCAAAAGTGGGCACGATTGGGGAGCTTCAGCGATGTCTTACGTGTTGAGTCCGACGGGCGGGCGCTTGCGTAAACGCAAACAAGAAGAGAAGGTAAATGTTGTTACTCGAGGACCGTTTTCGCTCGACCCGACGAAAAAGACGACGCACGTACCAGGCGGCGCTCAAAGCACGTGTAACTCACTCGCCTACGAAGGCACGAAACCCTTGGTGTTCGCGCGATTTCAACACTGGGCCACAGCAATGATTCCTAAATCAACTGCTCGCTCTAAGGGCGTGGTGACATTCGTGGAAGATGTTGAGCGCGTGAGCTATGATTTTCATTTTTCGGGGAAATCCCGGCTCGAGCTAGAGCCGAGCGTGGGCGAACTCGCGAGTGCAACGAGTACGTGTCTGGTCATCATAGGCGTTGATTTGGACGAAGACTCAGTCATGCGTGATATTCGTACGCTCGAAGAACCGCTGCCTGTGGTCAACATGGACGCGGTGCGGCGCATAAAAGAGGACGTCGCTCGCGCCATGGCGGAGGATTTACGTTTCGAAATCATGGATAATAGCGATGATGGCGATAATGCGCTCGTGTCTTTTCGTCTCACGGGCGCGGCATCGAATGGATTTACAGTTGCTGAACTCGAAGAGTCACACGGCGTAGATTTTAACGCCATGAATCTCGAATTACTTCGAGCGGTGAACGCTGGGGGCACGGGGACGTGCCTCGTACCGACGTCGCATCCAAGCAAATGCACAAAGTTTGGCGTCCCGCAACTATTTCTTCGACTCGCCGTGGTAAATGGGGACGAAAACAATTACGACGGCGACGATGCGGCGTCGAAGTGTTTAGACACGAAATGGATGGAAATCAGAAGGCGTGCGACGCGCATACTCGAGCGCTCAATTGCTCACATTCCGCAGTGCAAGTGCGGTTTCTAAGACTGCATACAGCCATCATTTCATAGCTCAAGTCGCGCGCATGCATCGCGTGTCATGCATTCTTCGTCTGCGTGCATTCACTTAGTGTACATAATACAAAACCACAACAAACACTACTTTTTCTTGGCCAGCGTCTCCGCCTCTTCGATGGCAAACACCAACTTGCGTATCACCGCCTCTCCGTCCTCACCCGCCACGAGCTCATATACCTTCTCCCCGCGCACGTAAATCTGCAACGTCGGCATAGACTCCACACCCACCTTACGTATCAACGCTTGCGGTACCGCGTTCACATCGATCCAACAAAACCGAGCCGCCGGCGTGCGCGCGGCAAACTTTTCAAGCTTCCCCTTCAAAAAGATACACTTGCGACACCATGTCGCCATGAAATCCACCACCACCACCTCACCGCTGTTGATCGCATCATCGAACGCTTGTTCACTCCCGAGCGCGTCGAGTTCGCGCCGCTCCGTGGGTGCCACCGCAACGATCGTCGCGTGCCGCGTCAGCATTTTACGTGGCGCCAACGGCGCCTTCGCATCGCGCCGCCGCGCCGCCGCGCGAGATGGCGGCGAGAGCGCAAACGAGCCGTGCGCACGCATCCAATTACTTTCGCGCCGTTCGAGCGGTGCGCCCGTCGCGTCGCGTCCCGTCGCGTCGCGTCGCGGTGTGATGAAAAAAGAAAACTTTGAATGCACGAGCGCTCATTAATCATTAATAGATCGCGCGCATCGCGATCGATGCGACGCGCCAATCGCCCCGCGCGCCGACCGCGGAAAAGTGCGAAAAAATGTAACGCACGCGCGGCGTCGAATGATCGTTCGAACGCCGTCGAGTGCGCGCTGACACGTTGGCAGCCGTTTTCCAAGAGTTGTAACCGACACGATACGCCATTTCGATGCGCGCTGACGACGAAGCGGCGCCGACGCGCGCGAGCGCGCTCGACGCTCTCGGGCTCGCGCGCGATGTCACCGATGCCAACGTCATCAAGCGCGCCTATCGCGCGGCGTGCTTGCGCTGGCATCCGGATAAGAATCCGCGCGATGTGGAAAAAGCGCAACGCATGTTTACGACGATCACGGCGGCGTATCACGCGCTGACGACGGCGAATTTTGATTACGCGCGGTGGCGACGGACGTATGTGATTCCGCCGTTGCAGTCGCTGGAGGATGTGCTGACGATGGCGCTTTCGGGGTGCGATCCGATGGAGATTGAAGCGACACTGCGCGCGCGTGGGGAGTTTCGACCGCACGCGGCGTTCGGCGTCGACGTGCACGTGCCGTGGTGCGCGGGTGGACGCGCGGAGGCGAGTTATGACGTGCGTGAAAGTGCGTATACGACGACGCGGGCGATTGGTGGCGGTGGTGGTGGTGGTGGTGAGGATGTCACGCGCGGTTTGGTGACGCTGAGCGGGACCGAAGTCGTCAACCGCCGCGCGGACAGAGACGCCATCGTCGGTGCGTCTGCGGCGCGTCCGTGGGAGCGCGTCGGGGGCGTTGGTTTTGATGATGATTGCGTCATCGATCGCGCCCGGGCGTCGACAGGAGTTGGGGCGTTTGTGGGACGACCAGATTTAGACGCGACGAGTTCAGATGCGTCGACGGCGGCTGAGGCGCTCAACGACGCGGGCGTGAAGGCATTCAACGCACAGGATTACGACACGGCGTACAAGTATCACGCAGAGGCCGTGAGATTGGCACCGCGTACTGTGGCATATTTAGGCAATCAAGCTGCGGCAGCGCTCAAAGTTGGTGGTCAAGGCGATACGAGACGCCGACGGGACGCGTTGACGCTCGCCGTCGAGGCGAGCGTCGCCGCGACAGCGATTGACGATAAGTACGTGCGCGGATACGTACGAGGGGCGAAAGCGTTATTAATTCTAGGCGACTACGGCGATGGTGACGTGAAGGCATTGCGTCGGGCGCGTGAAATGCTGCAAAAGGCGTTAAATGTGGACCCGACTCACAGCGGAGCCACGTCCACGCTCAAGGATGTCAACATCTCGCTCCAACTCTTCGACGACGGTAGCGACTAGCTACATTGAGCGTTCGTGTGAGGTATTACATTCACGAGACACACTATTACTCTGTTTGGGTTCTTGTAAACTACTAGGTACTGTATTATTTGGACACCATCAAATCCGCCTCCACAGAGGTGTCCGCTTCGTCGTCGGATTGCGTTGGCAACGCCGCGAGTTGCCTCAATGCAATATCCGTCAACCTCCCTCTCGCCGCATTCGCCGTACCACCCGATCTCAAGTGCTCCAACGCCTCTTCTAGACCATCCTGTAAGTTGAAGACGCGATACACCGCGCGTTCGGCTTGCTTGCGTACGTCGCCGCTCTTATCCGCCACTGCGCACTCGGCGAGCACGGGCATGAAAACGTCGTAAAACGGCGACAATTCCGACCGTCCCGCGCTTTTTATAATCACACGAATCGCCCGCGTTGCCGCAAATCGCACATCAATCGTGGCGTCGCGCAATAATTTCGTCAACACTGGAAGAAGCTTGGGCAACACCGGGGAGGACGCGCCGAGTTCGCGGGCAGAGACGCCCGCGAGCGCGCCCAATCCTCGAGCGGCGGCGCATTTACTCGCGCTTTGGTCGTCTGCCGCGGCTCGAACGAGCGCATTGAGCGTTGCTGATGCGTGTTCATCCATGACGAGCACGGCGTTTGCGCGCGAGATTTGGCACAATGCTTCAGCGGTGCCTTGACGATGTTCGCCGCCGCTAGGGGCGTTGAGCGCGTCGACGACGGATGCCCGTTCATCCGCCGGCGCTCTGGCGAACGCGCGCGAAAGAGCCAAGCTCGCGCTCATGCGTTCGCCTTCGGAATACGACGCGAGCGCGCGTAAAGCCGCGTCAATCGCACGCGTGACGTTTGACGCGCTAATGTGTGCACCACCGTGCGCGAACACGCCAGCGATGGCTCTAAATGTGGATTCTCGCACGCCCGGTTCGACATCGTCCGACTCGCACTGCGAAATCAAGTCGCTCGCGAGGGCGTCGACGCGGGTCTGCAACGTCATGAGTAAGCCAAGCGCACTGGCGGCGCTCACGCGCACGGACATGTGTGCGTCAGATAAACATTTCACAAACGTCGTCTGGAGTTGCGGGACGAATGGCTTGAGGGCGACGCCGCCTTTGTTGATAAGCGCGGCTAAGGATTCGAGAATCGCGCTCTTGACGGCGGATGGATGCTTGTCGCCAACGACTCGAATGAGCGGGCCAGTGATGGCGATGACGTGCGCCTTTAGCGCAGCAGAGTCAGTGCTAGACACGGCGAGTGTCAAGCCTCTTGCGGCGCTCTCGCGCTGCTCGGAAGATTCCGCCGAGAGCACGCCTTGAAGGAATATCTGAACAATCGGCGCCAAGCCCTTGGGCAGGCGCAATGCCGGGACTATATACTCTCGCGCGAGTTTATCCTTGCGACGCACGCGATCGCGCGCCATGGTTAATGATTTAGCGACGCATTCGACGTAGTCGGGGAGTTCTTGACGAGAAATTGTCGACGTCACGTCGCCCATGGCAGTCCACGCGGCTAGTAACACGTCTTCATCGTCATCCGTAAAGAGCTCGAACAGGCGCTTGATGAGAACTTCGGTTTCATGTTCGTCATCAAATCCAGGAGCGTTCTTGGCGTATTCGCCTGCGAGCTTGGCCGCGGCGGTGCGGCATCCAGCGCGTTCGTGCGCCATGCCTTGCTTGATTTCATTGAGCAACAAGTGCGACGACGTTTCCGGGACAGACGCGATGACTGCCGAAGCGGCGCTCGACGCAGCGACGCGGCTCTCTTCATCCGCGTCCGCCATGGCGTCCATCAATGGCGGCATCAATAGCGGCAAGTGCGGAGGTAATGCGCTGCCGGCGACTTCAGCGAGAGCACCGAGCGTGCGCGCGCCGGAAATCGTCAGCGGCGGCTTGGCGAGATTCGGCAACACGGTGGCTAAAATCTTCGGCTGCACCTTGAGCACTTGCTTCAAGCCTTCGAGCGCGAGCGGATTGGCATCCAATTGCTCGAGAAGCTCTGGTACGATGCGCGCGGCGGCATCGCCACCGGCGTGTTGGAACAACATGTCGAACGCCTTACCCGCGGCGTCGCGCACGCTTTCGTCGTCGTCGCATAATGCATCGCGTACAGTTGGAATAATGACGTCGTAATGCGCCGCGATTTGTCCCTGTGTCGCTGCGGAGAGAACTTCGGCCAAGCCCAACGCGACGCCTTCGCGATGCTCGGCGACGTCGCTCGATAAACCATCGCGAAGAATTGGAAGTACAGATGACAACACGCGCTCACCCAACTTGCGTACGACGTCACCGAGGCAACGACTGGCGGTTTGTTGGCGTTCTTCCGAGCACCCAGACATGGTGGCGATGACGCGGCTCATCAACATTGGTAAAATGAGACGAAGTGTTTTCGGCGTGTTCGCCACGACTGTTTTCCAAATGTGCACTGCCGCGTTTCTCACCACTAACGTGGCGTCGGAACGAAGGATGTACACGGCGGCGAGCAAGTTGAAGTGACGCGACTGACCGAGCGTCGAGCTGAGCATTTGACCTTGCGCTTCGGTAGAAATGCCTTCTTCGTCATCGCCGCCTTCGACGCGCACCTTACCGCTCGAGCCGATGATACGGAATAGCATTGAACCTAAAAGTTCGACGGATGATTGACGAATACGCCAATTGTCTGCGACAATGCCGTCTTCGATGGCGGGTAAGATCAAATCAAGAGATGAGCCGCTGTGAGAGAATTCCTCGACAAACACTCGTCCCGCACTGAGTGCCGCGTCCCGAACCGGTTCATCTTCGTCTGCTAAACCTTCGAGAACACACGCAAGCGCGTCTGCGAGGTGCGCCTCGAACATGTCTCCGAGAGAGATTGGTAAGAAACGAAGCAGCGTCAAGTGACCTTCTCTCACGGCGGAAGACGCGTTGGCGCATCCGGCTAAAATTTCAGGGAAGAGCGCGTCGAAGTGATCCGAGCTGAGTACGGCAAGGCATTCCGATAAACCTTGTGCCGCACCAGAACGTTCGACGCTCGGACCGTCGCTTTGCATCGCGCGCATCATCCATGGAAGCAAATCTTCAAAGTACTCTTCACCCATGCCCTTAATGAGGCCCGCGAGCGCTTGCGCGGCGACGCCTCGCACTTCAGGAATGGGATCAATGAGCGCCTTTTTCAACTCTGGAACAATCATGGGAATGTAAGGTGCCATATCTTTCGGGTCCGCCACGAGAGCGCTCATGTTACCCGCGATTTTCGCAGCCTTCTTCTTCATTTCGGCTTTTCGCTCGCGCATGCCGCGAACTAAAACCGGGACGATGAGCGCCAACGAAGGCGCATCCACGACATTGACAAAAGTCGTTTCAAGCAACACATCCAAGCACGCTTGTGTTCGTTCAGCCGGGAGAGAAATGGCGCCGAGCAAGTATTTGCTCAACGCTAAAATCTCTGGGTTACGAATGACGTCGCCGATAGCCTTGAGTGCTTGCGTCGCGGCTTCGACAACCTTTGGATGAGTGTCAATGAGTGTTTCACTTAAACGTGGCACAATTTGTGGCAAACACGCGCCGAGCTGTTTTGGAGCACAATTCGACATGGCGCCGAGTAATTGTACGGAGCCTTGCTTTGTGCGCCACTTGTCGTCGTCAACGCCGCACAGGAGCGCGGGTAGTACCAGTTTCACACCTTGTGCGGATAAATTCGCCATGATCGCGCGCGCCGCGGCTTGAGTCGCATCTCTCACTGGCGCCGTTACATCACCAAAGCACACTAAGAGCATGGGCAAAATGTTCACCACGTATGGTTCAAACAACCTACCGAGTCGCGTGCAAAATAATTCAAAAGCCATCACCGCGCCTTCTCGGGACGCAGGATTTTTCTTGTCTTCAATAGCCACCTTGAGAGTGTCCATGATGTTCATACCTTTGAGGCTGCTCATGCCAATTCCCTTGACGGCACCAGCTAAGCCAAACGCCGCGCCACGGCGATCCGCGTAGCTTTCACTCGAAGTGAGCTGCTGCAATAACGCATCCACCAGCGCGCGCTGTTCATCCTCGTTGAGCTTTTTCATCAATGGCGGCAAACAATCTGCCACCGATCGTTGCACGGCTTCACTCGGTGTGCTCAAGACTTCTAATAATCGAGTAAGAATGGCACGCACCTTTTCGTCATCTTTGTCCAAGTGCACAGCGAGCGCACCCAGAAAGACGACGACGCCTTGTCGGACGTGGTCTTCAGCTTCTTCGGATAAGTCGCTTCGACTGCCACCGCGGTCGAAATACGCTTCGTAAACCGCGAGCAACTGCTGCGTGTGTTCAGCGCCATGTGCATCAATCATGGTGCGACCAGTTTCGACGGCAGCGGCGCGCACGGCACCGTCGACGTCCGTGAGCACCTTTGTAAGAAAAGTGGACACAAGCGGAAGATCGCGAGCGCTCAAGCTCGGCGTGCACGCACCCAATCCTTTAATCACGCTCTCTCGCGCGTAGCTTCGTTCGCACGTGTTGAATGCGGCAAATAATTTCGGAAGTGACGTCGACATACCGTTTTCTTGATGAGCCACAGACGCCGAAAATGCGTCGATCGCGCTGGTCCGCGTCGCCGCGCTTTCGTGCGTGAGGAATTCCAAAATATCCGCGGGCGGTGGCACGGTGTCTGATAGTCCGCACAACACCCATACTTCCTCAGCGAGCGCCTTATTGCTATCGTCGCTGTCGAACCGCGCGATAAAAAGCTTCGCGATTGCCTCTGCCGCTACACATTCATCCATGCTGCTGAAATCCAACGGCGCGCTCAACAATCCGGATAGAGACGCTCCGCGCACCGCGCGGAATTCACTCTCTACGCCATTCACCAATGCTAAAACGTCGTCGCTAGTTTGTAAATAGCGCGAAACGTCGGAAAGAATTGGTTTTGCCAAGTTGACCAAGTCCGGCGTCGCATTCGAGAGCGTATTAAGTAGCACGCGCACCGCAGCTCCAGCACTCGGGAGAATCGGGACGCCATCTTCATCGTCCCTGGCGTGCGCGGCGAGTAACGTCAGCGCCTCGATGCGTAAGCTTTTCGGAGCCTCAGGAAGTAATAAAGCATGAGAAACAATAGGGAAAATCATCCCAAATACGGGAGCTGGGAGGGGATCCGGATCATTGTCTTCAAGTGCGCCCTTGGCTAATTCGAGCGCTTCGCTCAACATGCGAGTTTCGAAATTGACCACATGCATGTCCACTGGAATAGGCTTACCATTCAAATCAAACTCGACGGGTTTTGAACTTCCATCAAGACTCATCGCACCGAGACGAATCGCGAGCGCCTCCGTGCGTCTTTCTTGCGGAAAGGACAAAACCATTGCCGCGCCTCGCGCCGCCGCGCAGTACAACAATGTTTCCACCGTCCTCAACACGACTGTTTGTGGAATAATCTTCGATCGAAGCAGAGGAAACACCTTTCTGTACGCAATATCACATACCCTCTCTCTCGCGCGGTGACCAAGTCCTTCGAGAACGCATGTGAGCACGTCCAATCCTTCCACTAAGTTGTCGACCACGCCTCGTACGCGAGCCCGAATGTCCGCCTCTTCAGCAAGCTGCGCGCGCCGCGCCGCCTCGCGAGGATCCGCAGTTTTCGGAGGTGCTTTGGTAGACTTTTTCGCACCAGCCGCGAGCTGACTCGGTCGCAACGACACCACTGTGGATGATTCTTGTTTGTCCTCCTTCTGTGCCGCCGCCGGTTTGTCTTTTGGGTCGGTGGACAACGTCCCGGGCGCGGTGCTGTAAATCAAAATATCCTTGTCGCTGATTTCGTCGTGAGCGCGGATATCGATCATGCCGAGGGCTTTGGGGAGAAGGATATTCGAGACATCGTTTGAGCTCAATCGTCCCAGAGCAACGATGGCGCGTCGAGCGGCGACTCGAATGTTTGAGGATGGGCTCGCGAGTCCGCGCTCGCCAGCCATGATTTCACACACCGCTTCACCATTCGTGGCGTCGCCGATATCTCCGCCGAGACGAGCGAGGAGCGCAGACCACGCGCCACTACGTCTGCCATCAGCAGCTGCGACGAGTGGGTTATGTGCGAGCAAAAGCATATCTCCCACTAAATCACTCGAGAGCTTGACGCATTGCTCGTCTTCGTCAAATTCACAGTACGCTAGTAAGGATGCACCCGCGTAACGGGAAGGAAAGGTCTCATCTGCTTCGGCGCCTATGGCCGGAAATGTGCCAGCAGTGGCTTGCTCTAACCAGTGTTGTAATCCTTGAATCATCTTCGTCTGCGCTTGGCCCTGACTAATTGCGCCTCGAATAGCTTCGCGCGCCGCCGCTCGACACTGCGCGTTCGAGTGCAGGCTCAATAACGCGATGGTTTGAATCACGACATCGACGAGCTTAAGTTTGATCAATTGCGATGAGTGTGCCGAAAGCAGACATTGCGACGTTGCTGCGAGAGTTTGAGCATCTGAATCGTCGAATCGAGTGACAGCGGCGACGTCAAAGTACGCAGACAACGATTCCCATAATTTCCCCTTCGTTGCCGCATCTAAAACAGCAGCATCATCAGCGGCAGCTCGAACAGTCAAATACAAAGCGCTCAATCCTTCAGCGCGCTGCGCAGATTTCGCAGCACCAGCAACCGTGATGGGAACTAGTACATCGATAGTTTCTGACAACCCGCTCGCAAGCGCAGAATTTGAGCGCAGCGCTTGAGCAATAGCTTGCAAAGTAGATCCTCGTTCTTTTGCGTCCTTCGAGGACTCTTTGATAAGCGCAACAACCGACGCAGGACATGCGGCAATGTGCTGCAACCACGTCGTGAGAGCGCGCAACCCTGCAGCCTTGGCATCAAGCTGCTTATCGACGGTCATCTCTGTCGCTAAAATTGCAATCGCTTTCGCACTCAATGCCTCCCTGTCTTTACGGCTGTTAATTCGCGAACATGAGCCGATGACGTCATACAACCCAACGCGAGCCGTCCATTCCTTTGGGCGCTTGCCCGAGTCGAATTCCGCAGCGCAGCGAGCGAAAATATGCTCCTTCACTAGACTCGCATCAGCAGAATTTGCAGCGAGCGTGTCGATGATGCGTCTAGATACATCGCGGCGAGCGGCATCTGCGTGCTTTGCAAGTGGAATAAGCACTTCTCCAAGCTCAGCGCAACTAGAGCTCAAATCCACCTTGACGCCTTCTAAAGTGTTTAGAATTATTGGTAGAACTGCCTCTGGACTACGTCTCAACTGTCTGACCATCTTTGGCAAAAGAACATCCTTCATCTCATCCTCGGTGATGTCGCCTAAAATGGCTGTAAATGCTTCAGCGGTTACGCCAGCAGCGACCACTTTCGCGTCGCCATTGAGTACGACATCGGCGTAGAGCTGTAGCAACGTACGACGCGTCTCGCCAATGTCACGCTTGGAAAACTCCCGAGCCGTCGCGTACATCTCACCCACAAGCGCACAAAGCACCGTGTTGGCGCCACCCTTCACGAGCTCTAGGTATTTGTCCAACAACGCGTCACATCCCACATCGCCGGCAAAGGCTCTCAGCGCTTTCGCAGAAAACAGTCGACGACCGCGCGCGCGAAGCCTCGCCAACGTCTCGAGTGCCTTCACCGTGGTATCATCCTCAACCCTCCCCGTGCTCGCCACAATCGCCACCAAACGCGACAACGCGAAACACGAACTATCACCGAACGCCCCTTTCTCCATCGCTTTCGCGCTCGCATTTAGAAACACACTCTGAAACGTTGACGCTTGAGCGTCCCGGGCGCTCCTCGCCGTCTCCTCCATCGCGCTTCGCACATTTTTACCTCGATCGCCTTCACGCACCGATGTAAAAATCGCCTTGACCAACATTTGAACGTCGGTTTCGTTGCTCAAATCTGTCGTATCACGCACGGCGTCGTCGCGCGTTAATCACTCGATACATCGTCATCGCGAGGTCATAATCATCATCATAAAAAAGCGAGAGCTCATCACCCGAGCATGGCCGTCGACTGAAGCCAGACGTACCTTGTGCGCGTTCGATTTCGTCACGCATACTCTCCCATGCGTCTACGCACGCGTCGACGCGCGCGTTCGTCACCGGCGCGAACGGCGACGCCATGGTCTCGGTGTGAGGTCAGTGGGCACAGGTCAGGTCTTGACTGCCGTCTCGCTGGAACGACAGGAACGACAGGTGGCGGCTGATTTCAGCCGCGCATGAGCGCCGACGCGTGCGCGTGACGAATGCAAATTCACATACATGTTCTATATTTGTTGTTTTATACACTAACGAACGGTCTATGCGCAAAAGCGCGCGGCTAGGGGTTTTCGGTCGAAGGCGAAGGCGACATCCACGACATGCGCTCGGCGGCGGCTCTGTCAATTTCGATCGTCGACGGCACGTGTTCAATGTCAACATCGATTCCATCTGTGGCGTCCATATGCATATACGTGCCCTCGGAGAGTTCTACGACGACTGGGGCGTCTTCACCAGCATCATGAGCGCGTGCCTCGTCGGCCTTAGCCTGGCGAATTTCATCCAAAAGGTTGACGTGAAGCGATTCGCGAACAAATCGTACCAGGCGTTGAAGTTTTTGCGCCACCTCCGCGAGTTTGGTCTCGACGTCGATATCAATGGCGACTTTGTCACCATCATTATAATCATCCGGCGCGGCAACGATGTTGATGCGGGCCAGGTCGATGAGGCAAGGACGCAAGAAGTTTTCCTTGGTGTAG
>Ga0181602_10002091_pt1 | contig 17061 bp, 15 predicted proteins | sample 041ome_14_FD_148640 | JGI IMG/M metagenome (GOLD analysis project Ga0181602, IMG submission 148640) | Coastal salt marsh microbial communities from the Groves Creek Marsh, Skidaway Island, Georgia - 041408US metaG (spades assembly) | ecosystem: Environmental > Aquatic > Marine > Intertidal zone...
GGCTTTGGGTTTATTAGCCGCGACGGCGACGAAGACCTCTTCGTTCACTTCTCCAACATCGTCGGCAGTGGCCGCAAAACCCTGGTTGATGGTCAAGAAGTCGAGTTCGAAGTTGGCGAAGGCCGCAAAGGGCCAGAAGCCGTCGACGTCAAAGCCATCTGATCCAGACAAGAATGTGTCTTCGGGGTAACCCGAAAGATCTAGTGAGAGCCCGCCCTTCGGGGCGGGCTCTTGCGCGTACTGGGAGGTGTTGAAAGTACGCCCACGTGTCGGCCTGAATTAATTGGCTCGCACGGGGTTTCCGGAATGTGCTCTACTAGTAGTAGCCGTTCGGGGGTCGTTCGGCGGCGTCGACTGGACGTTCTAGATTTGATTGGAGAATGGTTATGGGCTCGAAGAGTCTTACTCGTTCCCGCTGGGCTGCGATTGGGGCTGCTGTTGCAGTCACCCTTGGCGGCGGCGGTTTGATTGGTGTGTCGGCTGCATCTGGTGATGCGTCGTCGCTGAAAACGGTTGATCCTGTTCGTATTTTGGACACCCGTTCCGATATCAAGGTGTCGGGTGAAACAAAAATTCTTAAGGTCACAGGTGAAATTCCAACTGTGACGTCATCTGGAGTGGTGAACGCAACGGTCGTCCCAGCTGGAGCAACTGCGGTTTCGATGAACCTGACAGTTACCGAAGGTCTTCGAAATGGTGGCTACGGTTTCGTTACTGCATTCCCGTGTGCGGCCGCAACCGATACGGTGCCAAATGCGTCGACGTTGAACTTTATGGACGGAGTTGATATCGCAAACTCGACAGTTGTGCCAATCGACGCCTCGGGGAATATCTGCTTGAACGTCTACGGAATTGCTCACCTAATCGTCGATGTCAACGGGTATTACACGTCGTCATCTGCAGCGGGAGCATTTGATGCAACCGAGTACTACACCAAGGACGAGATTGACAACAACTACTTTCAGGGTGGCCGTACAAGGAACACGCAAATCAGTGCGTTTGATTGGCAGCTAGGAACAAGTTTCTGCGCCGGAACGCAGGACTGCGCGCTGTCATATCCCGACGGAGGGAATCCTTACTTCACTCTTGAAAACGCGGACCCCTCTTTGGCAGCTGGCCAGGTTCAGTTCTACATTCCATTGAGAAATGAATCGGATGGCGCCGACAATGCTGGCAATAACTACGACTTCTACTACGCAACATTGTGTATGGCAGACCCGTCTGGAACTACGTTCCGGGCACCTGAGCTCGACTCTGTGACGCTCTACTACGATGGCTACGACAGTGCCACCGGAAAATACACACGACAGAGCGCAGCGTTGACAATTTCGGGTGGAACAGGAACCGCTCCAGGAGTGACTTCCGATGACGATGCGGTGACATGCTTCGGTCTGCTCCCGCCATCCGATTACGAGGTTGCTTCAAACAGCCAGAACTACACCTTGTCAGTGAAGATGAGTGATAACACTGCGGTATCAAATCAGAACCGACTTTTGTTGCACGGTGGCGGCGTGCTTTGGTACAACTCTGAGTTGTACGCCGAAAACGGCTGAAACGCCTAACCGAGGTTGTGAGAGCCCGCCCTTCGGGGCGGGCTCTTGCGCGTCGAGGGGTGCGGTGTCGTATGCGCGCTGACAGACTGTCAGGGTGCGCATCACCTTCGCCACTGCAGAATTCTCGCCACTCGTGACCGTCGGTGGCCTCGCTGCCGCATCTGCAGGCCTCGTGAGCGCCCTGCGTCGGTCAGGAATTGATGTTGACGTTCTGCTGCCGGACTATTCGTCGGCCACGGACGGCATTATCGAAACAATCGAACTTGACGTTCCGATTTGGGCTGGTCCTGCAGTGGTAAAAGTTGTTGATCATCCGCGGGCCGGCCGAATCCACTTGGTCGATGCACCAGGTCTTGCACGAAGCGACCCGTACGTGCAGCCGAACGGCCTAGGGTGGCTCGACAATACCGATCGTTTCATGCGCTACAGCGCGGCAATCGCTGCGTACGTGCGCTTGTCTCAGCCCGATGTGTTGCACCTGAATGACTGGCACACAGCTACAGCTCTCGCCGATCTTGACCCGGCTCCACCCACCGTGCTGTCGTTACACAATCTCGCCCACCAAGGCGCGACAGGCGGAGACTGGCTTGACCTCATCGGCCCTCGGAGCAGTCATTACGAATGGTGGGGAGGAACGAACCCGCTCTCTGGAGCAATTGCGCTAGCCGATCGTGTGATCGCGGTATCACCCCACCACGCATCAGAAATCACGCGAGACGCTCAAGGATTCGGGTTGGAAGAACCTTTGCGGTCACGAGGCAATGCGCTCGGAGGCATTCTCAACGGCATCGACACCACTGTTTGGAACCCTGAACACGACCCCCACATCGCGGAACCTTTTTCAGTTATCGATCCTGCAGGCAAACAACGCTGCCGTCAGCAGGTCACCGACGAGCTTGGCCTCGCCGACGACAACTCGCTGCTTGCAGTGGCGGTCACTCGTCTCACTGATCAAAAAGGAATTGACCTTGTACTTCCTCTCATCGAACTTCTCGATGAGATTCCACTTCGTCTTGCTGTGCTCGGTTCAGGTGATCGCACGCTCAGCCAGAAATTGTCCGCGGCAGCAGAACGATCCCAGCGATTCGTCTTTATCGACGGGTACGACGAAGTGCTTGCGCATCGTCTGATTGCCGGGGGAGACCTGTTCTTAATGCCGAGCCGATTTGAGCCGTGCGGCCTGACGCAGATGCAAGCCATGAGATATGGAACGATCCCGATCGTGAGTCCGGTCGGTGGGCTTGTCGACACGGTCCCAGACCTCGATGCTCGCCCGCGGACTGGTCGCGGAATCGTGATGAGTGAAATTTCTTCAACGGCGCTCGTCTCTGCGGTGCATCGAGCGGTTCGACGATGCGCTGGCCGAAAGATTGACACTCTTCGTAAGCGTGTGATGTCCATCGACTGGTCGTGGGATGACCCGGCAAGCGAGTACATCAAGATTTATGGGGACATCTCCAACTGATCTTTCTGTAGAGCGTTACGCTCGTAGTAATGGCCTATGAACCCAAAGTCCTCGTCATGGTGTTGGCCGGCGGTGAAGGCAAACGACTATTGCCGCTCACAAATGACCGGGCCAAGCCAGCCGTCCCCTTTGGGGGCACATATCGAATCATTGACTTTGCGCTATCAAATTTTGCGAATGCGCGATATCTGAAGATCGTTGTACTCACCCAGTACAAGAGCCACAGTCTCGACCGTCACATCTCTCAAACATGGCGGTTCTCAACCCTGCTCGACAACTATGTGACACCAGTTCCGGCCCAAATGCGTCGAGGACCGCAATGGTTCCAGGGTTCGGCTGACGCGATCTACCAAAATCTCAACCTCATCTACGACGAGCGCCCAGACTACGTAGCAGTCTTTGGAGCCGATCACATTTACCGTATGGACCCCCGTCAAATGGTTGACCAACACATTGAATCTGGTGCTGGAGTAACTGTTGCTGCAATTCCTGTTGACCGAAGCGAAGCGCACCAATTTGGGGTGATTGAAGCTGATGAAAGCGGCCTCATTAAAGCCTTCCACGAGAAGTCGACAAACCCACCTTCGATGCCGGGCGATGAGTCCCGCTGTCTTGCGAGCATGGGCAATTACGTCTTCAACACCCAAACCCTTATCGACATCGTCACGCCGAACGAAGAATCACCACTTATCGATATGGGTGGCGACGTCATCCCAGCGCTTACAGCTGAGGGCAAGGCTCATGTCTATGACTTCAGCACCAACATTGTTCCAGGCCAAGACGAACGCGAACGCGGCTATTGGCGCGATGTCGGAACTCTTGATGCGTTCTATGACGCAAACATGGATCTCATCGCACCGGTGCCGGTGTTCAACCTGTACAACGAGCGTTGGCCGGTGTACACCTACAGAAAAGCGCTACCCCCTGCAAAGGTGTCTCGCGGCAGCGGGGGAGAGCCATCATTCGTCGACGGCAGCCTCTTGTGCCAGGGCTCGGTCATTTCAGGCGCACACGTTGAACGCTCGATTGTCTCGCCAAGCGTGTTCATCGACCACGACGCCCACGTCACCGACTCGATCCTCAACGAGGGCGTTCGAGTGGGTGCGGGAGCAAGGCTCAACAAATGCATCGTTGACAAAAATGTGGTGATCCCGCCGAACGAGCGCATCGGGTTTGATCGTGACCTTGACCGCCAGCGATACCACGTTTCTGAAAATGGCATCGTTGTCATCGAAAAAGAACAGCGGTTTTCGTAATTTTGCTCAGCGGCTGCCTCAGAAGCGCCGTGACACTCTTGCCATCAGCACGCCACCGATCGCCATCGCTGCGGCAGTCACCATCCACATTGATGTATAGCCCGATCGTTCGATAATCGCTCCGGCAGTGAGCGGTGCGGCAAACACGCCGAGGTACACCCCTGTTTGAGTAATGCCGGTTGCGGAAGCGGCCCTACCCTCGTTGGCCCGGACAACTCCGAAGTTCAAAAACACTGGCCAAATCCATCCGCCAGAAAAGGCCACCACAGTTGCGATCACATGGGTGGCCGGGAGGCGAAGCGCAAGTCCAAGCACACCGATCGCTCCTCCGCAGGCCATCAGACCGGCGGTGACGAAGGGATGCCCCCGCATATGGTCGAGACGCATGCCCCATCCAACACGAATAGCGATACCCAGTGCGGCGCCGACCGACAGCATGATGCCGGCTGTGCCCTTTCCGAGACCGGAATCGACACCAGACTCGACCACCCAGGCGTTGAGTGCCCCAGCCCCGAACGATAAGAACATTGCTGCGACACCAGCAATCATCAGAGCACTCAACGGCGATTGCTGCTGATGTGTGGTGTCGGTCGCCGGACCGGCCGAACGCGCAATAGTGCGCTGGACACCGCCAAGAGCGGTTAGCGCCACCGCCGCCGCTCCGACGAAGGCCCAACGCCACCCGAGTGTGAGCGCAAGAGCAGGCACGGCGAGCCCGCTGAGCATTGATGCTGCAGGCATTCCAGATTGCTTGACTGCGATTGCGAGGCCGAGCCGTGGGAGCCCGGCTTGTGCGAGGCCAAGGTTGACGGCTGTTTGTGCTGCGGCGTTGCACATTCCCGCAATAGCGAGGAACGCAATCAGAGTTGAGAAATCGTTAGCGAATAACGCTACGCAGAGGTCAACTCCCGCAGCACCGATGAGGGCGATGGTGAGTTGGCGGCGAGGACCAATGAGTTGAGCCAACCGCCCAAGCAGGATTGAGCCGGTTGTCGCTGCGAGAAAGTACGTGCTCATCGCCCAGCCATAACGGCCCTCTGCAACCCCAAATTCACCTCGGATTTGAACTGAAAGTCCACCAACGAGAAAGCCAGGAAGCGCGACCGAGACTGCTGCTGCGATTGCGACGGCAATCACAGTGCGAGGTGAATACGTCGAGCGAGTCATTCGCAACGCAGGGCGCGCTTGGGTTCGTGGCGATTCAACAAGATGTTGTCCGATTATTTTCCGGAGAGTTCTGCGACAACTGGTGCGAACGCTTCGGCCTCATCCGGACCAACAATGACGTAGCTGAACCCCCACCGTTCACGGCGAGCGATGAGATCTTCGATAAGTTTCGACGTTGGTCCGACGAGGGCGAATGGTGACTGCGAAATCATCGAGGTAGGTGAACCGGTGAACGCCGAAATGCCTTCGAGTGCCGCATTAACATCATCGGTGACGGACACGAGAAATGCTCGGATGTTCATCTCGATATCAGCGATGCGGTCACCGGCTTCGCGGCGAACAATTTCGACCTTTTCGTCCGTGGCTTCTGCCGTCATCGAATCAAACGTTGAATGATCTACAGCGCCCGATGTCAACGTGGCATTGATGCCAACAATGTCAGCGCGTTGAGCGGCAATCTTCAGCATCCGAGGCCCACCACCGCCAATCAACACAGGCGGGCAAGGAGCCTGAAGCGGCTTTGGATATCCGTCGTAGTCGGTGATGGTGTAATGCTCACCCGAATAGGAGAATGCACCTTCGCCCATGGCACCACGAACGATGTCAAGCCCCTCAAGAAAGCGGTCAATGCGGACACCCGGGCGGTCATAAGGAATTCCTGACCGCTCGTAGTCAACGGCCATCCATCCTGCGCCAAGACCGATTTCGAGACGCCCGCCTGAGAGCACATCGATGGTCGCCAACTCTTTTGCGAGCACGACCGGGTGCTTGTAGTCGTTATCGAACACGAGCGCGCCGACGCGGATCTGTGATGTCGCATCAGCAATCGCTTGAAGGGCAGGTACCGGAGCGAGTTGTTCATCAAAGTGATCTGGCATCGTGATAGCGGAGTATCCGAGCTCTTCATAGCGGCGCGCATTCGATGCCCATGACGAAGCATCTGTCCCATTGCGAACTTGAACACCGAATCGAAATGGACGTTGAGGCATTGTCATGAGAGTTGTTTACAACGTGAGAGTCGAATTGAGCGAATTTGAACACTTCAGGTTCGATGTTGACCGTGGCATTTGACGCAGTCGCACCGGTCTGCCATGACTGAAGACCGTGGTGGCTGGTCATTACGCTCGAAAGGGTGGAACGATCTGGATGGCTACTCCGACTAGGTGTTGTCATCATCTCCGGCGCACTCCTTGTGACTGCGGTCACAATTGGGATCGCCCCCCGGCTTTGGAGGATTGCCAACGCCCACTCCGAAGAGCCAGTTCAGTTGCCTGACTTCATTCCGCTTTCGCAACGCAGTTATGTCTACGACGCCGCAGGCAACGAAATTGCGGTCTACGAACTTGAGAACAGCCAGCCAATTTCATTCGCTGACATCCCAGCTCATGTCGTGCAGGCGTTTGTTGCCGTCGAGGACAACGAGTTCTGGGTGCATCACGGGGTAAATGCCAGATCGTTTGTGCGCGCACTGCTCTCAAACTTTGCCTCCGATGCACCTCGTCAGGGGGCCTCAACCATCACCATGCAGGTGGTGAAGAATGACTTCATGGCCGGCTTCGAGCGGGACGGTCGCTACAAACTGTTGCAACTTACGTACGCCGTCCGCCTCGAAAAAGAACGCACCAAAGAAGAGATCATGGAGAGATATCTCAACACGGTGTTCTTCGGAAACAATTCGTACGGCATTGCGGCCGCTGCTGAAACCTACTTCGGCAAGTTCGTTCATGAGTTGACCTTCCCCGAAGCCGCATTTCTTGCCGGCCTTGTCCGGGCGCCAACCAGTTACGACCCGATTAATCGTCCCGAACGAAGCCGTGCTCGATTCGCTCAAGTAATCGACCGCCTCGTCGAAGACGAGTTACTCACGAACGAAGAGGCAACCGAAATCGCTGAGACATTCGTGTTGCCTGAACGCGTCAATCAAATCCCAACTCGCGATGTCGAACGGACATATTTCTCTGAGACCGTGCGCAACCTGCTGCTCAACGGTTCTGACATTCTCGGAGACACCTACGAAGAGCGGTACACGGCCCTGTATCGAGGTGGTCTTCGGATCTACACCACTCTTGATCCTGCTCTTCAGGCAGCGGCGGAATCGGCTCGCAACGAACTTCCTGACACCTCAGAGGGGTTTGATGCAGCGCTCACCTCAATCGAAACAGAAACCGGTGCAGTCCGTGCAATGGTTGGTGGGCGTGGATTTATTCCTCAGCAGAACGAGGTCAATCTTGCGCTTGCTCCAAGCCAAACCGGGTCGAGCATCAAAATTTTCATCCTCGCAGCCGCAATTCAGGCTGGTGCCCAACCTAATGACATCATCGACGGGACGCGGCCGTGCGTGCTTCCAAATCCGGGAAATAACGTCGAGCCTGAGTTCGTCATTAGAGACGGCGTGAGCGGGGGAGTTGCCACATTGGCCGAGCACACCTACCGATCAATTAACTGTGCATTTGCCCGGCTCTCACAAATAGTTGGACTCGATCGGGTGGTCGATACGACGTATCGGATGGCCGCCTCAGACTTCCTGCGGCCTGACCTACCAGACAGCGTGCGAGAACCGATCAAGCCATACGCGAGTTTCGCAACTGGCGCAAATGAAATGAGCACCCTCGATATGGCGTCGGGGATGCAGTCGATTGCGAACGAAGGAGTCCACCACGAGCCATATTTCATCGAGCGGGTAGACGATTCGGCAGGCCGACGTCTGTACACCCACCAAAGTGCCGGCGAACGTGTGCTCGATCGGTCAGCTGCACTCACGACGATTGACACGATGAAGGCAACTCTCACCGATGGGACAGCGCGTCGTGAACTTTCAGAATTCGCTCAACTCATTCCCGCAGGTGGAAAGACCGGAACCCAGCAAAGTAACTACACCGCCTGGTTTGTTGGCGCATCGACCTACCTCTCAACCGCTGTGATGGTTCGAGACCCTGACCGGTACACCCCGATGGTGAATATCCCCGAATTTGTTGAGGCAGGAGTCCCACGCGTTCAAGGTGGCACATTTCCAGCCCGCATTTGGGGTGCGTACATGCAGCCTGCTCATTCAGGAGTAACGATTACTGACTGGCCACCACCGCCCCCTTTGGCTGGTTCCGCGGAGCGTCTCTACCTTCCCGGTACCGAATGCGCGTCAATCGTCATCGGCTACGAAACACCTGTGACAACAACGCTTCCCGATGCGCTTCTCGTGGAGCCAGAACCCGAACCGAGCGAACCCGTTCCAATTCTTGAAGAGATCACAACCGACACGACAATCCCTGCCGGAGTGATTGATCCGTACGCCGAACTGCCATCTGTGCCAGCTGACGCGTATGTTGTTCCATGTGAGTGACAACGAAACCGCTAGTGCCTCCTCGGCCAGCGTCGGGCAATTACTACTGCAACTGCAGGGACTCGACACCGCCAGCGACCAGGCGCAACACCGAAAGTCTCATCTAGAAGAGCGTGACCACTTGAACGCTGTTGCAAAATCGGTGGTTGAGTGGGAACGGCGTTGCAAAGAGCTTGAAGCGCAGATCGCATCTGCCGAGCAGTTGGTTGCAGCTGCCGAACAACAATCTGAAGAGATCGGCGCGAAACGAGTTCGTCTTCAAGAGCAAATGAAGACGGTGATCGCTCCTCGCGAGGCTGAGGCCTTGCAACACGAGATCGAAACACTTGATGAACAGCATTCCACTCTTGACGAAGAGGCCCTCGTCAAGATGGATGAGCAATCATCTGCCGAGGAGGAACTTGCCTCGTTAAAGAATCGCGAGCGAGACCTGAGGGCGCAGGCATCTGCTGCAACATCAGCCTTAGCTGAGGTTGAGGCATCTATCGACGCTGGTTTAGGTGAATTGGCATCAAGCAGGGAGCAACTGATCGCATCGTTGCCATCAGCGCTCGTGCACCGATACGAACAGGTACGAGCCAAGTTGGGTGTGGCGGCCGCAATGCTGACGGGCAGTAAGTGCGAGGGATGTCACCTTGACTTGTCACCTGCAGAAGTCGACGAGGTGCGACGGGCGCCTGCAGATGAGCTTCCCGATTGCCCGCAATGCGGAAGGCTGCTCGTTCGCTGATGCTGTTCTGGTTCATCGCAACATCAGTGCTCACGATTCACTACGTCTTTACTGACCCTCAGTTCGACTATCGAATGCTCATCGTCGGTTCTATCATCCCCGTCGTCGGAGATGTTGGGGGAGGCTGGTTGTCAGCCCTCAACTCGGTGACCTTCGCCGTTGCCGTGCTGGTCATTGTCATGGCGGCGACCATTGGCCGTCGAGCCACTCGACGGATTCTTCTGGGTTTACCTATTGGCTGTCTGCTGCACTCTGTGTTTGGTGCTTCGTGGAATACAACCGAAGTGTTCTGGTGGCCATTTGCCGGGGTTGATCTTGCTGGCTCGCAAGGAATGGTGTTTGGTCGGGGAGCGTGGTCGGTCGTGCTTGAACTCATTGGGCTTGCGTTGACGTGGTGGATACTCAGGCGACATCAACTGACGTCAATCGGTCGCTTGAGAGCGTGGAGCCGTGATGGAAGGTTGACATTCTCATGATCATCCTTGTTCGGCACGGAAGAACCCATCTGAATGCAAGTCGCTGTTTGCAAGGTCGCGTTGACGCAGATCTTGACGAACTTGGAGCGCAGCAGGCAGAGGCTGTTGGCCGGTATCTCACTAACGCAATCAGTCCAGCACGAATCATCTCGAGCCCCCTGCGCCGTGCCCAGCAGACAGCCGCAGCGATTGCATCACAGTGCGGAGTCACCGATGTCGAAACCGACGAGCGTTGGATCGAGATCGACTACGGAATATACGACGGACTTCCACTTGGTGATGTGCCTCGCGAAGTATGGAACCAATGGCGAACGCAGCCGAACTTCGTTCCAGAAGGTGGTGAAAGTTTTGCCACACTCCATGATCGCGTTCACGCCGCCTGCCGCGACCTTGTCGAATCTGCATCGAGTGCTGACATCATCGTGGTTTCGCATGTCTCGCCGATGAAATCTGCGTGTGCCTGGGCGTTGGGCGCTGACCCCGCGGTATCCCACCGGTCGCGACTCGATCAAGCGGCAATTTGTCGGATTGACATCTCAGGTGAAACGCCGGTGCTGGTCACATTCAACGAACGACCCTGAGCGAGGAACTCCGCCTACTTTGGTGCGGCTAGCCCCGTTCGTATCTGGGCGTTTGCGAAGGGATGAACTCGGTGAATAGCGCTAAGACCTCACCAGGCTCTGCGTGCCGACCGGTTTCGGCTTTTGAGTAGATGGTCTCATCGTTGACGACAACATCGAATACCCCGGCTGAACCAGTCACAAGCGTTAGCGACTCAATGACATGCTGGTAGTGATGGACCAGATCTGTTGCCGCGCTCACGGCGCGGTCTGAATAGTCTCAAGGAACGCAGTAGGTGATTGAGATGCGGTACTTCTCCATGTCACGACCGTAGCAAGAGTCATGCGGTCGACGAGATGATGAGGTGGCGACGGGGAGTTGGCCTGTAAGCGGGATCCTGTAACGCCGAAACGTCGGTGACCATCCATCTACGCGGCCTACCCGGAAGTATTGAGCGGGCCACTCACTCCCTGCTTGGCCTTGCTTCGAATGGGGTTTGCCAAGCCATACGAATCACTCCGCATGCTGGTGCGCTCTTACCGCACCGTTTCACCCTTACCTGTGGCCAGTTTCCCGGCCCATCGGCGGTCTCTCTCTGTTGCACTATCCGTCAGGTCGCCCCGACCTGGCTCTCGCCAGCACTCTGCCCTAAGAAGTCCCGACTTTCCTCGACATGGTCAAGCCATGCCGCGGTCACCCGTCCAACTCCCCGTCGAGTGCGGAGTCTATGGGCGTTGGCTGACGACGACGATCGCCCAATCATCGATCATTTCGCTGGAGACCACCGAAGGGTTGCCCGCCATGAACTCATCGAGTCGTTGCTGTTCGTAATCAACCCCGAGCCAGAACACTTCGGCCACCTCTGAAGCGTCGTCAACCGCAGCGGTCCATGAGAGTTGACGGTCGGTGTGGTTTGTGGCAACGACTAGGTCAGGCTCGTACCAGGCGAGCAAATATGCCGACCAATAGTCGGCTCGGACATGTAGCAACTCCCGGTTAACGAGTTCTGCCGCTATCGCCTGAACTCCAGTCGGCTCCATTCTTCTGTCGCGGCTCAACCATGTGCCTGCAATAGACAGCGTCAGCATCGTGACCAGGACGGCTCCTCTCGAAACCATGCCGAGACGGGTCCGCGCAGACGTAGCTGAAACCACGATGATTGCGATTGATGGAACGACGAAGATGTAGTAGCGGCCGGTGCCCACGTGTGAACCAGTTGGGGCCAGCGCCTGAAGCACAATGAATACCGGAATGACACCAAGTGCTCCTGCAATTGCTCGACGATGGGTTCGATACGCGATGAGTGCAGCCGCCAAAAACAGGGTGGCAATTGCGATAAACAGGAGGGGGGCTGAGTCGAATATCCACTTTTCGTCGAACGGGAGACGAAGCCCGAACGCCATCGGCCAACCGGTGGACAATTGGGTAGTGAGGTGGTCGATGAACGAGCCAGATCTCGGAGGCTGAGATCGAATTGATGCAAGTTGGGTTGCAAGGTTTGTCGCAATCCATGGCGCGGCGCCAACGCAAAAGCCTGCCGTAATTCGAATGAGGTTTCTTAATTTTGTGCATGGCAACCCACACGTGGCAAAGGCGGGAATTGCAAAAAAGAGAATTTGAGGGGATGTCCACCAGCCCAGTCCGCTCACGAATCCGACCATGATCCATCGATCTGCGGAGCGCCGAGGATGCAAGAGCAAAAGTAATGCAAAGCCCAAGATCAACGTTGGTTGGTAGAACAACATTGGTCGAAGTGAGAACCATTGCCACAGCGTCGGTGCTGCCCACACCAGGCTTGCAGCCAGAAGTGCGTCCTGCTGTGAAAGAAAGTGCCGGCAGTACGCGAAGACGAGTCCCGTGAGAACGATGCTCTCAACAAGCGGCAGTATCGCAAGCGCAGAAGACCCAAAGATTGCAATGGCAGGGGCGAGAAAGATCAGTTCAGCGGTTCCGCCATATTGCTGGCCCCAGAAGAATGTGGACCAATCGCCGCTGAGTAGATCACGCGCCATCAGGCCAGCAACTGCCTCGTCGGCATGAATGCGACCTGCGCTACCGGTGTGAAACAGCCATCTGTTGACTATGCCGACAATGGCTGCAGTCGCAGCCAGGAGGTATGTCGCCTGAATTCGACGGGCGAGTTGAAGTTCTCGCAGACCCGCCATAATCGACACCTAGCAGGACATGTAGTCGTAAACGAAGGTGTTCTCTGCTGGCGTCTGCAGCGATGTGGCGTAACGAGCCCCTTCATCATCGACTGCTCCAACCACGAGTGCGATTTGACCAACCTGACCGAAGACCGCAGGAAGGGCATATCCAACCGGGAAGCCAGCCGAGTCGGTCTCAGGGGCATCAGCGTTGATTCCGGGGCCAAAGTAGCCAAATTCAGAGCCACTTGACTGGGCAGCGAGAAGGGCAGAACGGCGTGAAGCCGATGCCCCTAGGGCCATGAGCCCTTGTCTGATAGCGGGAGAAGCCGCAAGGCCAACGAGGTGCTGGTACGAGTGAGCGAGCATCGTTTCGAATGCGTGGGCTGCACTGCGGGCATCGCGGTTGGAATCATCTGAAGAATGAGTTGCCGTGAGTACAGGGTCGACGTAGCGGCTCCGAACCCAAGGGTTCTCGCATGCAAATGGCTCTCCACCAGCCTCGGCAATGTGCCCACCAATTACGTCGGAAGCTGCAACGTGATCTGCAATGAAACGATCGATGTAACTCTGTTGTGGTGCCGTGAAGTGACCGGATGCGGTCAGAGCTGTCAGTAATTCGACAACCGAATGCTCGAGTGATTGCATTGTGCGAAGGTAAACGACATCGTTCACCACACCTTCTGGGAGCATGGTCTCGCTTTCAACAAGACCGACTCGTCCGGGGGCGGTGTCGCCACCAAAGTCAGCCGCGCAAGCTGAAAGAAATGCGCCAAGTCCAAGCGTCAGGCCACCACGGCGGAGAAGCGTTCGGCGATCAAATCCAGGAGTCTGAGAAGGATTAGGAGTGTTCATCTTTGTGCCTCTCACGCTTCAATCGGTTGTGCCGAGTTGACCAATGTCATTCCGAGATCGTTGCCGCTGCCGAGCACATCGGCAAGAACCACACAATGTCGTGATTCTGCGGAGGCAATCGACGCAATTACTTCTGCCGCACCTGAATCTGACAGTTTGCCGATGAGGTCAATGTGAGTTGCTGCAGCCGCCGACTCTAGGTCGTATGCAGTCTTGGCTCGATCGGCGCCACGCATTGCATCCCGGTATTCGGCGAAGACTGCTTCGTTGCGCTCGTTTGCGCTGAGCCCTGACAATCCGGCAATCGCCTGTGCAAATGATTCATGGCTGTCAGACATGGCAGTCCACGCTGCAGAACCTTTGTCAACATCGAGAGCTTCGTCGTACAGGTCGCGAAGGGTGAGCTCGAGACCCTGAGCAAACTTGAGAAGGTCAAGATCCGCTGAGGAGAGTCCGGCTGCAGACACACGACGGTTTCCGACCATCGTGAGCGCGAGCGCAGCGGTCCCACCAGCGAGCAGTTTGCGGCGCAGGTCGGTTTCGGTGAGTTGTGGGGAGTCGTCCCGGGTGCTCGTCACGGGGCTGCCTTTCCTATGTGGTCGTACTTGTGCCATTCTGCCGGGGCAGTGAGCCAGTTACCAAGTTTAGAAGCCCGGTGTGCCTGTGGGCGGCATTCGCCGGGATTGTTGCGTTCAGGAAACTGTCGCAGAAATGAGGCTCCGCTTGCCTTACGAAGATGAATAACGAGAGCCGAGCGTCAGAAGTCGAGGCTCGAGAGCTCGGGAATCCAGCCCAGTGATCGAGATGTTGCCTTTTCCCACTGAGTACGAGCCCCAACACGGTCAAAGGAGTCCTCGGGACGAATGATGATCTGAGGGTCCCAAAGATCCGCGGTTTCAGCCACCTGAGCAATTTGGTTCAGCCCAACGAGAGCAAGTCGGCCAGCTCCCACCGTCGTGCCTTCAGCGTGAGGTGAGACCTCAACGTCCATCCCGGTGAAATTTGCAAGTGCCTGCACAAACGTTGGGTTTCGGCTCATGCCGCCGTCAACTCGGATGACCTCGATATTGGCAATTGCATCGGACGCCACGGCAGCGACAAGGTCTGCGCCTCGATGAGCGATGCCTTCAAGCACTGCTCGAACAATATGAGACCGAGTGGTTCCTCTTGTGAGTCCAACAAATGTGCTTCGAGCGCCGTAATCCCAGTGGGGCGTCCCGAGACCGAGCGGTGCGGGGACAAATAGCACCCCTTCAGTCGATTGGCACATCGATGCGACGTCGTGGCTCTCCGCGCTCGACGAAATGAGGTTGAGGTCTTCTCTCAGCCAGTCGATGTTCGACCCTGCTGCAAGCATGATTGATTCAGCCCCAAACACTCGCTTGCCGTGCTCGGCCCAGGCGACGATGCCAAAACACCCGCCCTCGCCCCGTCGTGTGGTCTGAGCGAGTGGTGATTGTTCGCTGATCACAGTGTCGAGCATGCCTCCTGTGCCGAACGTGATCTTCGCAAGACCAGGCGATACACACCCCTGACCGACAAGCGATGCTTGCTGGTCACCAATCACGGCAACAATCGGGGGTGCACCAGGAAGCGCGTGAGCAACCGCACATTCGCCAACGCTGTCGACGATGAGAGGAAGCATTGATCGCGGTGTATCGAATACCTCGCACAGTCGGTCGTCCCAGCCGGCTGTGTGTGGCAGGTACCACCCGGTAACGGCGGCATTTGTGTGGTCGGTGACATGCGATTGTCCTTGCGACAATGACCATACGATCCACGAGTCGACGGTGCCCACGCAGAGATCGCGATCTCGAGCATGTTCGACAGAGTTCAACAGCCATTGCGCCTTCGTTGCGCTTTGGTTTGGTGCGACTGCGACGCCATGTTCGCTCTTAGCGGTCATGCAGTCGCCAACAGTGCGCAGATCTTGCCAGCTCAACCCGGGGCCAATTGGCTCACCGGTTATGCGGTCCCAGACGACGGTGCTCGCTCGCTGGGTTGTAATCGCAACACCTGAAATGGGTTGCGCACGCGTCATCACCGAGGTTGCCAACTCGATCACCGTGCGCGCGAGCATCTGCGGATCAAATTCGACCAGACCAGGAAATGGTGTTGAAGGAGGTTGCTGTTGCTGATGGAAATCAACGATGTCGCCATCGAAATTCATCGTTGCGACACGGACACTGGTCGTGCCGACATCGACGATGAGAATCATTGAGTTGACCGTTCGAACGATGGCACGAATCCCTTCGAGCGGAGTCGCCGGCCGATCCAACCACCGACAAGGCCCACGCCCGCCACAACAGAAAGATTGAAGAAGGCGCCAAACCAATTCACGGTGCCCCCTGTGACGAGTTGCACCAAGATGAACACCGTTTGAGCGGCGGCATACGTTCCGATCGCCGTGACAAGTCCGTGGCTGAGCGGCAGGTCGAGGCGTTGGACCCATGCCGCACACCCGGCGCCGAGGGTGAACCCTCCAACTGCGCCCAGCACAAGCCAGATTGCAAGTGCAGTTGAGCCGCGGCTGGCGGCCCACGAGGCAGCAATAGAGAACGGGATGGCGAATACCAACGACACCGTCGCGCCCATGCGAAGCGCCTGGGTGTCCCAGCGCTGTGAGGATTGTGTAGTCACCATCCCGAGGCTCCAAATCTGTCGTGAAATCCCATCTTTCCAGGATTCATGATGCCGGTCGGGTCGAGAGCGTCTTTGATGTGTTGCAGGGTGTCAAAGGATGAGCCGAGAGCTTCGTGCATGTACCTCGAGCGGTTGAGTCCAACACCGTGGTGATGCGACAGGTTTGCTCCCGCTCGCAGGGCAGCGCGTTGAGCGGCATCCCATAAGGCGCGATGCGTGGTGTCAATCTCGTCGAGTGGTGTGTCGCGAGGTGGCCTTGAGGCAAGGCTGAAATACAGGCAGGCGCCATCAAGGTAACTGTGGGAGAGATGGGCAGATGCCGAAACTGCGTGAGGAGTTGCAAGGGCAGCCTCTCGCACCGCTTCGTAGACGTCGTCAAGCTTCGACCACGGAACCGTCACCTCCATCGTGTCGATGACAAAGCCTTTTTTAGTGAGCCCTTGGAGTGCGGTGGTGTCGTTTCGATGCTGTAGCCAATGCGCGACGCGATCTTCAGGGTGCTGTATTGCTCCGCAGGCGGTGAAGAATTCATCGACTGTCGCGAGAGTTGCGTCGACAATCTTCTGGTGCCCTTCGTCGAGCACTAACACGATGGTTTCTTTTCCGTCTCCACCGTGAGATCGGGCCGATTCAATTGGGTCATACAGCCGCAATACGGCGGGAGTTGCATCATGTCGGATCGTCTGGCGGCATGCCTCAAAGGCATCTTGCAACGTTGGAAACGAGTATGAGGCGAACCCTTGGTAATCGCTGACTGGGTGGGTGCGAAGCGTCACCGAGGTGATGATGCCAAGTGTTCCCTCGGAACCGACAAACACCTGGTTGAGGTCGGGGCCAACCGCTCCAGCGGCGTGGCCTCCGGTGTGGATGA
>Ga0181602_10002097_pt1 | contig 17029 bp, 18 predicted proteins | sample 041ome_14_FD_148640 | JGI IMG/M metagenome (GOLD analysis project Ga0181602, IMG submission 148640) | Coastal salt marsh microbial communities from the Groves Creek Marsh, Skidaway Island, Georgia - 041408US metaG (spades assembly) | ecosystem: Environmental > Aquatic > Marine > Intertidal zone...
TATTATGGTTTTCAACCTTTGGTTTAGCATTAGGATTGTTTTTCATCTTGTGTTGCGGATTATTTGCTGCATCAAAAACATTGTTTTGGAAAAGCGATTAATTACACATGTAAGCTTCAAATGTTGCCGATTGAGTCCCTCGACCTTTTTCAAACTGTTCTGACATTTTGATGGTATTGGCACCCATATCAAAAGCAGCATTTTTACTCAGCTGTAACAAATCACGCTCTATATATTCAGGCAGGCGTTCAGCATAACCCGTAATTCTTACTGTGTTCGTCCCTTTAAGCTCACATTTTTCTTGATTAATATTCTCGACCACTGCAACACCATCAGCCCCAGGCTTAACTTCAACATATTGAGGGCCACAGCCAACTAAAAATGTATAGATAATTAAAATAATTAAGGCGCGCATAAAATTATTCTTTTAGTAACAGTTCGCGTTTATTAGGCTCATTAGCAAATTTATCTGCATCCGGTAACGGATCCTTCCTGGATGAAATAATAGGCCAGACTTTTGCCAATTTAGCGTTAATTTCAATAAATTCTTGTTGATCTTCAGGCACATCATCCTCAGCGAAGATAGCCTCAACTGGGCATTCAGCAACGCATAAGGTGCAATCGATACACTCTTCAGGGTCGATAGCAAGAAAATTTGGTCCTTCAACAAAACAATCAACCGGGCAAACATCAACACAATCTGTATATTTGCATTGAATACAACTTTCAGTAACTACGTATGTCATGGTAATTCCTCATGAAAATTTAACTTATTTTAATTTATTTTTAATTATGAATCTATGTTATTTATCATTCCCGCAGCAACCGTATGAAAGGTTGACTCATCGACCAGAATAAATGCACCGGTAACACGGTTATCTTCATATGTATCAACGATAAGTGGCTGGGCAAGTTTAAAAGATAAATCAGCAATATCATTTACATTAAGCTGACTTGTTTTTTCTTTAGCAAGTGTATTGACATCTATTTTGTGTTCAATATGGGTAATTTTTGCTTTAGATGCACGGGCGGCATGCATAATTAAATAAGTTCTATTCATGGTTAAAGGGCTTTCATTTAACCAGCAAACAGTCGCATTAAACGATTTGGCACTTTTAATCGAATCTTCTTCATGGACTATCATATCGCCACGTGAAATATCAATTTCGTCCTTTAATGTAATAGTTACTGATTGCTCAGGTATCGCCTCTTCAATAAAATCATTACCTACTCGAATATCTTTTACTTCAGATTGATGTCCGGAAGGAAGAATTTTCACTTTGTCATTTACGCACAATAATCCTGATTCGATACGGCCCATAAAACCTCGGAAGTCATGTAATTCTTTATTGGTAGAATCCTGTGGCCGACAAACATATTGGACAGGAAAACGTAACTCTTTCATCACATTTTTTTCGCTGGCATCTAAATTTTCAAGATAATCTAGCAGGGTAGGTCCGTTATACCAATTTAATTTTTCCCCACGATCAACAATCATGTCACCGGCTAGGGCAGAAATAGGAATAAATTTTATCTCTGCATCTTTAAGGTTTATTGCGTTTGCGAAAGCTAAATAGTCATGTTGAATTTTTTTAAATTGGTCCTCAGCGTAGTCAATTAAATCCATTTTATTTATTGCGACCAAAATATGTTTGATGCCAACCAATTTTGATAAATAGGTATGCCGTTTAGTTTGGGTAAGGATACCTTTTCTGGCATCAATAAGAATAATGGCACATTCTGCCGTTGATGCGGCAGTAACCATATTCCTTGTATACTGCTCATGACCTGGGGCATCAGCAATAATATACTTTCGCGTTCCTGTACTAAAGTAGCGGTAGGCCACATCAATGGTAATACCTTGTTCTCTTTCTGCCTGTAAGCCATCAGTGATTAAGGATAAATCAAGCGCAGACATCCCTCGTTTTTTGGAAGTTTTTTCAATATGGCTTAAGGTATCAGTAAGAATTGTTTTGGTATCAAAAAGTAGTCGTCCAATTAAGGTACTTTTACCATCATCGACGCTGCCGCATGTCATGAATCTTAATACCGTATCATTTGTTTTTTTTGTCATATTAAAAATAGCCTTCTTTCTTACGCTGTTCCATCGCTGCCTCTGACATTTGGTCATCAAGCCGGGTCTCACCTCGCTCTGAAATAATTGTTGATGCAGTTTCTAAAATAATTTTTTCAACAGTATCTGCATGACTTAGGACAGGTGCGGTGCAAGTAATATCTCCCACTGTACGAAATCTTACCATTAGATTTTCAATTAACTCTCCGGGTTTTGGAGGGGTAAATTCAGTCACTGGAACTATAGCGCCATTGCGTTTAACTACATCTCTTTGGTGTGCATAATATATGTTAGGCAGCTCAAGTTGCTCTCTTTCAATATATTGCCAGACATCCATTTCGGTCCAATTAGAGATAGGGAACGCACGGATATTTTCCCCTTTATGAACTCGAGCATTGTAGAGATCCCATAACTCTGGACGTTGATTTTTTGGATCCCACTGACCAAATTCATCACGAAAGCTCATTATGCGTTCTTTCGCACGCGCCTTTTCTTCATCTCTTCTGGCACCACCAATACAACAATCAAATCCATATTCTTCAATAGCCTCAAGCAAGGTAATCGATTGGTATTTATTTCTTGGCTCATTGGGTGAATTGAGCATCACTGTACCTTTTTTCATCGATTCCTCAACTGACGCGACAACAAGACGCTCTCCGAGCTCATTAACTTTTCTATCTCGAAATGCAATTACTTCAGGATAATTATGGCCAGTATCAACATGCATCAAGGGAAATGGAAAACGTCCAGGCCGAAAAGCTTTTTCAGCAATTCGTAACAGGCATAAAGAATCTTTCCCTCCTGAAAAAAGTAAAACAGGATTGCTGCATTGCCCTGCAACTTCTCGCATGATATGAATTGCTTCAGACTCTAACCAATCTAAATGTGATAATACTTTTGCCATTTATTTTTTATCCTTTAAATGTAGCCCACATTCTTTATGTTCAGGATTTTCCCACCACCAACGTCCTGCACGTATATCTTCGCCAAGAGAGACTGCACGCGTGCAAGGCGCACATCCAATACTAGGATAAAATTCATCATGTAAGCTGTTGTAGGGTAAATCATGAAGTTTGATGTATGCCCATATTTCCATGTCAGTCCAATCTGTTAATGGGTTGATTTTCGCGATGCCATGAACACTGTCATGCTCTTGTATTTTGAGTGCTAGCCTAGTTTGTGATTGATTAGCACGCATGCCCGTGATCCACGCATCACGATTTTTGAGTGCACGTTTCAGCGGCTCAACTTTTCTGATATAACAACATTCTTTGCGAAGCTCAAGTGTCTCATAAAAAGCATTGACGCCCTTATCATTCATATACCTCTCAATGTTTTCTTGATTAGGAAAAAAAAATTCTATTGCTTGATCGTATTGTTTTTTAATTGTACTGATGAGCTCAAAGGTTTGGTTTGGAAGGCGACCTGTATCTAGCGAAAATATTGCAATTTTGCTTTTTGACTCATGAATGGCATCATGCAACACGACATCTTCAGCACCAAAACTGCTTGCAAAAGCAATTGCAGGGTACTTGTTAGCCATCTCATTGAGTAAAACATAAAGTACATCAGTTTTCTCTTTTACTTGGCTTATTAAAGTTTCAGTTAAATTAATTTGATCAGTTTTTTTCATTTTCTTTTTTTTCTGCGCCATACCGGCTCTTTAAGGTCAAAAGCCCCCTGGTAAGGGACACTAAAATCATGGAGTGCTTTAAGGGCTTCTTCTGCATTTCTATCTTCTCGAATAACATAACTGCTAAACCCCACTCTTTTTAAAAAATAGAGTTGATCTTTTAATACATCACCAATTGCTCGAAGATCGTGAGTAAAACGAAATTTATTTCTTATCCGCGCTGCAATAGAAAAGATACGTCCATCAGCAAATTTTTCTGTTTTTATTGCGATAATTGGAAATTGGTTTATTTCTTCTTCACTTGCGATATATTTTTCTATTTCCTCGTGAGTAAAAAGCCAAATACCAATTTCACCCTTACTTAATCGCTCTGCTAAACGAACCTTATTTTTTGCATACACCTGAAGTGGCAAAATGATATTGCCCGATGCAGGTATTACTGTTTTTTCAATTTGCTCTGATTTAGGGTAGGCTTCACCGGTTAATTTAAATTGAACAACTTTACCTGCTTGTTTTTTGATCTCGACCTCTATTACTGGGAGATCAATGATGACCCAATTATCATCTTGAATTTTGTCAATTTGAATTAGTTGTGTAGTCATAATTAATGCGCCGTCTCTTGATAGATAGTATTTTTGAAGGGTTCAATTCCAACCCGATGTACACAATCAATAAATGCCTCGTCATCTTGGCGAACACTTATATAAACTTCAATGATCTTACGAATCACTGCTGGCATTTGCTCAGCTGAAAATGAGGGCCCAATAACTTTTCCAATACTAGCAAAGTTGCCTTGGTTCCCACCCAGCGTTACTTGGTACCACTCGGTATCATTTTTATCAACACCTAAAATCCCTATATGACCGACATGATGGTGCCCACAAGCATTCATGCAGCCAGAGATATTGAGGTTTATGTCACCAATGTCGTGTAAGTAATCCATATCATCAAAGACCGCTTGGATTGATTCCGCGATCGGTATGCTCTTGGCATTCGCTAGGGAGCAAAAATCACCCCCAGGGCAACAAATAATATCCGTTAACAAGCCTACATTGGGTGTTGCAAGACTCAGTGTTTTAGCTTTTTGCCATAACTCATACAACTTATCCTCTTGCACATCTGCCAATATAAGATTTTGTTCATGCGACACGCGTAATTCACCAAAACTATAATCATCTGCCATGTCCGCAACAGCTCGCATCTGATCGGAGCTTGCATCACCTGGCGCGGTATACGTTGGTTTTAATGATAGCGTAACGGCTCGATAGCCTTGTTTTTTATGCGCATGGGTGCAGCGTGCGAGCCATTGTGTGAAAGCCTTTTCATTTTGATGCGACTCTAAATTTGAATCCAGATTTGTTTTATAGGCCGGCTCTGTAAAAAAAGCTTTTATACGGCTTAATTCAGCTTCAGTAATGGTATTAGGTCCATCTTTGATGTATTGCCATTCCTCTTCAACCAAGGCCTTGAATTTATCGATACCCAGCGCCTTAACCAGGATTTTAATTCTTGCTTTAAAACTATTGTCTCGGCGACCATAGAGGTTGTATACGCGCAAGATTGCCTCACAGTAGGTGAGAATGTGTTGCCACTCAAGTTTTTCGTTGATGACAGAACCTAAAATTGGCGTGCGACCCAAGCCACCTCCCACCCATACTTTAACGACAATTTTATTTGTTTCATCAAGGAAAAACTCTAACCCGATATCGTGTGCTTGCACTAGTGCACGATCTTTTCTTGAACCCGTCACCGCAATCTTAAATTTTCGTGGAAGCAAGGCAAATTCGGGATGAAATGTGCTCCATTGGCGTAAAATTTCTGCAATGTGTCGGGGGTCTATAATCTCATCAGGCGTAATGCCAGAAAATTGATCTGTTGTAATGTTTCTGACGCAATTACCTGACGTTTGAATAGCGTGCATTTGTACACTGGCTAATTCTCTTAGTATATTCGGTGTGTCTTCGAGTTTTGGCCAATTAAGTTGTAAATTTTGTCGCGTACTGAAATGCCCATAACCCCGGTCATATTTATCCGCAATTTCAGCTAATTTACGTAATTGTGTTGACGATAATAATCCATAGGGAATCGCAATGCGAAGCATGGGTGCATGACGCTGAATGTATAGACCATTTTGCAACCTTAGCGGCCGAAATTCTTCATCGGTTAATTGTTTTTTAAGATAACGATTAAGTTGGTCCTCATACTGAGCTACCCGTTCATCCACAATCGTTTGATCTATATCATCATATTTGTACATATAAAACCTTAAGTATTAATTATTAATTTCAAACCAATGGCAAATAAAATAAATACAAGAATTAACCTTAATTTCTTTTCATTAATCTTCGCACTTAAAAAGCTTCCTGTCCAAATACCAGGAATTGATCCAATTAATAAAGAGCTTAGTAAAACAAAATCAACATGGCCAAGATTATAATGTCCCAATCCAGCAAAAAAGGTAATGGGCACTGCATGCGCAATGTCTGTCCCAATAATACTTTTTACTGTCATTTTTGGGTAAAGCAACAACAACGCTGTGACCCCAAGTGCACCCGCACCTACTGAGGTTAATGTCACCATGGCACCTAAAATTAAGCCTAAAGCAAAAGTGAGTATGGCCGTATGCCGCGGCGTTCTAATTCTATTATATTTTGATTTTTCTACAATAATAGGCTGGTATAGCACAGCCACCGCAGTCAAAATAAGTGCTATACCTAAACTTAATTCTATAATACCAATAACCTCTGGAGATTTTAAATTAATTTGTTTCAAGAAGAGTGTGGTGATTAATGACGCAGGAACACTACCGAGCATTAATTTGCCTACGATACCCCATTTGATATGACCTAATTTATTATGCGAAATAACGCCAGCAGATTTAGTTATGGATGCGTAAATCAAATCGGTGCCAATCGCGACCGCTGGGTTCACTTTAAAAAGGAGCACCAACAGTGGCGTCATTAATGATCCACCACCAACACCTGTTAATCCAACCAACAAACCGACAACAAAACCCGATATGGTAAGCTCAATACCCATAGATAACCTGATAGAAAAATTGAGGTGAAATATATCAGGTTTTAATATATTATTCTAGTAATATTAATTGATAAAGATATAACTTTTAGCTATATGAAATTACAACAATTACGCTGCATTTATGAGGTGGTACAAAACCAATTTAATATTTCAAAAGCCGCCCATTCTCTGCATACCTCACAGCCCGGGGTAAGCAAACAAATTCAATTACTTGAGGATGAAATTGGTATTCAGATATTTCAAAGAAATGGCAAGCGTTTAGTCGGGTTGACTGAACCAGGCCACAAAGTCATATTTTCCATTACCGAAATTATGCGTGAGACAAAAAATATTAAACGTGTCTCTGAGGAGTACGAAAAGACAGATGCAGGAAACTTTACTATCGCTACCACGCATACACAAGCACGTTATAAATTACCAAAAATTGTAGAATCCTTTGTGAAACAATACCCAAAGATAAATTTAAACATTCATCAGGGCAACCCTACCCAGGTAACCGAACAAATCGTCTCCGGTGGAGCAGACATAGGCATTGCTACTGAGTCCATTAGTTTAAATGAAAAAATTTTTTGCATTCCATGCTATTCATGGAATCGATGCATTGTTATGCCGAAGGGACATTCATTAAGTGAAAAAGATGAAATTACGTTAAAAGACTTATCCACGTATCCTTTGATTACCTATGATTATGCATTTACAGGCAGCACCATTGTTTCAAACGTTTTTAAGGACGCCAATATAAATCCGAATATCATGCTCACAGCAATTGATGCGGATGTTATTAAAACCTATGTTAGTCTTAATTTGGGCGTGGGTTTGATTGCTCAAATGGCTTTTGATAAGGAAAAAGATAAAGGTTTAGTCAGTCGTGATGTAAGTCATCTTTTTCCAACCAGCACCACATATCTGGGTATCAGAAAAGACACATTTATAAGACAATTTACCCATGATTTTATAAAAATGTTTACCCCGCACATGAGTGATAATGAGCTAAAAAACTTTTTACAAAAACGCCATATTTAGGTATAAAGTTAATATGAAATCAGATATAGAAATAGCCCAAAACGCGAAACTACTGCCAATTGAGGATATTGCTGCAAAAGTTGGAGTAGCAAAAGATTGCCTAATTAATTTTGGCCCATCCATTGCAAAAGTTGATACAAGTAAGCTCCCCAAAAAAAATACATCCAACGCAAAATTAATTCTCGTCACAGCCATGAGTCCCACGCCCGCTGGTGAGGGGAAAACTACCACCACCATAGGTCTCGCCGACGCATTATCATATGTGGGGAAAAAATCCATGGTGTGTGTGAGGGAGCCCTCATTAGGTCCCGTTTTTGGAATGAAAGGTGGCGCTACGGGTGGTGGAATGTCACAAGCGTTACCTATGGAAAATATTAATTTACATTTCACTGGCGACTTTCATGCAATTACCTCAGCCAATAACCTTTTATCTGCTTTAATTGATAATCATATTTGGCATGGTAATGAGCTCGGCATTGATGTCAATAGAATAAATTTTGATCGCTGTTTGGATATGAATGATCGGTCGCTGCGTCAAGTTAAGGTAGAGATGAGTCGCTATCAATACACATCAAAATTCAACATCACCGTGGCAAGTGAGGTAATGGCAATCTTTTGTCTTGCAACTTCCTACGAAGATCTTGAAAAGCGACTTGGAGAAATGGAGATTGCTAAGCATATTGACCCTTCAAAGCCACCTATATTGGCAAAAGATCTAAAAGCTCAAGGACCAATGGTAGCGCTTTTGAAAGATGCCTTTATGCCCAACCTTGTACAAACCATTCATCACACACCTACACTGGTGCACGGAGGCCCTTTTGCTAATATTGCGCATGGTTGCAATTCTTACGCCGCCACCAATTTAGCACTTTCATTATCTGATTATGTCGTTACAGAAGCAGGGTTTGGGGCGGATCTTGGTGCTGAGAAATTTATCGATATTAAGTGCCGTCAAACCGGTCTTGAGCCGCATATGATTGTTTTAGTTGCCACCATTAGGGCGCTAAAGTACCACGGTGGTATTGAAGTTGCTCATTTAAATCAAGAAAATTTACAAGCTCTAGCCTTAGGTTTTGAAAATTTAAAACGGCATATTGAAAATTGTAGCGAACATTACGGTCTTGATTTAATTGTTGCGATTAACCAATTTAGTGCTGACACGCAAGATGAGATTGCCTTTGTTAAAACTGCGGTCGAAAAACTTGGATTTCAAGCAATTTTATGCAATCACTGGTCTGAGGGTGCCAAAGGCGCAGTTGAGTTGGCAAATGCTGCAATTACATTGTTAGATAATAAAAAATCAAAATTTCGTTATGTCTACGAGCAAGATTTATCATTAAAGCAGAAGATAGAAGTGCTGGCTAAAAAAATCTATCGAGCTAAAAGTGTTATTTATGAACCTGAGGCACATGAACAAATAAATGAGCTCGGCAAGTTATATGATAATTTGCCAGTGTGTATTGCCAAAACTCCGTATTCTTTTTCAAGTGACCCTAAACAACGGGGAGCCGCAACTGATCACGATCTAAATATAAGGGAGATAAGGCTGTCTAGGGGCGCGGGTTTTATTGTTGCTGTCTGCGGTGACCTAATGACCTTACCTGGACTTCCAAAGATACCTGCGAGTGAACATATTTTTGTTGATAAAAAAGGAAATATTGTTGGTCTGAGTTAAATTTGAAGATTATTTCACTAGAAAGCACTTCGGAAGACCTAATAATCAACAAATCTAAATTTATTGGACTATCTTTCATTATCACAACAAGAGACAGCGCGTTAGAAAAGATTAAGTGCCTGCAATCAGCGCACCCAGCTTGCAGTCACATCGCTTATGGTTACCAAATCTACTCAGGTAAGACCCTTAAACCCTATTTTAACGACGCTGGTGAACCGGCTGGAACGGCAGGCAAACCCTTGTTAAATATATTAGAAAACCAGAACATTGTTAATACATGCTTGGCTGTGGTTCGTTATTATGGTGGCATTAATTTAGGCACTGGTGGTTTGGCAAGAGCCTACAGCAAGGCTGGAATGTTAGCGTTAAAAAGAAGCAAGGTTACTGATTTTATTTTAAATAATTATTATTTATTATCATTTAAATACAGTATGTTAGATAGTATAACTCATGTAATTTATAGTAATAACGGGAGTATTATAGACAAGCAATTTACAGAAGAAATCCAGCTTAAAGTTAAAATAACACCCAAGGGTGCGCAAGAAATTGTAGTACGTTTCCCCTTAATTAATATTGAGGAGATATCGCAATAAATTAAAATATCTTGTTACTATTAAATATTAGAAAAAATTAGAGGATAAAAATTATGAAACTCGAATCGATTGCCCTTCACCATGGTTACGAGTCAGAGAAAACAACTAAGGCTGCCACCACGCCTATTTATCAAACCACTTCATTTACATTTGATAATACCCAACATGGTGCAGATTTATTTGACCTTAAAGTAGAGGGCAATATTTACAGCAGGATTATGAACCCTACCAACGCAGTGCTTGAGCAAAGAATCGCCGAGATGGAGGGTGGTATTGCTGCATTAGCTTTAGCATCAGGCATGGCAGCCATAACCTATGCAATCTCATGTATTACCAGAGTTGGTGACAATATTGTTAGTACCAGTCAGCTCTACGGTGGCACATACAATCTTTTTGCGCACACATTACCCAATCAAGGTGTGGAAGTGAAAATGGTTGATGCGGGCAACTATGATGAAATTAAAGCGGCGATTGATAGTAAAACCAAAGCGCTATATTGTGAGACGATTGGCAACCCATTAGGTAATGTGGTTGATCTGAAAATATTGGCAGATATTGCGCATGAAAAAGGCATTCCATTAATCGTTGATAACACAGTGGCTACGCCTTATTTGTGTCGCCCAATAGACTTTGGTGCGGATATTGTTATTCATTCATTAACAAAATATATAGGTGGACATGGAACGACAGTGGGTGGGGTCATTGTAGATAGTGGTAAGTTTGATTGGGTAAAAGAAGCGAAAAAATTTCCTATGCTAAATGAACCAGACCCTTCCTACCATGGCGTTGTTTATACCGAAGCGCTTGGTCCGGCGGCTTATATTGGACGTTGTCGTGTCGTGCCACTTCGAAATACGGGTGCCGCCTTGGCTGCTAGCAGTGCGTTTCAAATTATGCAAGGATTAGAAACCTTAGGTTTAAGAATTGAGCGTCATTGTTTCAATGCATTTAAGGTGGCTGAATTCTTGCAGAAAAATGAACAAGTGAGTTGGGTTAATTATGCAGGGTTACCTGGTGATCCATACCATACGATTTGTAAAAAAATTACTAAAGGGCAGGCCGCGGGTATCATCAGTTTTGGCATTAAGGGAGGGAAGGTTGCTGGAGCAAAATTTATTGATGCTTTAAAAATGATTTTACGATTGGTTAATATCGGTGATGCTAAATCTCTTGCTTGCCATCCCGCCTCAACGACGCATCGTCAATTGGATGAAAAGGAATTGAAATTAGCTGGTGTCTCTGAAGATATGGTCAGAATCTCTGTAGGCATTGAACACATTGATGACATCCTTGCTGATATTACCCAGGCACTGAAGGCTGCAAAATAATTACTCCTATGTTAGTTGAGTTTTCACTGTTATTCATTTTTCTAGCGTTAGCTGTATTGATTTGGAAACTATTCTTTAATAAATCTGAGCTAAATGTGACACAAACGCTTGAAGAAAAGCATAGGCAAATCATTGTGGATATCAATGACGCGATGAATAAGTTATCAGACCGTCTACACAACACGTTATCTGATCAAGAAAAATCACAAAATGAAACCTTTGTGAATGTTGCTAAAACGCTGGCGACTATTGATGAGGCGCAAAAAAAAATTGATGGCATGATGACAAACATGGTGAGCCTGCAAGAAATACTAGGGGATAAACGCTCCAGAGGTACCTATGGGGAAATTCAACTTAAAGAGCTTATTTCAAATATTATGCCGCCAGATTCTTATGCCTTTCAACATACTTTTTTATCCGGCGCACGAGTGGATTGCGCATTATTTTTACCAGAGCCGACGGGCACTATTGGAGTGGACTCTAAATTTCCAATGGAAAATTATCATAAAATGTTTGACCAAAATATTGCTGAGGGAGATAAAGAGCGAGCAAAACGCCAGTTTAAGCTAGATGTGAGAAAGCATATTACCGACATATCTTCAAAATATATTATTCCCAATGAAACATCGGATGGTGCGGTAATGTTTATACCTGCAGAAGCCGTCTTTGCAGAAATTCATGGGCACCACCCTGATATTATTAAAGAGGCAATGTTGCGTCGTGTCTGGTTAGTATCACCCACCACATTAATGGCTGTTCTAAATACGGCCAGAGCAGTGCTGAAAGATATTGAAACAAAGAAACAGGTGCATATTATCAAATCTGAATTAGGCAAACTTGGCCTAGAATTTGAACGATTTGATTCGCGTATGAAAAAATTAACAGATAACATTAGTCAAGCTAATGACAATGCGCAAAAAATTAATATCACAAGCAAAAAAATTACCTCACGTTTCAAACAAATTGAGCGTGTGCAGCTTGATGACATTGATGAAGACTTACTAGATTTGGATAACACATTAACGGAAAAGAGATCTTCAGATGATTAAAATTTTATTTTTTGCGAGTTTAAGAGAGCTTTTCGGTAAAGAATCGATAGAAATGAGTATTAAAGAATCAAAGGTTAAAAATGTTGAACAATTATTGATTTTTTTAACGGAAAATAGAGAAGACCCATGGCTGAAATTAGTGGAAATGAGAAAGAATCTCCGCGTCGCTGTTAATCATGAAATTGTAGATTGGGACGCACCCGTCAAGCATGGTGACGAAGTTGCCTTTCTACCACCTATCACTGGAGGTTAAATGGCAATCGTTCAACAAGAAACCTTTTCCATTGAGGATTTGATAAAGTCTCTCAGAGCTAATACCACATCAATCGGAGCTGTGGTGTCATTCACTGGGTATGTCAGAGAATTTAACCCAAGTAAAACAAATAAAAAGTTATCCAAACTGCATATTGAGCATTACCCAGAAATGACTATAAAAGCGTTAATAAAAATTGAGCAATATGCAAAAAAGAATTGGAATATAACGGCTGTGCAAATTATTCACCGTTATGGGTTATTGGATCCTAATGAACCTATTGTGGGTGTCATTGTTTTAAGTGAGCATCGCGATGCTGCGTTTGATGCATGCCGTTTTGTCATTGATTACTTAAAAACGGAGGCACCTTTTTGGAAAAAAGAGTTGACATCGAAGGGTGAGCATTGGGTGGAAAGAAAAGTGGGTGATGAATCAAACACTAAAAAATGGCAATCAAAACTGCAAGATTGCTAAATTAAAGTTTCATAATTTTATCTTGAATTAAAATAATAAATCATTCATCTGTTAATATGACGCTATGAAATATCAGGGTTTAATATGAGGTTAAAGAAAGTTGTTTTTCCAGTGGCTGGACACGGTTCTCGTTTCTTGCCTGCTACCAAAGCTACTCCAAAGGAAATGCTTCCTGTGGTTGATAAACCTTTAATTCAATACGCAGTAGAAGAAGCACTTGAGGCTGGTTTTACTGAGCTTATTTTTATCACAGGGAAGACCAAGCGTGCTATCACCGATCATTTTGATGTAACGCTTGAAATTGGTGTATCGAATATGACTGATAAGAAAAAGCAATTATTTGATGAAATGAATAATATAATTCCTGAAGGTGCGTCATGTATATACATTAGACAGGGAGAACCATTGGGCTTAGGGCATGCAATTCTGCAGGCAAAACCCGTCTTAGGTGACGAGCCCTTTGCTGTCGTTCTCGCTGATGACTTGATTGATGCTAAGCCTGGTGTATTAAAGCAAATGGTTGATAGGTATGATGATTCCAATACATCATTGATTGCCGTGGAAAAAATAAAAAAGTCAGACTCCATACACTACGGCATGATTGAGATTGACTCTTTCAACAAGGCTTTAGCAAATATTATTGATATTATTGAGAAACCCGATCCTGATGATGCCCCGTCAGATTTTGGTGTTGTTGGTCGGTACATCTTTACCAATCAAATACTTGATTATCTCGCTAAGACAAATGTAGGTACGGGCAATGAAATTCAATTAACAGATGCTATTAAAAGTATGTTGGCAACCAATAATGTTTCAGCTTATGAATTCTTAGGTACGCGCTATGATTGTGGTGATAAATTGGGCTTTGTAAAAGCAAATATCGAATACGCGCTTAAAAATAACGATTTTGGTGTTGAGTTGGAGAGTTACCTAAGAAATAGGCTGACTTGATGTTAGATCAAGCAATCTTAGCCAATTCGCATATTATCTATACGCATGAAGAAATTCTGCATTCTATAAATCTTATTGCCACTAGATTAAATAAAGAGTTTAGTGGTAAAAAAGTTCTTTTATTGCCCGTTTTGACAGGGGCAATTCCTTTTGTTGGGATTTTAATCCCTAAGTTAACGTTTACGATGGAGGTTAACTACATCCATGTGTCTCGTTATCAAGATAATGTTGGCCAAGCTAAAATTACGTTAACGCATGAACCTTCTGCAAAAGAAATTAATAATCAGCATATTTTGGTTGTTGATGATATTTTAGACGAGGGCATTACAATGCATTACATCTGCCAACGACTAGCGCAACATGATCCCAAATCAATAACAAATGTCGTTCTTTTTGAAAAAAAATTAAATAAAAAGAAAATGATTGAAGCAGGCTTTTATGGGCTTGAAGTTGATGACGCCTATGTTTATGGTTTTGGACTCGATCACAATGGGTTAGGGAGAAATATTGCAGATTTGTATGCATTGAATAACTCCACAGTAAATGAAAAAAATTAAAAAAAATAGAATTCGAGATAACGACCCTAAAATTTCACGAGAAAAAGAAATTTATGCAAACCCCATTCCAAGTCGAGAGTTAATTCTGGATGTGATGAATAAGCATGGAGTGCCGCTTAAAAAAAATGAATTAAGTAAGTTGCTTGATATTGCAAAAGATGAAGAGATTTTTTTTGAAAAGCGTTTAAATGCCATGGCGAGGCAAGGGCAAATCATGATTAATCGAAAAGATGTCCTTTGCGTTGCAAAAAAAATAAACCTTATACCTGGAAGGGTGCTTGGCCATCATGATGGGTTTGGTTTCTTAATAGCTGAGGATTCATCCAACCCTGATATTTTTTTATCACCGAAGGAAATGTCAAAGGTGTTTAATAATGATCGCGTTATGGTTCAGGTTACCGGTATTGATAAACGTGGCAGGCAAGAGGGAATAATTGTTGAGGTGCTCGAGCGAGCAAATGCTATTTTAGTCGGTCGAGTAATTCAAAATCATGGTGTCACCATCGTTTCTGCAGAAGATAAGCGTATCACACAGGACATTATCGTTCCATACAATGAGGACATGAATGCAAAACCCGGCCAAGTAGTTGAGGTAGTCATTACAGTGCAGCCCAACTTTCGTGTCAAGCCAATGGGAAAAATTATTAAGATTTTAGGCAGTTATGCAGATAGTGGTATTGAGATTGAAATAGCACTGCGAAAATATCATTTGCCCTATGAATTTCCAAAAGAAGTATTACATGAAGCAGAAAAATTTAATGATGCTGTTCTAAGCAAAGATCATAAGCAGCACCGCGATCTCACAAAAATGAATTTTGTTACCATTGATGGAGAAACGGCAAAAGATTTTGACGATGCTGTTTTTGCAGAACCACTAGAAGATAATATTAGGTTACTTGTTGCTATCGCTGACGTTAGTAGTTACGTTAGAATGAATTCTGCATTGGATCAAGAAGCACTCAACCGAGGAAACTCAATCTACTTCCCAAGACGTGTTATTCCGATGTTGCCTGAGGTTATTCCGATGTTGCCTGAGAAGTTATCAAATGGTTTGTGCTCGCTTAACCCCATGGTAAATCGCTTAACCATGGTCTGTGACATGCTTATTAATAGCGAGGGCCAGGTAATTAATTATCAATTTTATCCAGCCATTATAAATTCCAAAGCAAGGCTGACTTACACAATAGTGAATGATATTTTGTTTGAGAAAAATCCTGAGCTGGTGAAAGAATATAAAGCATTATCGGTGGATTTAGAAAATTTAAAAAAAGTTTATGACCGTCTTTTAGGAAACCGAACGAAAAGGGGTGCCATTGAATTTGATTCGGTGGAAACAAATATTGTCTTTGATGAAAATGGAAAAATTAATTATATTCATCCTGTGAAGCGTAATGAAGCACATAGAATTATTGAGGAATGTATGTTAGCTGCAAATGTATCTGCTGCTAATTTTTTATTAAAAGATGAAGAAATGGGAATATTCAGAAATCATGAAAGCCCAAAAGATGAGAAATTAGAAAATTTACGTACCTTTATTTCTGAATTTGGCTTATACATGGGTGGGGGAGACAAACCCAGTCCAAAAGATTTTACTGAGCTTCTTAAAAAAATTGAAACCAGACCTGACTCACATTTACTTCAAACTATCGTATTACGATCCATGCAGCAGGCGGTTTATAGTAACAACAATAAAGGCCATTTTGGTTTATCGTATGATGCGTATACGCACTTTACCTCACCCATCCGACGATATCCCGATCTTATTGTCCATCGTGCAATTAAGCATAAAATACTTAAAGAAAAATTTGAAAAAAAGAATTTATCAACAATAACAGAACATTGCTCATTAACTGAAAGAAGGGCGGATGAAGCTTCGCGTGATGTGCAGGATTGGCTTAAATGTTATTTCATGCAAGATAAGATTGGCCAAGTTTTTAATGGCACAATTTCCAGTGTTACAGGTTTTGGTTTATTTGTTGATTTAGACGATATCTATATTGAAGCGTTAGTCCATGTGACGGAATTAGGAAATGATTATTACAGCTATGATAAAAATAAGCACGCCATGATTGGTGAGAGAAGTAAAAAAATATACCGACTTGGTGATCGAATTAAAGTGAAGGTAATGCGCGTTGATATGGATAGCTCAAGGATTGATTTAGCATTAGCTAATGCTAGCAAAATAAAAAAATGAAAGGTGTGAATTGAAAAATACAAAGCAATTAATATTTGGATTCCACTCCATCAAAAGTGCAATTCGTTCTAATGTTAATAATATTATGAATATTTATCTAGACGACTCGCGCAAAGATGGTCGGATGCATGAATTACTTTCTTTATTAAAAGAATACAATATTAGTTACCATTTATTTGATAAAGA
>Ga0181602_10002100_pt1 | contig 17019 bp, 10 predicted proteins | sample 041ome_14_FD_148640 | JGI IMG/M metagenome (GOLD analysis project Ga0181602, IMG submission 148640) | Coastal salt marsh microbial communities from the Groves Creek Marsh, Skidaway Island, Georgia - 041408US metaG (spades assembly) | ecosystem: Environmental > Aquatic > Marine > Intertidal zone...
GGTGTTCGTGTTCCCGGTGTCGTTTTTCCCGAGCTCGACGAGATAGTCGCGACCTTTAGCTCGTTGCGTCTTCTCGCGTGCGGTCCATGACGACGACGACGACGACGACGACGACGACGACGACGACGACGCACCGCTGTCGCTGCCTGATGCGCGCGTGCGATGGACGCGTCGACACGATGCCCCGACCGACGCGAGAGCGGATGACGACGCTAACATCGCGCGCACTACGACCCAAAAGCACGCGGTGACGTGTGAGGGGTGCTTTATCCACTTTATTGATGACTAGCCGACGCGGGACGACGGCGTCGTCACGACGCGAGCGCATTGGAGGGCACCGAGGCGTAGATGACGCGATGAAGAATCACCTAGGAGCGATGAGGCTCATATAAAAACAACGTGTCTCCTATTGAGACGCTAGTCGGTCGTTGGATTTTGACGTGTAACGATTTCCTTCGAGCGTGAACGTGGGCTTGGTGACGACGTATTCCGCGAGTTGCGACGCCTTTTCATCACCAAATTGTGCCACGTATCCGCGATCAACGATGGTGGTGTAGCGCGTGGTGAGTTCGGTGACGCAGCGACGGAAGAGTTCAACCGCTCGCCAATCGGATGTGCCAAAGCACGCCACGCAGTCTGCGTGCGTAGATGCCAATGATTGGCGCCAGTTGCGGTGAAACGCGCTCAACGCGTCAAGAGTGGCATCAAACAAGACATCGCCATCCAGCTTTTCGAGCTCGGGGAAACGCTCATGCATGGTGTGCGTCACAAAAGCCGCTGATTCGTTCAGAAATTTCTCTTCGAAGAAGTGTAAAGTCGCGAGTTCTGTTGTTTGCTCGTCTTTAATGTCCGCAAGCGAGCTCAACGTCGTGCATACAAAATCAAATGTCTTAACCAAATACGCGCTTCGACGCTTCGGCGACTCTCGCAGAGATGCGCACAATTTATTCGTAACGCAATCAAACAAAGCTCGCCGCATGCGGTCGAGCACCAAGTCAACCTGCGTTGCAATGTTCACCTCTTCGTCGTCAACAACAGTTGACGATTCAAAGCTCGAGTGCGCGACAGTTGTGAGTGCCACGACAAAGTTTGCATATCGTCTAACTATAAAACTTGGCGCCTCTGGATTCGGCTCAAACGATTCTTTCATCTGTTCCAGTGACTTGACGTGCTCGTCACACGCGTGTTTGAACTTTGGCCAAAGCGTCATGTTCAAGTTGTCAAAGTACGCATCCAACGCAGGAACGCGGCGGCGACTCATGACTCTTCTATTCACCGCGTTTACACGGATTGCGATTAAGAGCCCAATCGCATCTTTCGAGGCCGTGGCGACGCCCTGAGCGACGAAATCGTTATACACCGTGAGCGGTCCGGCGAATACCTTTTCAAACATGTCTTTTTCGCCGCGCCAAAATTGCTCGCAAAACGCATACTCAAAAGTCGCCGTGTCGATGAGCAAACGGTGCGCGCTTCGAAACAACTCTTCATACTCTCGCATTTCCTGTTGCACCCTATCTGATGGCTGGTGCAGCACAAAAGGTGGCCCCGTTTCGGCGTCGCGCAAAGTCTGCGCTCGACTACGCAGCGAGAATAATTCGGCGTGTTCGCCAGCGTCGTCGCCCGACATTGCCGCACCGCTCGCACCGCCGCCAAAAATTCCAGACAGCGCACTCACACCTGAAATTTCATTCGTACCACCCGGAGAGCGCTTCTTCGACCCGAGCGCTATGTAAGCCTTTGGCGGCAACGTAACACGCTTGAGTGATTCCACATACGACGCGAGCGCCGTTTTCAACACCTTGCCCATCACATCCACGTACGTGGATTTTACTTCCCAATACACCTCTGGCCCTCTCGCGCGCAGAAACGCCACGAGCGGCTCATATTTTGCCAATGTGTTCTCTTGAATCAACTGCACGTTTGTTCTCGGCTGTTTCAACGCGTGAAATTGGCCGTACAAAAACGCCCAAGACTTTTCACACGTCTTCACCCGCAATCGTTCGAGTTCAGGAGCGACGTCGCTCGCGGCGAGCACAGTCGTCGCGCCACCTCGCGCGTTCGGACGACGGAGGTTATCGATGACATCAAGTTTTTGCGCCAACTCTGTCGCGCGTCGAGAGTAGTCTTCGTCTTCGACGGCACCGTTCACCAACGTTTGAATCATCAACGGGTCCACAGTCAAGTTCTCAATCACCGATCCTAATGCGCGCTCCGCCGCGTGCCTATTCATTGCTTTCACTTTCAACGCTTCGCTTTGCGTCTGTAACCCACGAATCTCGCTCGAAATCTTCCCCAAGTCATCCGCAAACGCCCCGAGCTCGAGCTCCATGGATTGCAAAATCTCTTCGCACGTGTCGACGTCCGTCTTCAACGCAATTAAATTCTCGCACTCTTTCGCGTGCTCATCGATCGATCGCGCTTCAACGAGTGATAATTTCTGCTCAACTTCCAACGCGCGTCGTTCAAGCTCGTCCACCGTACACGTCATGAGTTCTTGTATGACTTCGTGATTGGCAAACTTGAGAAACTCCATCGACGGGGACGCCGACGACGACGCCGACGACGACGCATGCATCACGCGAGATCGCTCGTGCACGCGCGATCCACCATCACCATCACCACCACTCATCGCGCGCACGCACACGCACACACGCGAGGCGTCGTCGCGCTCTGACGTCTCGCTGAGCAACGACTTTCAAAGAAAAACTCAACGCTGCATGCGTGAATGATTCATCCTCTACTTCGCGACGCCGCACGGTTTACGAGCGACGGTGGTGCCGCCGCCGCGGGTCGTGACGCATGGCGACATCGTCGTCGGGCACGTCGCGCGCGACGTCGTCGTCGAACGCGTCCTCCACGTCGTCGAGCACGTCGACGCTCGTGAATGACCGATTGACGTTTGCGAGAGATGTGTACGAGCACAACACGCGAACGATGTTAGCGGTGATGAACGACGTGTGTAAAGGGCGAGATGCGACGTCGTTAGCGCTTGACCCAGTGATTGCGAATGGGCTCGTTCGCACGTGCGGGGTGGCGGGGTTGAAACGCGCGGGCGTGAAGACGTTTTACGCGCTCGAACCGGGTGGGGAGATTCCAGACACGGATGAGAGCGACGGAGTGGTATTTATGTGTCGCCCGCAACTGGATGTGATGAAAACGATCGCAGAACATGTGAAGGGTTTGAGAGATGCACGTGAGCGCGCGTTGCGTGCGCGCGCGGCGGCGGTGTCAAAAGCTTCAAAAGCGGCGTCGAGTTTGTTGACGCGCGTGACGAGTTCTCGCGGGCGCGGAGGAGACGAGGCGAACGACGAGGCGAGCATAGAGGTAAAACCGTTGCCAAAGATGACGGTAGTGTGCGTGCCTCGTGTGGAGGAAATGTGTAAGGATGCACTGATGGATTTACACGTGCTTGAATACGTTGAATTGGTGGCGTGCGACGTGAATTTAATTCCATTCGAGCCAGATTTGTTGACGCTCGAGTACCCAGAAGCGTACGCTGAAGTCGTCACGGAAGATTACGAAGCGAGTGTGTACTACGTTGCTTCGGCTTTGCATAAACTCCAGCGTGATATCACGGGATTGGCACACGTAGTGAAGGGCAAAGGAGACATCGCGCACAAGTGCGCGCAGTTGATGTTGGAAATGCGCAAAGGTGGGCAAATTGACGAACCAGAACACGTCGAGCCAGGCGTCGATGGGGACTCACTTGTGGACATGATTGTCTTGCTCGATCGCGATGTTGATATGGTGACTCCTTTATGCACGCAGTTGACGTACGAAGGATTGATTGATGAAATTTTAGGTGTAGAAAAGGGCGCGGTGGCTATTCCACAACGCGCGTTTGACGACGGCGACGTTAAAGCAGGAGACGATGACGATCAACCTATTGACGTGTACGTGCGGGCGCGCGCTCACAAGGCTGGGAAAATCGCAATGCGGCCGAAGCTTAATAATACCGACGCTCTTTTCCATGAAATTCGTGACATGAATTTCGGCAGGGCGTGTAACGTCATTCGCGACAAATCGACGGCAATTAAAGAGGACTACGCTGCGATAAAAGGCGGTAACGTTGAAGATCAGCACGTGAGTGAAATCGGTGGTTTTGTGAAGAAGATTAAAGCAAACATCGGCGGTGCGGGTTTAGACTTGCATGCCACGCTCGCAAAGTATCTCATTGACTGCACAAAGAAGATTTGGTTTCAAAATCGTCTTGAATGCGAACGGCTGTGCGTCGAAGGTCAGGAGCTAAACAAGGTCATGGACTTTATCGAAGTGATGATTTATCGCGGCGATGAAGCTGTACCGTGTTTGCGCATGATTTGCCTGGCGTGCATTTGTTTTGGTGGCTTGCCCACCAAGATGTATGAAAAGACATTTAGCGATTTATTCAACGCCTTTGGGATGCAGATTTGTCTCAAGCTTCTCGCCCTGGAGCATGCTGGGTTGTTTGTGGACAAGGAACAAGCCAAGGCTAAAGCGCGCGGCTTTGCAAGCGTTCGTAAGCCTCTCAAGCTTGTCGCCGACGACGTTGATGGATCAGAAGCGCCAAAGGATATCACGTTCGCGTATTCATCGTCTGGGTACGCGCCGCTGAGCTGTCGGCTCGTCGAAGGCGCCACGCGTGGACCGTGGCGTTCTGTAGCACCAAACAACACGGGCGAGGACGTGCTCAAAGCGCTTCCAGGTCAGTTGTTTGAGTACACGCAAACGTTTGATGATTACGGTTTCGCAGTGAACACCAAGGCGAGTTACAGGGAATTTGACAAGCGTCGCGCCAAATCGGCGCCGCTCGACGGCAGAGACGAGCTATGGCCAAAGCCGACGGTTCTCGTATTCTTTATCGGCGGTGTAACGCACGCTGAAATCGCGTGTTTGCGCCATTTGGCTCAGACCAAACACTGCGGATGTAACTTTGTCATCGCTTCGACAAAAGTATTCAACGGCGACGCATTGATTGACACGTGCGGAGAAGACGTTGAGCGTTTACAAAGGCGCGAGAGAGAAGTGTAGCAAAAGAATATGCATTTTAATCAATCCACACGCACGCACGCACGCACACCGCTGCATTCGGTTTTGAGAACCAAATCTAGCTAATTACAAATACACTCGCGCTCGTTACCAAGGCGCTACGCTAAGGAATGTCTTCTACGGCTCACTCGCCGACGCTCGACGTCGCCGACGCCGCGAACCCTCTCACCTCGCTCCCCCCTCGCCGGCGCGGCAGCGTGGGTAACACCCCAGCCTGACCGAGTAAACGCGCCACCGTATCCGACGGTTGTGCGCCGACGCTGAGCCAATACTTGATGCGTTCTATGTTCAAACCGACGTGTTTATGTCCATCCACTTGCGCCACGGGATCGTAGTGCCCGACGATTTCGATGTGTTTCCCATCGCGCGGCGCGCGGCTATCGGCGACGTAGACGCGGTAGTGTGGGGCGTTTTTACGACCGAATCGCGCGAGGCGTATGCGAACGGGCATCGCGCGGACGTCGCGTGTCGTGCGCGTGGACAAGTGACGAGTTCTGGGGTTACACTCGTGTTCACGCGGGAGACGTCGGGGCGCGAGCGACGGATGAAATGGGTATCATGTGTCGATGTGACGTGTACCAATACTAATGATGACATTAAATACACGATAATGGGTGAACACTCCTGTAGTCACAACGTGCGCTCGTTTCACGCGTGTTTTGATTTGCGTGGCGAGCCGACGACGCGCCAAACGCACGCTTCGCAATACAGCACGGCGACCAAGCCTCCGTACACGAGAGAATCCGCAAAAATGGGCTTTTGAATCTCAGGGACGTGAGAATATCCGTGACCGTATGCGAGCGTGAAGAACATGTGATGGAAGAAAATGAATACGCGCTGAAGTGCCACGGTGAGTCCGGCGGCGACGTGTCGCCACGTCCATACGCGATGCTGTATGAAATCTCGCGACACGGCGACGGCGGTGAATGCGCGCACGAGTGTGTACGCGAACCACACGGCGCCGGCGTGCTCAAAGTGTACAAATGCCATGCCAACCTTGGCATAGTCGAACACGAATGAAATCGACGCGTCGCCTGGTAAAGTCGGGAAGTCTGTCATGTGAAAATGCAAGCCACGCTTGTGAATCAAATAGTACCCATACGTCATGCTCGCGCCCACGGCGAAAAACACGCGCCCCGTGATGCGGTGGAGCTTCATGTACTGTTTCCGCGCATTTGGGTGCAGCTGAAAAGGAATGAGCGCGCACCACACGCTCGCCGGCAAGACGTGCGTCGCGCACACGGCGAAATGTTTGCGATACTTGAGCACCAAATTACTCGGGACAAACTTGTTGGAGCCCGAGGAAAACATCTCGTCTCGCAACGCCGATCGTAACAACGTACACGAACCAGGCGCGAACCAAATCCAAATAATCATTTGCACGCACAACGCGCTGACGCCAATGTACCCCGCGCGTAACACCGCGTCGTGCGTTACCGCCGTCGTCATCGTCCAAACGCCTCGACGACAAAGGCCGAACACAAAAACCCAACCGGTCCAGCCAAGAACGTGAGAGGGAACGTCAAGCACACCGTACACCACACCGGCACTCCTCGCGCGCGCTCTTCACGCGCCAATCGCGCACCGATTAATAAATCAAACGCCAAATAGTGCACCCACCCAGCTAACGCCGCGACGTCGCTCGTGAACAACGCCTTCACGCCCGCCAACGTTGAAAACGACGCCGACTCTGGCGCGCCCTCAACGCACGCGCACGCGACGAGTAAAAGTAAATACGCAATCGATAACGCGCTGGCGATCACTCGCACCGCGCGCTGCGCGCTACCGCCGCTATACTCAGTCGGCAAACACTGCGTCACAACCAATGCGCTCCAACCGATAACGGCTGCGCTATTCGCCGCGGTAAACGCCCGTTCGAGCGCGCCAGAGTCGCTCGTGAACGCTCGAACGACGCGAGAGACGCGAAACGAACTCGCGTGCGATTGTCCCGCGTTCGTCGTCGTCGTCCACCACTTCGACGACGTCGGGGCCATCACCGAGCGACAGTGTGTGACGTCCTGCGTCAACTGTCATGCGCGGCTGACAGTCATGCGCGACGACGACGGTGACGGCGGCGACGAACGCGGCACCGTTCGCGAGCGTCGTCACGCGAGCGATGACGACCGCGCGTACGAGGACTATTCGTGCAAGTCGCCGTACGAACGGTTGGTGTACGACGTGGAAGATGTCCTGGGACGGTGGCTTGACGCGACGGCTACGAATGACGACGACGACGAGGAGGATAAGTGGGTGCACGCGTTTACGCACGGATTACATTGGCGACGTGAGCCGTACGTGTGTGCGCTGACGAGGACGCGCGAGGAGGAGGAGGAGGGCGACGCGAAGGCGACGCTGCGCGAGTGGTTGAAGACGTCGTCGTCGAGCGCGAGTACGAGCGTGGCGTACGCTACGAGTAAGAGTTCCGGTGACGTGTACGACTTTTATACATTATTTGGAGTATCGTGCGTGTTGATGATTCGACCAGCGAGCGCGACGGGTCGGTTCTTTGATCAAGACGAGTCGTTGACGGTGCGTTCGGCGTTTACGCTCGCCATGTCGACGTTGGGCGTGGGTGGACACATGGCCGTGATCACCCCGCGTGGAGAGTATGATAGAGAGTTTTCTGGAGATGTGAGTGATGATGTTAACGGTGATGCGGTGTTAGAGACGGATGTGACGCGGTTCACGCGGTTTAGTACGGCTGAAGAAATCGCCGAGCGCACGTACGTCGGATGCGTCAATCGATATTTAAAACAAGTCCGTAACGCCCGAGAAAGTGCGGATGCGACTGGCCATGAAGTACGAGATATAGACAATTCTTTGGTATCAGCGCGAATCACGTTGTCGCTGAATTCATCGACATCCAGCGGGCGCGACGAATTTGACAACGCCGATGCCGACGCTTCGGAGGATGATAGCGACATTGAAGACATGCGCGTGCGTCTCGGCGATCAAAAACGGAAGAACGTGCATGAGGATTTAGATAGTTCAGAGTTTGGTTTGTTTCTTGATGAATGGGACGACGACGCGCCCTGGTCGCCGTGGGTAAACATGGAAGACCCATGGCGGTCGTTAGCGTTGGATGCCGTTTGGCCGAGCGAGCGTTTGGAAACCATGTACGCGTTTTCAGAACTCAACATCGACGACGCCCCGAAATGGTTTCTACGAGGTGATCTCACGCAAGCAGCGCGTGATAGAGGCGAGGAGGACGACGAGTTACTCTCCCGTGATACATCAACATTGAGCGAGATGCTGTACGAACTCGTTCAAAGCGCCGCATTCGTCGCCACCGCGGCTGGTTTGGACACCGCCACTTTGGCTGGCATGGATTATTGGCATCGTAACAACATGGATGCGCCCTCGCTACCAAGCGAACACGTCCTTCGCGGTGCCATACGAGGGATTTTCGATGTGTCAACTCAAACTCACTCCGCTGAGGCGAAGAAAGGAGAACTTCGCGAGCCTAGCAAGTCGGCGCCACGCGATACACTGTTGACGCGACTCGCCTTGCACGCGTGCTTGTTGAAGAATGCGCGCGCCGTGGCGCACTTATGGAATGCTTTCACTCATGAATTGCGATATACGTACTGGGAACGCGGACGCGAGATCCCGGCGGTGGTTTTTGATCCAACATTCGGCATAGACCACGGGGCGTGCGTTTTAAATCAAAAACTGCAAATGCTCAACCAGTGCATACTTCGACGGAACGCAAGGAGCTCGAGTGATTTACAACAAAGCGCGGTGTACGTCGAAAAGCAGCAATCTCAAATCAATGCCGAATGGGACAGTGCTGGTGGTGGTTGGAGCGGCGACGAACTCGACGAGCTCGCGACGCTCGACGCTCGCGAGAACGCCGCTGGATGGGGCCTCGATGCTGATTTAGACTTGAGCGCGTTGTTGAACGACGAAAGCAGCATCCTTCCAAGTTTGACTAGTAAGCCCATGACGCGATCAACTAGCGAAAATATAGCTGGGAAGTTGGACGACGACGATGAGTACGCGAGCGCGGATGAAGAACTGACAGACGCTGACGCTTGCGTCGACGACGGCGCTACAGTTTCACCGTCAAACGACACGGATGACATGGACGACGACGACACAGACGACGAAGCAAACGACGAAGGAATCGAACCCGAGGGCGTTCGTGAGATATTGACACTTCGTCTATCGAAACCGCCTCACGCGTTCATGCGCGCTCCGTTCACTCAAGACGCGCCAATGTACACCGAGGACGCGCTCGCCGAACGCGAAGCGTCCATGCGTGCCTTGGGGGATGACGATGAAGGACGCGCCGCTCGTCAGCGTATGCAGAGCATCGAGTTGTGTTCTGACATGTCTGCATTCAAGGCTTCCAATCCAGGGGCGAAATTCCAAGACTTTGTGCGCTGGCACTCGCCCAAAGATTGGACGCCAGACGCGGCGACGGTTTCAACAGACGAATTCGCGCCTCGCGGGCGGTTATCCGCGCGCATGCGTCACAAGGGAAATACGTGGATAGAACTCTGGCGCAACTCTCCGAGGTGTGCGGCGAGTAAGCAAGCGTTGATTTTTGACCCCGTGGTCGAGGGTGAGCGAGCGCTGCATCATCTCGAGACTGTCGCGGCGGCGGCGCTCTTTGCGCAACTGACGCGATGCGCGTGCGCCGCCATCCTTGGCATTTACGCGTCTACAGATGCGTATACGACGCGCGCAAACGCCACCACGGTCGATGCGGTGAAAATTGCCACCGATACGTGCTCGGCGTTATTCACCCGCGGCGAAGACCACGACGCACTCACGGTAGAAGATTACGAGCGCGCCGTCTTCGCGGTGCAACTCGCCGAACGCGCCACCGCGCGCGCCGAAAGCTTGCACAAAAAATTCCCCGACGCGCCACCCGCATTGCTCGACGCATTGCTCATCGCCGCCTCAAAATGGGACACCGAGCGTGAAATCAACACCACGCGAGCCGCACACCGCGTATTGACGTCAGAATGTCACTCTGAAGACGCCAGATCCGCGCTTCGCGCTTCGCGCCCGTCCCGCTCCGCCCGCTCCGCCGAATACCTCATCCGCGCCCCAATTCACGGCTCCATGCCTCATCACCGTCTGCACGTGCTCGTCACCGACGCACACACGCGTGTGTCGCGCAGAACATCAGCCATGTGAGCTACATTGTAATACAACCACCTTGACATGTGACATTTGGCGACGCGCGCGCGCGACGCGACACGCATGTTAGGGTTAGCGTCGTTGTCCCGACACTTTTCCGATTGGATTTCGTCGATCGCGATCGCCCGCACACGACGACGCACGCCACACACGCGTGTGGAACGAACGCACGAGACAGTTGTTCGATTATTGATTGATCGACGACGACGACGACGACGACGTGTTTTTGATACCGATTCACGCGCACCGTCGCGTACACTTTGGTCGACCACTTTGGCGTGGAATTGTGATTGCCCAGTTGGATTGTGACTTGCCTTGGATTGTGACTTGCCGAGGACGATGATGACGATGATGTCGACGAATATGACGACGATGTCGACGACGAATATGACGACGCGTGTGTGCCGACGATCGAGCTCGAGGACGATGACGCGAACACGCGCGGCATCCAACGTGAACATCGCGGACAATGTGACGCAGCTCGTGGGGTGCACGCCGATGGTGTACTTGAACAAGGTGAGCGAAGGATGCGGGGCGGAGATTGCGGCGAAGCTTGAAATTATGGAACCGTGCTGCTCGGTGAAGGATCGCATCGGGTGGAGCATGATTGCAGCGGCGGAAGAGGAAGGGAAGATTACCCCGGGGAAGACGATGCTCGTCGAGCCGACGTCGGGGAACACGGGTATCGGGTTGGCGTTTATTGCCGCCGCGAAAGGGTACAAGTTAACGCTTACTATGCCTGCATCGATGTCTCTTGAACGCCGTATTTTGTTAAAGGCGTTCGGGGCAAACTTGGTGCTCACTGATCCGGCTAAAGGTATGAAGGGCGCGGTGCAAAAGGCTGAAGAAATCGCCGCCAAGTCAGCCGACTCGTACGTGTTGCAACAATTTGAAAACCCAGCCAACCCGAAGGTGCACTTTGAAACCACGGGCCCGGAGATCTGGGAAGACACCGCTGGGCAAATCGACATTTTCGTTGCCGGCGTCGGTACTGGCGGGACTATTACCGGCACTGGCCGATACTTGAAGAGCAAGAACCCAAACGTGAAGATTGTCGCCGTGGAACCGACTGAGTCGCCGGTGCTCTCGGGCGGTGGTCCGGGTCCGCACAAGATTCAAGGCATTGGTGCGGGTTTCATTCCGGGTATTTTAGATGTTGACATCATTGATGAGATCATCCAAATCCCGAGCGATGACGCCATCAGCATGGCTAAGGAGCTCGCGTTGAAAGAAGGTTTGATGGTTGGTATTTCGTCTGGCGCAGCCGCGGCTGCCGCCATCCAGCTCGCCAAGCGCCCTGAAAACGCCGGCAAGCTCATCGGCACCGTGTTCCCATCTTTCGGCGAGCGCTACTTGTCCACCGCGTTGTACAGTACGATCCGTGAAGAAGCGGAAAGCATGGTGGCTGAACCGTGAACATCGTGACCCCGCCTTGCGATGATGATGAACTTTTGCGCGTAACAAACAAATCAACAACTTTTTAAAAGAAAGAACAAACTTTTATATTTAAAACACCGCTAATGATCGTACACTTAACAAACATCCCGCGCGAGCGCCACCGCGAACGACGCGCGCTCGGCGACCCATGACCGTCCTCGCCGCGGACACAAACGTTGACGATTGAGTCAGTGCGCATACGGAACGCGGCGTTTCGCATCTCGCGACGACTCTTCTTGATCTCGAACTGCGCCAGCATGCGCTCGCACTGGTACTCGCAGGCTGATTTCTAGTTTTGGTTTCGCCTCGTGAAGGCGCTAAAGCTTTGACACTGAGCGCGCCAAGGAGCGCCACGCCGGTAGCGCTTGCCGCGAGCGCACCCGAAAACACGGTGCGGTCGATGGTCGCAATGTGCGGCGCTACGACGGCAAATGCGCAAATGAGCGCAATAGACATCGCCTGTGAACCCATGACAATAGACGCCGCCAATGCACCGTCGTTTTCGTGATCGGCGGAGTATTGCATTACGATCGATGGTACGGGCATGACACAGAGCGCGGCGATGACGCCTCGCGCCAGCGTGAAACTCTGGGGAATACTAATCGTAGCTAAAGCTGCACACATCAAACCTAATGCGTACTTGACGGTAATGAATTTTGTCACTGCCTGCAGTTGCATACGATCCATTGACGGCTTGAACAACACCCCAAGCGTGAGCAGCACGAGCGGATTGTTTGCATTGGCGAGCGGCACGACGAGCTGCGCGGCGGTATTCGGTAGCGCAATGCCCATAAAGTTCATCAAGCTCGCAAGGGACACGGCTATTACTGGAGGAAACGTCGCGACTTTCACCAACAACGCTTTGGCGGTCAAGTTACTCGCCTCGGCGGCTTTTCTTGCCGTCGCTTGCGCGGCGTTTGTCGCCGCGATTGTTCCTTCGCAGTCCTTCACCGTTGTCGCTTCAACGAATTCATTGTTTTCCCACAACCCAGCTTTCACCGCACCCGTGCGTAGCACACGAATACCCGTACCTTCGAATGCTCCACGCTTGAACTCCCCGGCATACGACCCACCTTTGCCGAATGTATATACTCCTAAACCATCCTTGACGTTGTTTTTCCATTGTCCCTCGTACGTCGATCCCGACGGATATCGATACACTCCATATCCGTGCTTCTTCTTATCAAGCCACTCGCCGTCGTAAATACCACCATCATCATGCACCGCGCGCGAAGCATCGCCATTCTTCTGCTCGGCGGCGAAAATAGCCTTAGCCGCGCCAAAGACGACGACGGCGTTGGGCGCGTCCCACATCGCGCACAAGGCCAAACCACCAGCACCCCAGATTGCCTCTACAAATGGATAAGCAAACATTCCGAGGTTTACACCCGTAGCGCACCCTACATTTAACCCGCGAACGCGCGCCGGGGACTTTCTATACACCGCGTACGCTCCAAACGACGTCGCGAGTCCGACGAGCAGCGACGTCGCCGGGACGACCGCGCTCATCACGTTTACCGCTCCCGACGTCGACGCCGCGGCGCGAGTCATGACGTATAACAATAACGCAGGAAGGGTCACGTGTGTGGCAAATCGAAACACCGTGCGTCCGTCGTCGATGGTGAGAACTTTCAGGTGTCGAAGCGCGAACCCGATGGCTATGAAGGAGGCGTTCAACGCGACGCGGTGCAAGATGAGCGCGCCGTCGGTGGACGACATGGTTCAATTAGACAAACTCTCGTATGCTCAGGCGTTTGTGTTTTTAGCTCGATCTGTCGAACGCGAGAGACGCGACGAATTGTGAGGCAAGTGGTGTGCGCGCATGAAAAGTTGGTATTAGTTATCCAAAACGCGTGTCTGTGTCTTGTGTCTTTCTATTCTACTGTACGTTTATAATGCGCGATGCATCGCCACCTCCGAAGTGATGACATCACCACCAGACAAACTATCGTCTTTGCCGAACCGTTTGCGTATCTTCGGCGCGAGAAGTCGAGCAAAATAAATTCCGAAAACCACACCAAAGCCGACAACCCAGCCAATCCACCACAAGTCGTCAAGCAAGACGACGGATACTGAGACTATTAATTGTACCACTTGCATAGGGGCGCCGAATTTGAGAAAGTTTGCAAACACATAACCACCTGGGCCGTATACCATCAAGTTCGTTTGGTATCCAAATGGCGACATGAAGCTTGCCGACGCCGCGAGCATGAGCAGAAAGCTCATCTGCACGTTGTCGATGCCTTGCTGTTCAGCCGAGCCGGCGGCGATGGGAAACATCAGTGCTGCCGCGGCGTTATTACCGACGACGTTACACAAAACCACAGTGGCGATGTAAACGGCGACCAAAATGCCTGGTTTACCCGTACCTGCAGCGTTGCCGATGTTCACGAGCGTAGACGCGATTGAGTTTGCCACGCCGCTTTGTTCCATCGCGGCTGAAATCCCAAACGCGGCAGCAATGGTGACGATGACGTCCCATTTCACCGCCGCACGCGCAGCTTCTTGGGTCAAGCACCCCGTGGCGAGCATGACGCCAGAAGCCAGCAGCGCTGCGACGAATAAATCAACCGCACCACCGACAAAGACGGCAATCATCACAACCGCCGTACCTACAGATGGTATGAGTTTGTCAAACTGCGGCGGCGCAGAATCCTCGATTTCGGACACCAACGCAAACGCAGGATCACGTTTGTGATCGAGTAAAAAGCTTGTTGACGTATCAAGCAATAGAACATCTCCAGCTTCGAGAACAATGTCCCCAATGCGCGCTTGAATGCGCCCGCCACTTCTTTGGACGGCGATGATAACTGCGTCGTATCGCGTTCTAAAGTGTGTATCTCTCACGCACTTTCCAAGCAATGTACTCCCCTGTGACACAACAGCCTGCACCAATCGCCGATCAGATTTTCGCACCTCGAGCTTGTCCACTTGCGTTTCTTGCGGCACCAAGCCAGGAATGCGGCGAAGGGTTTGCATCCCCGTCATGTCCCCCGCGAACCAAAGTACGTCTTCAGCGTGTAAAACTGTTTCTAAATCAGGCACTTTCATCTCACCAGTACCGCCTTCTTGTATAGCCGTCATAAATAAACCGGGAACATTCGTCAAGTCCACGGCTCGAATGGTTTTACCATCCAGCGCACCGTTGCCTACAACGCGCATGGGAATGGCGAATTCGGTGAAATTTTCATCAGAAGAAGTGTCAGCGAGCAGCACCTCCAAGTCATTCTCGCAAGTAAACTCTGGCTCCGCGTAGGCTGAAAGATTCTTCCCTGATGTGCTCTCGGCAAGGTTTTTAAAAGATGCGCTTGAGCGCATTCTGGGAACCGCTTGTCCCGAAGCGCCGCCGCCACTCGCCTTTTTCGCCTTGGCAGCCTCTCGTTCGCGCTTTTGTTCAAGCAGCGGCGAATTCGCAGCGGCGTGTAAGATGAGCAAATCGTTCGCCTGGAAAATAATCTTTCCAAGCATGCCGCCGCCGATATTGATCTTCTCAGACGTGGTTGACGCGCGCTGCACCGCCATGATGGATGCCAAATACTTTTCCGCAAACCTGCATTCTGTGGACGACGTTCCGACGAGCGGTGATGTCGAGCGAATGCGCGCGCGAATCACCGCGTGCCGATTCTTCTTGTCTTGTGAAAGCGAAAGTGCGACGTCCTCGTTTTTCGCCAATGCGTCCGGAGACGATGGCTCGGAGGTGATTGAACTTTTGAAAAGTCCATCAGTACTCGAGCGTTTCGTCCTCGATCGCGCGGCGTTTGGGGAATTTGTACCAGACTCTGGTACCTCTTCGCCGACGATATTCGAGTTAAATCGCCTCAATACCTTTTCGTACGATCGCATATCTATACTTGTACGCGAATGTTCGTAGTTTTTACGGTGCACCCAACCTAATCCGGTGATAGATCTGTCGTCTTGCGATTCTTGCTGCGACGCGGGCGTTGGCGTTGCCGCGCGCGGTGGATACGTTGCCATGCTATTCAAATCATCCCCAGCCCATTCCACGCTCGAAGAATGCGCAAGCGCCGGTTTCTTTGTAGGTGTCGCTCCACTAGTACGCTTCGCCGGGGCATCCGACGACAAACCTTCGCGTAACATCTTCTCCTCCACGTCGTGCGTGAGCGGCACCAATCCGTGCTTTTCGCACACCTCACCGATGCGGTCAACCAATCCGGTGAAAATCAATATATCCCCCACTTCGAGCAAGAAATCTGGGCGCACCGCACGCATAAGCATGTCTCCGCGCTGCACGCTCACCAAATACAAGCCATTCAACCCGCGCAAAATCGCCACCTTGGAATCGACCACCGGAGACCCGCGCGGGATGACGGCGCCGACGGTTAAATTATCCACATCCATGCTCGCCGCAAAGTCATCATCTTCGCCATCCTTACCACGTCTCCGTCCCCCTGGTAACAATACCGGCGCCGCGACCAGCATGTACGCCATGCCGCTCAACAGCACGGGCACGCCAAACTTACTCAGCTCAAACAACCCCAACGCGCGTTCATCCGGGTACCGCTCTCGACGCATGCCATCGACGACCAAATTCGTCGACGTCCCGATCAAAGTACACGTCCCACCTAGAATACTCGCAAACGATAACGGAATAAACAATTGCGCGGGGGAAATTTTACACTTTCTCGCCCACTTTTGCACGATTGGAATCATAATAGCCACCACGGGTGTGTTATTCAGAAACGCGCTCACGCACGCGATTGGAACCATCAACCTCAACTGCGCATCCGCCGCGCTTCTCGGCTGCCCGAGCGCCTTACTCATGTAATAATCAAGCGCCCCAGTGTTCGATATCCCCGCCGCCACCACGAACAAGCACGCCACGGTGAGTAATCCTTTATTAGAAAAGCCTTTCAACCCAGACTCAGCGTCCACGACGCCCGCCGCGAGCTCAAACGCCAGCGCGCCGAGCATCAACACATCCGGCCCGGCGACGTTCTTCAACAGCGCGATAAACATCACAATCACCACCGACACGCAATACACGCCCTCCCACACCGGCGCACTCATGATTTGTCCCCACACACAGTCCTTCGCCGAATCAAATGCAATCAATCAATCAAAAAACCACTCGACGGCGCGCGTGCACTCGAGCGCCCGCGCCCGCGCCCGCGCCCGCGCGGATCACCGCCGCGGTCGACCGTCACGCACGCGCACACGAACGCACACGCACGAACGCGCGCGCACAGCACCGTCGCCGCTCGCGCTCGCCGCTCGCGGTCGCGTGTGACGTTTCCGGAACAGTTCCGTTTTGGCCGTGCGGTGACGGCGCCGCGCTCGGGGACACTGTACTGGTGACGATCGTCGTCACACGTTGACGCATCGTCGACGGGTGTGTGTATTCGCGTGTGAAGTGGGTTTCGTGACATCTGTCATTCGGTGGAC
>Ga0181602_10002114_pt1 | contig 16941 bp, 17 predicted proteins | sample 041ome_14_FD_148640 | JGI IMG/M metagenome (GOLD analysis project Ga0181602, IMG submission 148640) | Coastal salt marsh microbial communities from the Groves Creek Marsh, Skidaway Island, Georgia - 041408US metaG (spades assembly) | ecosystem: Environmental > Aquatic > Marine > Intertidal zone...
TTGGTCCATGAGGTTGGAATATTTTCTGAAACAGGCATTATTATGCTTGCTAATTTTGGCAAAGACCAAATAAGAATATTCACTTTATATTCCCAGGCAACAAAACCAGAAAATATTAACACCATGAAAGAAACCATGAGTTTTTTAGCCATCACTTAGCTCCACAATGATTCCTTTATTTGGATTAATATCTCCACCTACAAATTTCTCATACGTAGATATAAAATCTTCAAGACCAAAAATTTTTTTCACTTGCATCCAATTAGTGCTCTGATTAGATCTAGTTTTCATAAATTCATTTATCTTTTGGTTATAGCCTTCATAACCCCAATCTTTTACCCGTTTTTGAATATGAGCTGGAGCAAAAAAGAATTCTGTTCTTTCTCTAAGCATGGCCTGACCCAGAGCATCTTCAGCAGTAACCTCATTATCCCAATGAGTCATCCCAACTGTTAGGCATTTAAGCATTTTGTCACCAAGTGACCCATGAAGAGTGCCCAGAATCTCGCGGCTTCCCGCCATATCAATCATTACAGACTTAAGATTAAAATTTATATCTAATAGACAATCATATGTAATCACTTCATCATAACAATCTAAGTTTTTAACAAAATCTAGATTCTTGTTAGAAGTAAGGCCTAATATTGATGGAGCACCAGAAGCTTCTTGAAGCCCCTGAGCAACACCAATCGCAGTCTTACTTGATGCACTAACTATAATAATTTGATCAGCACCGAAATAGCCCCCATCTTTCAATGCATCACATATACAAAAAGATGTTATGTGCAATGGAAATAATAATGATCTAATGTCATCTAATGAGTTATCGTAATTAACTTCCCCAGACAATCTTAAATAGTTGTTATATGTCGCTGGTAGATCTATACGATGTTCTTTGCCATCTACAAATCCTTGATTTGTAACTTTGATAGGCTTTAAATTTAAGATATCGCCTGGAGGAAAATATCCAAATAATCTTTCTCCAACATTTAATTCCTCTACATTTGATTTAATAATTTTTGCAAATCCCCATACTGGTATGCAGCCCCATTCATTATTAGCATCTTCAGTTGTTTTAAAGAATTGCCAATAACCTATCGTGTCTCCTGCTACCCCATACGTTACATTGTTTGAAGTGAAAGCAAAACTTTCTATTGATACTGAAATTTCTTCTTCTTGAATATCAGAGTTTTTTGTTTCAACGATTCTGGTTTTTGAAAGATCACTCTTTAATGTTTGTAATTGCCTCAAAATTTATATTCCTCAACCTCTATATTAAGCTGTCCAGCAAGTCCTGCCACTCTGTGTTTGTTGCTTTCTAGATAGTCAGGATCTGTAATCATTTTGAGCATTGCTTTTTTACTAGGATATTTAGCAATAAACGTTTTATCCCAAAGCTCTTCCACTTCTCCAAGCATTAGGCGATTTATAGATCCGCCAAAAGATACTTTGCCACCGACTTTTTTCAAATGTTCAATAACCTCTTCACTATATATGGCATATGCTTGCTCGCCAGTTAGGTCAGTATCTCGACCGTCCTCGTATTCAGCTTTTTCTTTAAACTTCAAAAGATTAATCATGGCGATAGGTTTTTCATTGTCACCTTCAAGAAATCCCTCCATTTGTTCTTTGGTAGGATGAACGCTATTTTTATATTTCATTTTATTCTCCTAAGGTTATAGCTTTTTGAAATGCTGGTCGTGCTTCAATTCGGGCTACATAATTTTTAATGTGCTCCATTTCGTCAGGAACACATCCTAATCTATTAGCCATAAAACATGAGTGGCCAAGCATTAGATCAGCAGCGGAAAAATTACCAACTAAGTAATCTTTATCTGCAAGGTTTTCATTAACTGGCCCAAGAGATTTAGTTATTAGGTTTTGTGCTTGCTTTAAAACATTCTCATCTCTTCTATCCGGCGGTAAAAGAATTGTTTGAACTACGACCTGATTCATTGGAGGCATGACCATGCCCTCACAGTAATGAAACCATTGCAGATAATATGGAAACTCTTCAGAATCTGAATTCGGTTTAAGTCCACCATCTTTATGACGCTCAAGGATATATTGAATGATGGCTCCAGATTCAAATATAGAAATATCACCATCCTCAAGAACTGGCACTCTGCCCAGTGCATGTCTAGATCTATGTTCCGGTGATTTCAAACCTTCTTTTGTAAAAGGCATGATATTTACATCATAATCTAGCCCTAATTCTTCTAGTAGCCAAACCACTCTTCCAGCCCTAGTACCTGGTGTAAAATGAACTTTTAACATAGTATTCTCCTTGTTTCTATTAAATCACTCTTCTATAAAATTAATTGATACATTAGATAGTAACTGTCCTTTTCTTCATTGAACGAAATGACCACCACCGATAAATTTTATGGAAAAATGTTTCACCCATTGATATAGCTTTTTGAAATGCAGGTCTTGCTTCAATGCGAGCTACATAATTTTTAATGTTCTCCATTTCATCAGGAACACATCCTAATCTGTTAGCCATAAAACATGAGTGACCAAGCATTAGATCAGCAGCAGAAAAATCACCAATCAAATAATCTTTGCCCTCAAGATTCTTGTTTACAGGCCCTAATGATTTAGTTAATAGATTTTTAGCTTGTTTTAAGACATTTTCATCTCTTCTATTGGATGATAATAGAATAGCTTGAACTACAATTTGATTCATAGGAGGCATAACCATTCCCTCACAGTAATGAAACCATTGCAGATAATATGGAAACTCTTTAGAGCTTACATCAGGCTTTAAACCTCCGTCTTTATGTCGTTCAAGAATATATTGAATGATGGCACCAGATTCAAATATTGATATATCACCATCTTCTAGAACTGGAACCCTTCCAAGAGCATGACGCGTCCTATGTTCTGGTGACTTAAGACCTTTTTTGGTAAAAGGCATGATATTAATATCATAATCTAGACCTAGCTCTTCAAGAAGCCAAACTACTCTTCCTGCTCGAGTACCTGCTGTAAAGTGAATTTTTAACATAAGATTGCTTCTTATTTTTTTACCATTTTTTGTGCGTTTTTTATAAATTCCTTTTCGTCTTCTTCATTTTTTAAAATACTTTCTCTATCTACTGGAACTTTAGTTCCCTTAATCATCCCTGGCTGCTCATACATTCTATTTTTCCAATCTTCTAGATGGACTAGTCCATCAATTGATACACCTGACCAATTATGGGTTCTAACCCAGCACCAATTAGCAATGTCTGCAATCGAATATTCTCCTGCTAGCCATTCATTGCTAGCTAGATGAGTATCTAAAACTTCAAAAAGACGCCTTGATTCATTTTGATATCTATCTATAGCTGGCTGAATTTTTTCAGGAAAGTACCTAAAAAAAACATTTGCTTGGCCCATCATGGGACCGATACCACCCATTTGGAACATAAGCCATTCAGTTACTTTTGCTCTTCCTTTATCATCATTTGGGATAAGCTTGCCTGCCTTTTCTGCAAGATAAAGCATTATTGCACCAGACTCGAAGATCGAAAGGTCATCATTATCAGTATCAACAATAGCTGGAATTCTGCCATTAGGACTAATTTTTAAAAATTCAGGTTTTTTTTGCTCACCTTCAGCAAGGTTTACTGAATGCACTTCGTAGGGCATTTCTAATGCCTCCAATAAGCATGAGACTTTATGTCCGTTAGGTGTTGAGGCTGTATATAAATGAATCATAAAAAATTACCCTTTAATAAAATCAATTAATATCTTAGATAGTGGTTCTGCTTTAGTCCATTGAAAAAAATGACCTCCACCAATATGAGGAGCACTTTTTGCATTTGGAGCCATTCTCAGAACATCTCTCTCAGCACCATTTGTCACAGGATCATTGCCTGCAAAAACAGCTAAAAAAGGTTTTTCGGAAGTTTTAAAAAACTCTCTTGCTTTTCTCTGAGCATCTAAAGACTGATCAGGTATCATTGGAACTTGACTAGGCATTGCTCTAGGACCCATTTTATATGATGGATTGGGGAAGGGTGCTTCATAAGCTTTCATCAAATCAGTATAGAACGGTGATATTTTTTCTAGTCCTATTTTTTGTAACAGAATATGAATATAGGCTTTGACCGGAGATTTCCTAAACTGACTCTCCATTTGAAAGGAGTTAATTAAACCAATTGGAAGATTTTTTGAATCCCAGGTAAATTTCTGCCAGTACATAAATTTTGTCGCCATATGCTTGTTTTTATCCATTTTGCTAACTTCTTTAGTCATTCCAAAGAAACTTATTTTTTTATTCGATGCCCTAAACTCATTTACTTCATCTATAACTTCTTGAGGAGCATTAGGGTTATACGGAAGACCCGTATTACCCATAGCGATTTTTATAAATCTATCTGGATCTGCAGCCACCATTCTCAAACCAATTAATCCACCCCAATCTTGTCCAAAAAAAGTTAAATTTTGAAAATCATTTTTCTTTAACCACTCTCCCATCCAATCAACTTGATTTTGATAAGAATAGTCTTCTCTGGCAGCTGGCTTATCTGACTTACCGTAACCAACTAAGTCAGGAGCTATAACTCTTATTCCTGCTTCGGTTAGAAATGGAATCATTCTGGCATAAAGATAGCTCCATACCGGTTGGCCATGCATAGCAAGCAAAATGGGACCATCTTTAGGGCCTTCATCAATATGATGAACTCTTACGATAGTTCCATCTTTAGTTTCTATATTTGTATAAACCGGCTCAAAAGGATAATTTTTGATATCCTCAAAGCATGAATCGGGTGTTCTTAGTACTTTCATTTATTTTTTCTGCTCCCCGCTAGATTAAAAAGTCTAATATAAAAATTATAGACTTCATATAACAAAAATAAGCTTATGTATTGATTATATTTAATCACCCGTAGTATATTGTGCTCATATTTAAACAATGGGATTAAATTACAATGCTTGATTGGGGAAATCTAGAATACTTTATCTCGTGTGCAAACCATGGCACTTTGAGTGGTTGTGCTAAAGAAATGGGTGTCAATCATTCCACCGTCTCTAGGAAAATTGAAAAACTTGAAAAAGAATTAGCCATCAAATTATTTGAAAGAAGAAATTCAGGCTATGCATTAACAGTCCACGGTAAAGATTTATACAAAGAGGTTCAAAAGATTGATTTTAAAATTTCAGCCCTAAAAGAAAGGTTTATACCTAATCCTGATTTAATGGATGGCAAATTGGTTATCTATAAACAAGGTGAGGGGGGTAAAAATATGACTAATATTATTACCAAACTTAGAAAAAATTTCCCTAACTTAAATATCCATATAATGAATCATTCTGACTCCAGTGAACTTACTACAGAAATGTATGATATTGGATTCATTGGAACTACCAGCCCGCCAGAAGACTCAATAGCAACTTTACTTGGTGAATTAAATATGCATGTGTATGGCAGCAAAGAATATTTAAAAAAAGTTAAAAATGTGGATGATTTTGAATGGGTTACTTATAAAAGAAAAGATCAAGCAGATACAAATTTTGTAGTAAATGCTTTTTTTCAAAATCCAAATATAATAATTTCTTCAAATTCATACCAAGATGCTCATGCTTTTGTATCCTCGGGTAACGGTGTTACCTTCCTAACAGATTTAGATGGTGACAATGACCCTAGATTAGTGCCGTTTAATAAAGAAGAATATTCATTCAAAATTGGATTCTATCTTATTCAACACGAACTCTCTCGATCTAACCCTATTGTTCGAGCTGTAAAACAAACTATTTTAGAAAATATAGAAGAGCTTCTTCAGGGTACAAACTTTGTAACAGCCAGCAATCTAAAAAAGAACTAATTTTTTATATTAAATGTACTGTTGGATAATTCTCATACTCTGATAGTATACAAACAAGTCACTAGATAATTTTATGCTATCTTTTAATATCTAATTATTAATGTCTATAAGGGGGACTTTTATAATGAAAAACTTTTTTAACACTATGTTACTTTTTGGTGTTCTTTTTGCACCATTCAGTCTAATTTCTCAAGATTCAGAAGGAATTGAAGAAGTAATTGTTTCAGCAACAAAAACTGAAGCAAATGCCCAAGATATTCCAATGGTAGTTGATGTTTTAACTGCTTCTCAAATTGAAGATATGAATATCACAACTGCAAGAGATATTGACTCTGCGCTACCTACATTAATTGTTAATTACAACATTGATCCATTTAATGCATCAATGAGAATAAGAGGTATCGGAACAAGTCAAAGTGATGCATCCTTAGAGTCTGATGTGGCTCTTGTTGTAGATGGGGTTTATCTCAATAAGACAGGTTTAGGACTAAATGATCTTATAGATATTGAAAGAATTGAAGTTCTTCAAGGCCCTCAAGGTACTCTATATGGTAAAAACTCAAATGCAGGGGTTGTTAACATAACAACAAAAACACCAAGACCTGGTGACTCAGATGGATTTATTCATTACGAAAGTGGCGATTTTAATTCAACAAGAATTACTTCAGCAATGAGTTTTGGTCTTTCAGACTCTACAGCTATTAGATTAAGCGCAAACGTAAATGAGTCAGATGGCTACATGACAAATATGGTTGATGGTCAGCCTGCAAATGGTGTTGATGATTCAATTATTGGATTAAAGATTTATCATGAAAATGAAAAACTAAGTTATGTCTTCTCTCATTCAGATGTTTCAAAAAAATCAACTTGCTGTGCGGTAGATAGCGTTCCAACATCTTCACAGGTAGCAATTGGAATTCCATTATTGGGAAAAACTCCGTCAGATAACGATTATACAAATTATAAGTATGCAACATCAGCTGGCACACCTAACTTTAATTTAGATTCAACATTAACATCTCTTAAAGTTGATCAAGAAAGAGAAAATGGAACCTTAACCTATATCATTGCAAGGAATAAATACGATGCATATAGACTTTGGGATGCAGATTTTACATCCCTTGACATGCTTACACTTAAGAGAAATATGCCAGGTAAGTCATTAACTAATGAATTAAGATTTAGTTCAAACATGATGGGTAACAAAGAATATACAGTTGGATTGTTTTTCCTTGACGCTGAATATGGAGAGTCAGGAGCTTATCCAAATAAAGGGTTTGTAGAAGTTGGTCCTGATTTTTCACCGGTATGGGGTACATGGTATACACAACTTAGTACTCAAGCTCAGCAATTAGGAGCCTTGGCTGCAGCGGGCGCTGCCACACCTGCACAATTGGCTGCACTTCAGGGACTTCAAGCTGCACTTCCAGGTGTTGGTGGTTTTTTTGCAACAACAGAAGCCGGGGATATGATTGCTCAAGATATGACATGGTCTGATGAAACGGCGGCTATTTTTGGAAGAATGACGGTGCATGTTTCTGATTCTCTCAGATACACAATTGGCGCGAGATATACAACCGAAGATAAAGAAGCTGATTTATATGCTCAAGCTTTATTAGGTGGAACTGTTAGCCCTACTTTAGCTGGTTTATTAGGTAACCCTGCTATTGTTGGTCTTCCAAGACAAGCAGTGCTTGGAAATGCTTGGCCTTTTAGTGATTACTTGCAAAATGTTGATGATACTTTTTCAAGATCTGATAGTGCTACAACATGGTCCTTGAGCGTTCAAAAAGATCTTTCAGAAGATGTAATGCTTTATGCAGCTGCAGCAACTGGTTATAAAGCTGGTGGTTTTAACTCTACCTCTGGTGATACAGGAGATATGAGAAATTTTGATAAGACTGAAACAACTAATTTTGAAGTAGGTATTAAATCAAGGTTAATGGATAATAGAGTTCAGCTTAATGCTACTGCTTTTTCCATGGACACAGATGGACAACATTACATTACACAAAGTTCAGACGGCACTGGAACTATTGTTGGAAACGCAACCGAAACAGCTGAGAGACTAGGATTTGATCTGAATGTTATTGCTAAATTAACGTCTAATCTGACATTAAACATGTCATATTTTACTGTTGACGATGGCTCACCAGATATCCTCTCTAATGCTGCAGCAAGATTAACTCCTGATGATGCATATACGATTGGACTTTCTCATGATTTCCCTCTTGGAAATGGAAATATGTTCTCAAGAGTTGATTACTCATACGATGGTCCATATGAAAACTCCTCAGCTCCAATGCTCTCACCACAATGGCAAGCCCAATTACCAGCTGCCTATCCAGAGCTCGCAGAGAAAACAGACCAAGAATTTTTAAACTATAAAATTGGTTGGAGAAATGATTCATGGGAACTTGCTTATTCAGTTAAAAATGCAACCGACAACAATTATGTCAGGTTAGTATTAATTGCAAGTGGAATAAGTGGAGTTAATGGAATGACTATGGGTGCACCTGAAACACATAGCTTTAGTGTTAAATATAACTTCTAATTAATTAGAATATTAAAAAAGGGAGCTCATGCTCCCTTTTTTATTGTTTATCTAAAATCTAACCCGACAATGATCTTATGGTAAGTTTTGCTAGCTGCGACATATGAACCTCATCAGGACCATCTGCAATTCGACAAAATCTACTTGTAGTAAATATATGGGCTAGTGGAGTATCCTGAGAAACACCCATTCCTCCAAAAATCTGTATGGCTCTGCTTGAAACATCTTCACACATTTTTGGTGCTACTATTTTTAACATTGAGATGTAATCTCTTGCAGCATCAATTCCGTATTTATCCATTTTTTCAGCAGCAGATAGAACAAGTAATCGACATTGCTCTATATCGCACCGACTTCTTGCTATTTCATGTTGAACACTAGTTTTCTTAATAAGAGCCTCACCAAAAGCAACTCTATTTTGTGCACGTTCACACATCAGCTCTAAAGATCTTTGGGCCATACCAACAAACATCATGGCATATTGGAATCTTCCCGGCCCAAGTCTACCTTGAGCTATTTCAAATCCTCTTCCTTCACCTAATATTAGATTGGACACTGGGACTCGAACATTTTTAAAAACAACATCACCTTCACCACCTGGAGAGTGATATTCACCAAGAGATCTTAGGGCTCTTGTGATTGAAAAGCCTTCAGCATTGGTAGGCACAATAATTGTTGAGTGTTGTGTATGGCGAGGGTTGTCAGGATTTGATTTTCCCATGACAAGCATAAACTTACATTTGGGTGAGATAACACCAGTTGTCCACCATTTTTTTCCATTAAGAACATACTCATCACCATCACGTCTAATTTCTAGTTCCATATTTGTTGCATCCGATGAAGCAACATCTGGCTCTGTCATTGCATATGCTGATCTAATTTCACCTGCTAATAATGGTTCGAGCCATTCTTTTTGTTGTTCAGGAGTTCCGTATTTTGCTAATACTTCCATATTGCCTCTATCAGGGGCATTACAATTAAAGATTTGTTGTGCCCATGCAGACTTAGACATTGTTTCAAAAAGCCCTGCAATTTCTAAATTTGTTAGGCCAGGACTCCATGGAGCATATTCTTTTGGTAAAAATAAATTCCATAGTTCCTGTTTTTTTGCTTCTTTTTTTAAATCTTCATACCAATCAGGATATTGCCAGAGGTTGTCTTGATTGCATGTAAACTCGTCATAGTCTCTTTCACGAGGATAAATATGTTCCTCCATGAATGCTTCAAGTCTTTCATTTATTTCTTTTGCTTTATCGCTTACTTCAAATCCCATAATATTTCTTGTTAAGTAACTTTTAAAAAGTTTATAGCTATATTAATAACAATGGTATATTTAATTTTTATCAGGAACCCTTTAAAAAAGAATAACGGAATATCAATTAAGGTCTCATAAGTTATGCATAAAGATTATTGGCGAGCTAATCTTAAAATTCTAATCATTCTCTTATCAATATGGTTTTTGGTTTCTTTTGGCTTTGGCATCATATTTTCAGATTTTCTTGATCAATATAAAATTGGCGGCTTCAAGCTAGGATTTTGGTTTGCTCAACAAGGAAGTATTTATTTGTTTGTTGTTCTTATCTTTATCTATGTTCATTTAATGAATAAATTAGATAAGAAATACAAAGATCATAATGATGAGGAAGATAAATATTAATGGATACTCAATCATTAACTTATTTGTTTGTTGGTTTATCTTTTGCACTATATATTGGAATTGCCATTTGGTCTCGTGCACAGTCAACAAATGATTTTTATATAGCAGGAAAAGGAGTCAACCCTGTTGCAAATGGTATGGCTACCGCAGCAGATTGGATGTCAGCCGCTTCTTTTATCTCTATGGCAGGCCTTATAGCTTTTCTTGGAAAAGATGGTTCTGTTTATTTAATGGGATGGACCGGAGGTTATGTATTGCTTGCCTTATTACTAGCTCCTTATTTAAGAAAATTTGGTCAATATACTGTTCCGGATTTTATTGGAACTAGATATTATTCTAATGCCGCAAGGTTAGTTGCGGTGATATGTTTAATATTTGTTTCTTTTACCTACGTGGCTGGACAAATGCGAGGTGTTGGCATTGTTTTTTCAAGATTTCTTGAAGTGGATATTAATCTTGGAGTTGTAATAGGTATGTGTATTGTCTTTTTTTACGCAGTCCTTGGAGGAATGAAAGGAATCACTTACACCCAAGTAGCCCAATACTGCGTATTAATTTTTGCTTATTTAGTTCCAGCTATTTTTATATCAATTTTAGTAACTGGCAATCCAGTTCCTCAGCTGGGTTTTGGCGATACCCTTGTTGATAGTTCAACCTATCTTTTAGATAAATTAGATCAGGTCACAACAGATTTAGGATTTAATGCATATACTGAAAACTCGAAGAGTAAAATTGATATCTTTTGTATCACAGCAGCTTTAATGTTTGGAACTGCAGGCCTACCTCATGTAATTGTTAGGTTCTTTACGGTGCCAAAAGTTAGTGATGCTAGAAAGTCTGCGGGTTATGCACTAATTTTTATTGCGATTTTATATTCAACAGCTCCTGCAGTATCAGCTTTTGCAAGAATTAATTTTATTGATTCTGTTCAAAATGTTGAATATCAATCTTCACCAGAGTGGTTCCAGAACTGGGAGGATATAGGTCTAATCGCATGGAAAGATAAAAATGAGGATGGCTTAATTCAATACTCAGCAGGGGACGCTTTAGAAGGAACTAAACCAAAGTTTGTTGAAGGCGAGGGGAAGAATGGAGAAAGACTGGTTAGTAACGCTGCTAATCAAGCAAACAATAATGAGGTATATATTGATAGAGATATCATGGTATTAGCCAATCCTGAAATAGCACAATTGCCGGGCTGGGTTATTGCTCTCGTAGCAGCCGGAGCTCTAGCTGCGGCATTATCAACTGCAGCAGGATTGCTTTTGGTGATATCTGCATCCGTTTCTCATGATTTGCTTAAGAAAACTTTCATGCCAAAAATTACTGATAAACAAGAGCTGTTATACGCAAGATGTTCTGCGGCAGTAGCTATATTAGTTGCAGGATTGTTTGGAATATATCCCCCAGGTTTTGTAGCTCAGGTGGTAGCTTTTGCTTTTGGGCTTGCAGCATCTACCATTTTTCCAGCTCTATTTCTTGGCATTTTTTATAAAAGATTAAATATGCAGGGAGCAATTGCCGGAATGCTATCAGGATTAATATTTACATCTTCATATATTATCTATTTTAAATTTATTAATATTGAATTTAATTATGCCCAACACTGGTTTTTGGGTATTTCACCTGAAGGTATAGGTTTTATTGGAATGATGATTAACATTGTTATTGCTTTAGCTGTTTCAAGTTTTTATAGCAAGCCCCCAGAACATGTTTATGAAATGGTAGACAATATAAGGAGACCTTAATGGATAAAAATGTAGCAATCATTGGTGCGTCTGGAGCAATAGGTAATGCATTTGTAGAGCATTATTCTGATGATCAATCAGTTAACAAGGTATTTGCATTTTCAAGAAAAAAACAAAGTTATGAAAATAAGAAAGTTCAAAGTTTTGAGTTAGATATTGAAAATCAAAATAGCATTCAAGATGCAGCGGAAAAAATCAAAGAAAACCGTCTAAATCATATCATTGTTGCTACAGGGATTTTGCACTCTGAGAGCTTTGGTCCTGAAAAAAGTATTAAAGATATTAATCATGAAAGTATGACTAAAGTTATGAGTGTTAATACGATTGGTCCTTCATTGGTTGGGAGATACTTTATACCATTGCTAACAAAAGATACTAAGTCTATCTTGGCATTTTTAAGTGCAAGGGTAGGGAGTATTTCAGATAATAAATTAGGTGGCTGGTACTCATATAGAGCAAGCAAAACAGCACTTAACCAGATAATAAAAAACTTTAGTATTGAATTAAAAAGAACAAACCCAAATGCAATTGTCTTAGGGCTTCAACCTGGAACAGTAGATAGCAATCTTAGCGAGCCATTTAAGAAAAATGTAGCTAAAGGTAAGTTATTCACCCCAGAACAAAGCAGGGAGCTGCTTTCAAATGTAATTGAAAATGCAACTACAAATGATTCAGGAAACTTATTAGCTTATGATGGAGAAACTATTTCTCCATAAAATCTAATTGGAAAGTATGCAAAGATACCTTCTTGCTGTTACTTCATTATTTTTATCATATTGAGCTATAAAAGCCTCTCTTGCCTTAATATCAGAATCAGTTCTTTCATTTTGATTCCACTCCCAAAATTTTTCTTGCTCAGCTCTGCTTGGATGAATAACATGCGTACTTAGTCTAAATATTTCATCTTCAGGGCCATTATTTTGATCATCAGGTAAATATTGAATTGAAGGAACAATACTTACATTGAACCCTCTGTCTTCGTAGTATGCTTGATGCATTTTAGTAGCCTTAATCCAGCCCTCAATCGAACCGCCTTCAATAAGCTTTGAAACATAATAGCTTGCTGGACTGCCTTTACAATCTTCAAGTTTTGGAGAGCTAGATGGCTCGCTTGAGTATAGGCTTAATGAAGTTATGGCTAACATTGTTGTTAGAAAAGATTTCATAATATTTTTTCCTCAATTTTTAATAATTTTCATAATAACCTAAATTTTTTAAAAACATAAAAAAACCCGGTATAAACCGGGTTTTAGTTTTAAGTATCTATTACTTATGCACTAGATTCTTTAACAGCAACATGCCAGATAATTAAACCAAATAGAATCTTGTTAACGAAGTCAGCAAGGTTATAGATAAGGTTTAAGTTTAAGGCAGATCCGCCGTCACCCATTAGGTAACCAGTAAAGTAACCTACAGGGTAAATAGCCCAACCAAAGATAATAATATACATCATTGTGTTGTATGCTGATTGAACAGCTGGACTTGCAGTATTACATGCAGATTTTCCTTCACCAGCCCATAGCTCATAAATCATGTAGACCCAAGCTAAGCACCCAACAATGAATGCAGGCCAAGCTGCCATGATTCCTGCTTCACCCATGTAACCAAACACAAGCATCACAAGAGAACCAATTAATAGCTTTTTAAACAAGGAACCTGCAACATTAGTTGCAGCTGCAAGTATTAAGTAGAACTCACATATTAATAATGGTACTGTTAGTAGCCAGTCAATATATCTGAATACAGTTGGTGATTCACCAGTCTCTACCCAGACTCCTCTCATATACAAGTAGTGCCAAAAAGCAATACCAGTAACAAGACCAGATACTGTTAAGGATGTTTTCCATTTTGCAGCAACTCTATCTCTTTCAATAAAGAAGAAAACAGTAGAGGCCAACAATGCAGCAGTAACTAACCAGAATGAAACACCTGTATAGTCACTAGCATCAAGATCGCCACCGCCAGCAGCAAAAGATGGAAGCGCAATAACACTACCTAAGATTAATAAATATTTCATATTAAACTCCTTTTATTTAGAGTAAATAATTTACTCCCCCGTTAGTATGAACTTAAGATAATAGCTAAAAATGATATATGTATCAAATTTTAAAAATATATTTTTTAAGATAACTTGATTTTCTTATAAATTTAGTATTAATCCTAAAATATTGCTTAAATATTATTGTTTAGTATCATTCGCATATGAAAGTTGCAATTTATCCAGGTTCCTTTGATCCAATAACATATGGCCATATGGATATTATTGAAAGAGGTTGTGGTCTTTTTGATAAGGTTGTTGTTGCAATTGCAAAAAGTGAATCAAAAAATCCAATGTTTTCATTAGAAGATAGAATCAATCTTGCTACATCTATATATGAAGATAATAATAAAGTTGAGGTAGTTGGTTTCCCTAGAAAATTGACTGTTGATTTAGCTAAAGACTTTGATGCATGTGCAATTATTAGAGGATTAAGAGCAGTATCTGATTTTGAATATGAGTTTCAATTAGCAACCATGAATAGATCACTAGCTCCTGATATAGAAAGTATATTTTTAACGCCTAAGGAAAGCTTAATATATGTTTCTTCAAGTTTGATAAAAGAAATTTCTGATCTTAAGGGTGATATTTCTAAGTTTGTTCACCCAAAAGTTGAGCAGGCATTAAAAGCTAAACTACAGACTTAAGACTGACAGACTGGGCAATAGAACGTAGCTCTTTGATTGATAATAACTTTTACTATTTCTTCTTCACATTTTTTACATTTTTGGCCGTTTCGCCCATAAACATTTAATTTGATTTTGAAATATCCTGGACTGCCATCTGCTGAGTAAAAATCTTTTAGAGTTGTGCCTCCTACTTTAATTGCTTCATTCAGAACTTTTTTTGATGAACTTACAATTCTTTTGCATTCTTCAAGATCTAATTTTTGTGATTCTTTTTGCGGATTTATTTTTGAGAGGTACAGAGACTCTGATGCATATATATTCCCAATGCCAACTACATTTTTTTGATTCATTAAGAGAGTTTTAATATTGGCCTTGGAGCTTTTACAACAATCTAAAAGATATGCTCCATTAAAATTTTTAGACAGAGGTTCTGGACCAAGGGCAGATATTAATCTGTGATTATTAACATTTTTCGTAATATGAAGCGAACCGAATCTTCTTGGATCATTATAAATGATCTTTTCATTATCAAAGATGAATTCAATGTGATCATGTTTTAGAAAATAGTTGTTTTCACTTTTTAAGATTCTCAAACTTCCTGACATTCCTAAATGCAACAATAGATTAGTATTTTCTAATTCAAAAATTATGTATTTGGCTCTTCTACGAAGATTAATTAATTTTTGATTTCTTGAGTTTATCTCAAGATCTTTATCAACAGCCCATCTTAGGTTTCTGTTATGAACTTTAATGTTGGTTAGATTTTGTCCTTGAAATTTTTTTATTGCCCTGAGGGTTGTTTCAACCTCCGGTAATTCTGGCATTTAATTAATTTAGAAGATTATTAATTGAAACTAGGTCTCCAGGAGTAATAGTCCCTGCGGCTAAATCTAATCTAAGATTAGCAAGAATATAATCATATTTAGCATTAGCAAGATTTTTCTCAGCGCTGTAGAGGTTTTTTTCTGCTTGCAAAAGATCTACAACATTTCTTGTTCCAACCTTGTAACCAACTTGTGTAGCTTCAAGTGCACTAGTTGCAGAGATTACAGCTTGTTTTTGAGCAGTTACATTGGCAACCAGGGTAACAACTCTTGAGTATCCAGATCGAACATCTTGTATGATTTTTCTTTGAGTAAATAAAGTGTTTTCATTGGTTCTTTCATATTGTGCGTAAGCCTGCTTTCTTCTTGAGCTGACAGCTCCGCTTTGAAAAATTGGCATACTAAACTGAATAGCAAAATTTCTTCTACCTGTTATTTCAGGAACGGGAATGCCCTGGCCATTCAAGTTGATACCCTCATAATTAAATTGATTTGTTTCAGACTCAGATTTAGACCCAACAATATCAATTTTAGGCAAATGATTAGAAGCAGCATTTCTAGCATTGCTTTTGGCTGCATCTTTTCTTAAATACGCAGCTTTAAGTTGGTAATTATTTTCTAATGCTATATCTACCCATTCTTCTTTTGAGCTTGGCGCAGGACTTTCAATTAATAAACCCTCACCCAATTCATCAAGACTAAATATTTCTCTACCTATTAATGCGTTTAATGCCTCTCTTGCAGAAAATAAACTTCCTTCTGCATTAATTCTAGATGCTTTACTTAAGTCATATGCCAGTTGAGCTTCTTGCACACCAGTTATTGCAGAAAGACCAACCTCATATCTTTGTTGCGCTTGATCAAGCTGTTTTTTTATTGCCTTTTCTTCTGACATGGCTGCATTTAGATTATCTATAGCTCTTAATACCCCAAAATAAAGTTCTGCAGTTCGAACTAAAAGATTTTGCTGTTCATATGCAAACTCAGCTTCAGCAGCATTTGTTAATGATTTAGATTGTTTAAACTGAAACCAAGAATCCAACCTGAACAAAGGCTGTGTTAATCTTGCTGAGCTTGAGAATGAGTTATATTCTTGTTGAAGCTGTTTGTCTTGATAATACTCATTCCAATTAGTTGAACCACTCAAAGTTAGGCTTGGTAAGAGAGCAGCTCTACCTTGAACAACTAATTCTTTGTCTGCAAGATATGAATATTCTGCAGCCTTAAAGGTTGGATCATTTTTTAAAGCCTCATTATAAATATCTAATAAGTTTTCTGCTAAAAGGCTAGAAGTTGAAAAAATTAATATGAATAATGATTTTGAAATTTTGTTCATATAGTTATTTTAACTCAATATTAATGTTTACAGTGTAAACATTTACAAATTTTTTATATTTTATAATTTTTTTAATATTTCTTAGAGTAGAATATCTCTCATAAGTTCAATCATTATTAAGGCATCTTAAAATTGGCAAAAAATTCATATGATGCAGAAGCAATCGAGGTTTTATCAGGCTTAGATCCTGTAAAAAAAAGACCTGGGATGTACACAGATACATCCAACCCCAACCATTTAATACAAGAAGTTTTAGATAATTCAGTTGATGAAGCCTTATCTGGTCATTGTTCAAATATAAAAATATCACTCCTCAAGGATGGCAACATCAAAGTCTCA
>Ga0181602_10002118_pt1 | contig 16928 bp, 18 predicted proteins | sample 041ome_14_FD_148640 | JGI IMG/M metagenome (GOLD analysis project Ga0181602, IMG submission 148640) | Coastal salt marsh microbial communities from the Groves Creek Marsh, Skidaway Island, Georgia - 041408US metaG (spades assembly) | ecosystem: Environmental > Aquatic > Marine > Intertidal zone...
ATCCTTATTGTTTAGGAAATACTTATCAGTAGATTCCAAAAGCGGTTGTAGAAAATCAACGTAATCGTTAGTGGCAATTATTAATAGACCTATCATTACTTATCCTTTAGTTCTAAAACTGCTTTAGCGTTATCTGAATCATCAATAGTTAGTAAGAAGTCGGCACATCTATCCACACACGTATGATTATTCATAATTTGTTTCTTCATATTTTCTATAGATGGTTCTCCATCTTCTTCTATGAAGATCTGACTAATGGTGTCAATAAACAACTGGGACTCTTCTTCTGGATATTTTAACGAAAATTTATTGCAGTGAGCTAGTGCGTCAAAGAAAACCTGTGAGAATATATATTCTAGATCTCCATTGATTGTTATTTCTCCGTACTTCTCATACATGGACGTTAGAGATATAACATTGGAATCAGTGTCAAATCCTTCACGATTTCCTTGTCCCTTAGCGTCCCTTAATAGAACCTTGTGGTAAGTTTCGTATCTAGAACAGGCATCTTGAAAACTTTTTGTATCTATTCTACCAATAACACAACCGTCTAATTTAAAATCAGGGATATTATTTTTACCAATAAAGATATCATGACCCGCTGGTATATTAATTGTTTTTAATTTGCTTTTTACTTTTTGAAGATTTTTGGGTTTTTCAGAAATAAGCGCTTTAACTGGCATATTACTTTTATCTATCACATCTTCTAAGTGTCCTACATGATGATTAGATATATTACTTATATCTACAATCATATCAATTTTCTTTTCACTTGTAACATATCTTATAAGGTCGTTAGAAATAGCTTGATAATTAATTAAAATTAAATCTGGAGAAAAACCGTCTAGCATATCATAGACAGAAATTTTCTGATTATCCCAAAGAATAGAAGATGCACCCTCAATAGAATTAAGACAATGATGAAAGTACACTGGGCGGGAACTAGTGCTATTAATATAGTTTTGTATTAAAATCTTCATTTTGCATGTAGTCCTTTAGAGATTTGATATTGTTTATTTTTAGTACTGGATTTAATTCATTCACACATGTTTTAATCTTAGTAGTTCTTACTAATTCATTGAGTGCTTCAAACAAGAATTTATTTTTATAATTTGGATTATTTACTATCTCAGACAGTTTGTTTATAGAACCACCATCATTTAAATATACGCAGTCAGTCCAAAATTTATTTTTACCACCAATACAGAAGTTATTTAATTGATTTTCGTGATCTATGGCTGAGACTATAAAATTTTTATGTCTATTGTCATCCTGTACTAGAATTGAATTGTTCTTATAGTCTATTTGAGACAACATAGCCGCCGATAAAACAAGGTCTCCATGTATAATGAGAACCTTGTCGTTCATTAGATTATTTAAACATAATCTTGCGCTTTCACAGGAATTAGAGTTAGAATAAATCTGGTTCTCTACGATTCTAATATTTTCATTAGCAAACTTATCTTTAACAAAATCTACCGTTTTCTTTGTTTCAAACCCACAGCATAAAATTACTTCATAGTTAATAAAAAATGACTTGATTACTTTTAATTGTTTTTCTATTAAAGACTTGTCTGCTATCTTTAGTAAAGACATAGAACCATAGGACTTCATTCTATAACCATAATTCTCAGATAAAATTATAATTGAAACGAAGTCATTCCTTCGCTCAATAGAATTTCTCTTAACTTTTAATGTATGATTATTTTTCATTTAGTTCACGATACAGGGATTTTTGTTTAGTTAATTCGCTTAGTTTAGATTCCATTAGTTTGTAGTCATAATAGTCTAAGTAACTAGCTCTAACAACTCTAGAAAAAATTACAGAAGACTTTTCGCCACCTCCAGAGTCAAACTCGTAGTATGCGTAGTTTTCTAAGTCTTCGTTGATTATCTTATCTATTGTTTTAAATAGATTTGGATTAACAGTGCCGCCCGGATTTAAACTAACAAAATAATCTACTCCGAACAAAGTCTGAAAACTTTCCGTTTCTATGTGATATTTCTCTTTTTCAAAAGTTATTATAAGTCTAGATTTTGGAAAATGTTTTTTCAAAATATCATAATAGTGGATCTTTTCGTTTGGTCTTTCTTTATTAGTTGTAATACAGATAGAAACTTTTGATGTGTCATAGTCTATTTTTAATAGATCTTCTACGGTTGTTTTTATATCAAAATCATCATTGATATTAATAATGCTAATACCAAAGGTCGGCATTACTTGACGTTTCGCTATCTCTATACTGCCTCCCGTTTCATTTCCCCACTCCTTAGTTCTCTTTAGGTTGCATCTTCCGGTGATTATGTGTGGATCAGAATATTCCACTTTACCTAAAGAGTGATATTTCTTTATTCTTCCATCTGCACAGTCGCCGTTTTTATAAAAACAACATTCATTACAACTGGTTACAATTCTACCCTCTTGTTGCTGTGATGTCATATTCAATTCCACTTATGCTTGAGGTATTAATTTTAAGACCATTTTTCTGTAGCAACTTCACGGAGTCTGCTAAAGGAATCATTGAGTTGGTAAACATTAGCATTTGATTAAACTCTGATTCAGAGAAAGAACCGTCGATGATTTTTTTTGCCATTACCTTTGGTTCAATGCCAGATAGAGATACCTTTCCTCCATTTCTTAACTTTGACAGTAGTAAACCAAGATATCCTTCAATGCTTTCTAGTGGTATCTTGTTAATTGTTTTATTGGCTATAATCTCTTCACAACCGTTATTTGGAATCTGTAGAGACTCTTGTTGGAAATTTTGCAACAAGATATGATGATAACCCTCAATACCGTCTTCTTCTTTTAGTAAAATCTGTAATTTCATTTCTTCATCCTGTATGCGAGATCAAATAGTTCGTTCCACTCGTTAATAAATTTTTGTTCTGAGAATTTTTCAATAGCAGTTTTTCGTGCAGCATTTCCCATCTTTGCTGCCAGCGATGGGTCATCAAGTAACTGCTTGATATAACCTTTTAGTTCTTCTTCGTCGTTTGAGATAAATCCATTAACACCATTTTCTATTATCTCTGGAATCATGCAGGTTGCCGTTGATACAATGGCGCAACCGCAACACATTGCTTCCACCAAAGATGTTGGCACAGGACTAATTGTAGAAGAATTAAAAAAGATAGATGATGTTTGATACTCTTTTACGAGTTCTGATACGTCCTTTGCCGCTTCTGATAGACCCGGTGTATCTCCAACCACCCTCACAGGAAAACCCTCTGTAACACGCTTCCATCCCTCGTAATTAAGGCAGTAGTCCCTGTTGATAAAATCATTTGCTACGCTTAGTACATGATTCTTTCTTTCCCATTCTCCGGGGTGAAATAATTCCGTATCCGCAGAGTGCGTAATCACTTTCCTGTCACAGTTCATATTCCAATAGTCAGCAGAATATTCGGAAATGTATACGTTTACATCGCCAATCATTTTTCTAAACGACTCTAGTTGCGAGTCTGGCCAGTTTGGGATTGGTAATGTATGCTCTAAGGAAATTATAGGTAGTGACAGATATCTATTGATTTGACTAGATGCTTGAAATTGACCAAATTTACTTTGAGATAAAATAAAGTCAAAGTCTATGATTTGTGACAACGTATTCTTTTGCATCCTGTAATAGTTAGATGGTCTAGACGCAAAATTGTCATCCCACTCTTTTGCTCCATCGTAACGAAATGAATAAAAGTTGTGACCGGTTTTACATAGTTGCGTTTGATATCTTTCGTGTGTATCGAACGTGAGTATGTTATACTTAGTCTTTTTAGAAGTTGACTTATTTATAATTGATTTAACCTGACTACTCATTAATGATCTCCTTCATCAACTTTCCAATGTTATTATATGAGTATTTCTCTGCTTGTTTTAATCCTGCTGCCTGATTTCTAGACTTATAAGATATTGGATCTTTTTTCCAAGAGTTGTAACTCTGTCTCATCTGATTTCTGATATCCATTTCTGATGGTTGAAACCAATATTCTTTGGCGCTAAATAAATCTGGGAACGCTGGGTCTGGGTATTTACAGCACGCATAGACTCCATTAATCAAGTGACCCGTTCTCCAATTTCCTCGATCAACGAACTCTTTTGGGCCGCCATAATTAGAGCATATTGGAGTTGAACCAAAAGCCATTGCATCAAAAGATGGAATCGACCATGCTTCTCCACGGGTCGGACAAACAAAGCAGTCGCCGTATTGATGCAGAGTGCAAACCTGATCGTCTGATAGAGACTCTGTAATAGTTATCTCTTTAGGATAATCTTGAATGTTATTATAGATTCTAAGAGACTTTTTAATTCCCGCAAGATATTCATCTAGTTTTTTTCCCAGCTCATCTTTAGAAACACCAAACTTGTTTACCTTTAGAATCATGCAAACATCTTCATATTTATCAAATTCCGAATTAAAACAGGTGATAATTGATTCTATATTTTTTCTAGCGTTTAAATCACCAATATAATAAAACTTAAATTTTCCCTCTGCTTCCGCAACTCTAATTTGTTGATACTGTTTTTTATATTTAGATGTATCACAAGCATGAGGCACAACTCTCACGTCTATTCCAAGTTTATCATTATCTAACGATTCTTTTAAGTCCTTATTAGCAACCCAAACTTGATCCACCAGTTTAAGATTTTCAAACCACGCTAAGTGTTTAATACTTGAAGATTCTAACTCTGTAAATGCAATATTTTTTCTAAACATGTCGCTACCCACAATGTGATGTGGAAGTACATGTTGAATACAAACGTCACAACCGTCGCTGTCTTTTTTCTCTAACTCTAAGATTCGCGAATTTACACCTTCTTTATCTTTTGTCAACGTGACGTTTCTGCAAACAACGTCCACGCCTGCGCTATCTAGGGCAAGTATTTGATCTGTTGCTGCTTGACCCCAACCGCCAAATTCTTTATAGTGTCCTATGTATAATACCTTCATTAATAATCCTCGGAGTATTTGTGTTTAGAAACGCATGTTATCATACTTGGATTTAAATAAATGTTAATACCTTTATTTCTCATCATTGCATGAATAGTTACATGGTCTATATCCGTTGCCCAGTCTTGATCGTAATTAAGCACTGAGTAAAAAACGTCTTTAAAACAATATGGTTTATAGATTGCTAATCCATTAAAGTTTGAATCTACCTCTATCGGTGGAGAACCTTTTTCACACTTTATCTTATTATAACTTAATAAGTCTGTAGGGAAACCTTGCGTATCCTTAAATCGAAATGCATACGAATCAAACATTAACCATCCAAAGAAATGAGTGTCTTCTAATGGTTTATTCTCATATCCACTAACAATACAGTATGATGTCATACAATCATATCTATCGTTTTGAAGATAATATATGGAATTTAATATACCATCTTTAGACCAACCTCCTTCTAGGTCTGTATCAAAAACAAACACGTAGTCATATTTATGTGAGTTTTGATTTATGTAATCTACGTAATTATTCCTTGCCCTCGCTATAAACTGGCATCTTTCGTAAAAAGATATCTCTGATCTATTATAGCTTGAATCAGGTAAAACTTCCGTGTTTAAAATAACTTTATCTGAATATTCTTTTTGTATGATCTCAACAGTTTCATCTTTACTATTGTTCTCGTACAAGAAAATATCATATTCACCGAACATTTCTCCGGTTTCTATTACTAGATTCAAAGTTCTCCGTATATGAAGTGCTACATCTTTACACGTAGCACAAAATAATACTTTAAGATTTTTAGCGTCAGTCTTTCCAGTTTCAACCTTGCTGATAAAATCTTTTTCTAATTCTTTCTGTATTGGAAAGTATTCGTCTGGAAAATGCATTAAGAATTATTTTCCTGTAATTGAGAAATTCTTTTTGCTCTTATTTGTTCCCAGTGATTTATTCTTTCTCTGAGACCTCTCATCTGGTTATAAGCAATATCGAAATCAAAATGACTTCTATGTTGCTGCCCGTCAAATGCAGCGCTAGACTCATTAAAGTACATTCCGCCAGTAGAAGATGTTGACGACTTATATAGCAAGTCTCTCGTCATCCTAGATGCTAAGAAGGAGTTGATTTTCTCCGGTTGCACAAGAACATTTGCGATTAACCACTTGGATAAATCTGAGTGTTTATATTTAGTTTGAGATAGATCTAACTTTTCCGCAGGTTGACGGATATTTGGTTGTGACCCCCAACCTCTCTGAAACTCAATAGGGTCAGTTTCATCAAAGTATTTTTCCCATACAGCGCCACTCAAATGCCACTGATAATGTTTCTCAAAGTTTTCTCTAGTTCTTTTACCCATAGAAACTCTATCTTCTTCACTCATTTTTTCAAAGAAGTGAAGGAAAATTTCTGAGGCATAATTGTTGTCCGGTACTGCTCTAAGGCAGCCGGTTTCCAGTTCTTTGTATAAAGCCGCTGGCGTGATAGTGAACCCCTCTAACTTCCTTAAAACACTTTCCATAGCGGAATAATCAGTTCCGCACACGGGAACACCACACGCCGCAGCTTCTACTTGGGGTAGTCCAAACCCCTCACAGTTTGCATACTGAGTATAAAGATCAAAGCAATTCATTACCTTTGCGAGATCTTCATAACTGAGACCATTTTTCACATTTGACAAAGTAGAACCCCATTTACCAGTATAAGGAGACTGAGCAACAGCACCTCTAAACTTAGAAGCAAATGGTTTCTTGGTTTCTGGACAAATATAAGTGAACAATACATTTGAAGAAAGTTTGTATTGATTTAGTAATTCTGGAATATCCCATCCCAAATCTGGGTATGAAGTATGACAATATAAGTAATAGTTCTTATTTGTTGCAGAATCTAAAAACATTCTAAATGCTTCAAACAAATCTGGATACAACTTACGACGTTGATTCCTCATGACCGTTCCTATAATTTTATAGGATGGATCTATACCCATTTCTATTTTATGTAGAAATTTATCTTCTACTGGTTTATACGCAGGGTGCGCAGAGGGCGGTGAACTACCAAGGTAATTAATTTTACCTCCAGATTGATCTTTCAGCACTCCGCCTGCCCAATCTGAATAAGTTAGACATGCGTCTGCACCAGCGTATGTTGCAATCCATTGTCTTGCTTGTGGTCTAGCATCAACCGTTGGCATGACAACCCATTTAAAATAATTTCTAAATGGTGATCGCTCTGCGAAATCGAGCATCCAGAAGTCACGAATATCGCAAACAAAATCTGGAAGAAAATCTAGACAAACATGTTCAAACGCCCACTCTCCAAATTGGTTTGTGGGTTTAGCATGATATGCTTTTAATTCTTCTTCGCCAGCTTTTGGTTCGCAGTTTTGGTTGGGCATGACCCCATAATATTTCCAAGGTATATTTGCTGCGCGAGGGTCGTTCTTCTCTCCGTATGCCGCCATCTCTGCGATCTCATACTTACCTGTACCGTGTAGGTAATTTAAGATCTCTCTTGTGTATGTAGCATATCCGGTATTCAAGAACGTAGCTTCACTACAGAACAGAATTCTTTTCTTTCTCATTTTATTCCTTGTCTAAGCACCCAAAGTCAAATTCATTAATTCTAAATACAATATCATCAGTAGTATCTGTTTTCGTTGCGCCATTTCTAGCAGATGCATAGACAGTCATTTTAGTTCCTTTCTTGCCAATTTTGGCAATTGTCTCTGCTCCAGATGCCCATGCTTGCAGCGTGATGATTGTGGGAACTTTCTTCTTTTCTCCACGCTTGTTCTTGCGGTATTCGTAGGTAACTAATTTAACAGTACAACAACTAGCGCCGCCGTCCAGTTCTCCTGCTTCGATTTGTGGGTCATGTAATAGATACCCAGTAAAAGTACAATTGTTCATCAATTTCTCCTGTGTAATGTCTCACTCTATATTATACCATAGAGTTTAAAAAAAGTCAATTATATTTCGTGAATTTTATCAACTATAAAAGATCCGTTCTTTTCTGCTTCTCCGCAGAATAATAAATTTACACCTTCATCTAAGATATATTGAAATTTAGATCTTGTCTTTGGGAATACCACAACATTGTCAATAGAGCATGTTTCATCTTCTAGCGTTAAGAACGACATTAGTTCACCACTTTTACATTTATGAGACATGAGTCTTGTTACGTGTGCGACAATGCATATGTTCTTTCCTGTTTTACCATCTAAAATTTCTTTACATGTAGTATTTGAATGAGATGTGTCAGATGACTCTACTCTAGACAGAGATACTGGACATCCTAAATACTTTTTTTCCTGTTCAATGATCCAGTCTGGATCGTCGTCAAGGCTGTAGGGCGGATTCTCTAAGAAGTGAATTTCATTTTCAATGATTTGTTTTCTATCAACCTTACTGGTTCCACCGCCCTCTTTTTTAGTTGGAGCAAGATCAATGAAACATTCTTTTAGAGTTTTCCATTTCTTAGATTTGTAATTATCAGTTACCCACTTTAATTCTGCTTTAGTTAGGTTTTTAAATATGAGGTATTCATATAGCGCTTTATTTCTAGTAACGCCCGTCTTCTTTGTCGAAAAGAACCCTATAGAGCAAAGCGCTTTGAATCCAGTAGAATTCATATTAGAGGATAGGTGAATTAGAATGTCCATCCAAGTAAGGTTCTGTAGGGGTTTATTAATATCTCCCGACACTTTCTCAATAGCATCTATTACTTTATCTCCATTCACTCCGGTAAGTGACTTAATATCTTTAATACCGAAGCATAAGTTATTCTTGTTAACAAAGAATGTTTTATCCCACATCGTTATGTTTGGCAGTTTCACCTCAATGTCAAACAGTTTAGCTTCTGATACAAGTTCGTACACTTCTTGGTGAGGGTCTTGTTTTTCATTCGCGTAGGTTAGGTATGACAAAAAGAATTCCTTGGTATAATTTGCTTTGTACCAAGCGCTCTTATAGGAGTTGATAGCATAACATACAGCGTGAGATTTATTGAATGAGTAGCGAGAAGATTTCTCGATCCATCCAAATATCTCTTCCGCTGTTTCAACGTCAACCTGACCAACCTTTTCGCAACCCGCAAGAAAATCTTTTCTAACTTCTGCCATCAGGTCTGCTTTTTTCTTACCAATAGCTTTACGAAGAACATCTGCTTCTTGAAGATTAAACCCAGCAAGTTCTTGCGCAATGCGCATAGATTGTTCTTGATAGATTAGAACGCCCTTGGTTGTTTCTAAAACGCCTGTGAGAGTTTCGTGAAGATACTTAACGATATCTAAACCGTTCTTCCTATCAACGTAATGCTGCGTCATAGACTTCCCATCCGTAATAGCTTTAAGCGATCCGGGGCGAATCAAAGCGATCAGCGCGGCAAGTTCTTCAATATTAGTTGGTTGAAGTCTTTTTGACCAAGCACGACCAAGATTACTTTCTAACTGAAAGACACCTTTAGTTCTACCTTCTTTAAAAAGATTCCAAGTATTCTCATCACTATAACTAAATGTAGGTGTTTCCATTAGCAAATGCCTTTTCAAGTTTCAAGTTTCTGTAGACAGCGCGATGCGTCTTCATAAATTTAATCATCAAGTTTGCAGTATCTTTAACGTCCTGTAGAGCGTCATGAGCATTTTCAGTTGACATTCCCATTCTTTCTCTGATACTATCCATACTCCTAGTTTTAATAGACGGGTCGCCCTCTGTCCACATCCAATAGTTATCCATCATATCAATTTTATAAATTTGATGAAATAACTTCTGCCTTCCCCTCTCTTCATCCCACGGTCCATACTCCTTACAAAGTCTATCAATGATAATCATGTCGTAACCAAGGATATTATATCCTGCTGGAATAGGCGCAAAGAAAGATGTTCCTTTCCAGTTGTATTTATCCACAAATGCACAGAACTTTTTCCAGACAACTTTTGGTTTAGGCGCTTTGGCAATTTGCTCTCTGGTTTTACCGGTGACTTTTAGTGCGCCTTCTTCAACGGGTCCGAGACCCTTCTTGATTGCTTTGTCATCATCTGTTTCTGCCCAAACCTCACTATTAAATGTTCCTTTAGGTTTAAGACTTCTGCCATCCAAGGCGAGCGCTGCCAACTGTGTTACTTGACATGTGTTTGGATTTCTACCACCCGTTTCAAAGTCAAATACGATAATGTCTCTATTCATGATTATCCTTTACAAGTTTTTCTATATACATTAATTTATCCAAAAGATTGATTGCTAGGATATCAAATTTAACGTGACCTAGAGCTTCTAAGTCTGCCATCTCAAGACCTGCTATCTTTTCTTTACTACTCTTAGAGTTTACCATCGGGCAAACGTCTGCTAACTTATTTGCAGAAATAACAACACCAGCAGCATGTTTACCTTGAGTTTTCAGTGTCCCTTCGATACGTATTGCTTGCTCAAAATATTCTGCATAATCCCCTTCTAAATAACCGCTATCATTAATATGACAGTAATCGTATAACTCTTTTATATTATTTTGCAATGCCCATCTAATAATAGAGCGATCCTCTTCGTCCATTTGTGATAATTGATCGGAAATAGCAGCTTCGTCTGGAATGTATTTAGTAATCTCGTTCATAATACTGAATCCACATGCTTCATTGACCCGCAAGATTTCTTTAATTGCGCTACGTCCCTGAAGTCTACCAAACGTCACCATCTGACTTACATTCTCATGACCATACTTATCCTTAACATTTTCAATAATCTGGTCGCGTTTCTTTCCGGGAATGTCAATATCAATATCAGGCAAAGAAATGTTGTCTTTAGTATTACGACCGGAGTTATAAAATCTTTCAAACAGAAGGTCAAACTCGATTGGATCTACTTCTGTAATACCAATCAAATACGAGATCAAACATCCAGCAGCAGAACCACGACCCGGACCAACCATCCATCCTTGATCTTTAGCATACTGTATAATATCCTGAACAATCAAGAAATATCCAGACAATTCTGCTTCTTTGATAACATCAAACTCTTTTCTAAATCTATTTCCATACTCATCCCACTTCTGAGAATCTTTTTCAATGTGTGAAAGTTTCTCTTTCCATCCCTTTCGGGCAAGTTTGGTTAGATATTGTTCTTCTGATTCTCCACTGGGAGTTTTAAATTTTGGTAGAATTGGTTTACTAAGTATATCGTAATGTTCGCAGGAGTCATAAACTTTATCTAAGTCTTGTAGTCCCTGTGGATCTTCAATCATAATTTCTGTTGCACCGGTTTTATCTGGAACAAAAAAGTGAGAGAAGTCGAAGAATTTCTTATTAGGAAAATCCTCGCCGGATTGATATTTCTTCCTCATCTTTGGCAATGTTGTTTTCATTTCTGAACACAGTAGAATCCTGTGAAGATTAGCGTCTTCTGGTTCTGTATAGTGAAGGTCTTGAAAAGATCTGCTTTTGAAAATCCAATCCTCTTTTACCGGAGAGTCGGCAGAAGAATCAGCCAATACTACTAAATTTCCTTTGTTACAAATTTTAGACATATCGCTACTGTTATAGTTTCCTTCGTCGTCTAGTAAAGAAACTATTTTAATTAGATCGAACCAACCATTCTTGTTTTTGGCAAACAACGTAAACTTATCAAACGAACAACCTATAATGGGTTTAACATTGTTCGCGACACATGCTTGATAGAAGGCAACTGCACCAGAGATTGTCTTGTAATCAGCAATGCCACATGCGCGGAAGTTATTGTCCGCACACTTCTTTGCAAGTTCTTTGGGTTTAGAGAACCCTTTTAGTAGCGAATAGTGAGTGTAATTACAGAGTGGGAACCAAGTCATCAATATCTCCTTTCAATATCGTTTCAATTTATTATAGCAACTTGAGCAAATTATTTCAATCTATTCCGCCATCTTATTTTCTTTTTTCATATTCGTAATCTATAAAGTCTTGGTGGAATACATTATTTATCAGAGTTCTGGTTCTATTATGAAGAACAAATGCCTCTTTGTGTTCATTAACTTTTTTTGAAATGTCAGGAATTGGCAACTGGAAAGCATTAAATACCGTGTTCACACTTTTTTCAAAGTCTTCATACTTTAAGTAAATAAAGTTTGGTTTTTTATATGGGTTATAAACACTGTATAACGAACCCAGTTCCGTCAAATGTTTCAGTCTTTTGCAATTTTTCATCTCGCTTTTTATAAAGTCGTGTGGATTTAATTTTATGTCCATATAATCTTGGCAATTTTTGTAAAATGAAACCATCCTATCTTCTGGGTGTCTAACCATATAAAATATTTTATATGTTTCTATTTCTATATTTAATAATTCTAAATCATACTGTGCGACAGGTGTATGTCTTTTATATGGCCAGTCGTCCACTGTTTCTACGTTGTATTTTTCTAAACTAGAACGTACAAAACTAGAGCCTGTGTGTGGACATTCTTGGAAAATTACTCTTTTCTCTCTATCAATTACCATTATATAAACCTCTATTTCTAGAATTTATATTTTCACCGTGGAACCAATCAAGTTGATGTCTGCTCTGAACTGATATAAAATTCAAGTTTAGACTATCGAGAAACATCATTCCAGAAAATTCACATATAAATGCAAGCACCCTTGGTTTTGCGAACTCTTGATAGTCCGAAGTCTCAAATATATCGACCATATCACTTAGTTGGAATATATTTTCTCTAAAGTGGTTTTCAATTTTTTTGTATAGGTTTTTATGGCAAATTATTTGGTTGTGATTTGGAACCAATCTGTTTGATGGTTCTAGTCCTATGCTTTTATGGTAATTTAATATTATTTCTTGATGTCGTTTTGGTATTCCTAAAAAATTCATAGTTGGATTTTCACCCTGAATCCATCCTCCGGTGGTTGCTGTGGTTGCACAATAAAGTGTTTTTTCGTCATCTAATTTATCTAGTTCTATCCAGCGATCAATATTGTCCAACCTGCGTCTTTCATCGGTATATTTCATGTGCCACGACGCAGTTGTAGTTCCAACATAATCATATTTGTCATATTCAAATATATCTGACAAAAAAGCTCTAATCTCTGCGGCAGAGTTGTTTTGAAATTCAGAGAATTCTCCAAGTTCTAGGTTTTGCAAGTATAATGGTTTTAAGTAATCTCTACTTTCAATAGTAGCAAATTGTTTATGTGAGTGACCTACAACAGCAATGCAGAGTCTTGACGTATCTTCAAGCGTTCTAGTGTTTGTTTCTGTTACAATTTTTGGTTCCCTGTTATTTATAGTATAGTAATTTTCTCTCTTTTCTTTAGTTGTGTTCTTACACCAGTTTATTCCAGTATCATCCATTTTCTTGTTATATAGTTGGCAAAATCCAGCATCTTCGCATTTACATTTTAGAAAATCAGTCATTTTGTTCATACGCCTTCTTTAATGCAGATCCTATTACTTGGTGCATATCATAATATCTATATTCTGCTAGTCTACCACCAAAAATATACTTATTTTTGTCTATTTTTTCTTTATACTTTGCATACAATTCTAAATTCTTTTTATTTAGTATCGGATAATATTTCTCTCTACCCTTTTTATATTCTTGTGGATATTCTTTAGAGATCACAGTGACTCCGCACTTTATATTTGTAAAGTGTTTATGTTCTACAATTCGTGTGTATGGTATGTCTCTGTGAGTATAATTAACTATAGATGTTCCTTGATAGTTGTCTACGTTGAATACACGCTGCTCAAAACGAAGTGATCGCCACTCTAGAGAACCGTACATATTACTGAAAAACTCGTCAATAGGGCCCGTGTAAACAACCTTTTTGGCAATCTTGTCATAGTAATTTCTATTACTAATATAGTCTACACCTAACTCCAAGTCAATTCCGTCCAACATGTTTTCAAATAAATATGTATAACCATCTATAGGTATGCCTTGATAGAGGTCGTCAAAGTAATTGTCATTATATGTAAATCTAATAGGTAATCTTTTAATTATAGATGCTGGCAATTCTCTTGGCGGTCTACCCCACTGTTTCTCGGTGTACCCCTTTATCAGTAGGCGGTATATTTCTTCGCCAACTTGAGATAGTATCCAGTCTTCTAGGTTAGATGGATCACTAGTATTAAGGCGTTTTTCTTCTATCAATTCTTTTGCCATCTGCGGAGATACAACACCCCACAGTTGGTTTAGCGTATTAAGATTGATAGGCACAGAGTATAGTTTGTGCTTGTAGTTTGCTTTACAAGTGTGTGTGTACCTATTGAAGTCGGAAAATTGGTTTACAAAATTCCATACATCTTCATTGTTTGTGTGAAATATATGTGGTCCATACTTATGAACATCTATATCAAACTTTTTTTCTGTGTAGCAGTTGCCGCCAATGTGTTCTCTTTTGTCGATAACAAGACATTTCTTTCCCTTGTCTGTCATTATCCTAGCAAACGTAGAACCAAAAAACCCAGCGCCTACTACTAGGTAGTCGATCTTGGTCATCTATTAAAATAATCCTGAGTCTTTAGCGAAAAATCCTATAACACCAGCGCAAGCAGCAACCAATAACAACCCAAACCAGTAAGCTACACCACCATTATAAGTTATGATTCGGTATTTTGGAATATCTTCTTTATTTCTTTTTGCTCTAATATTTGCTTTTAGTATATCAGAGTCAGTGAAAAGCAATTCCTCAAGTTTTCCAGTGCTGTCCTCTACAACAATCATGTTGTAGTGATCGTTTGCTGCGCCCTTCTTCTCTTGATTTTTAATACGGTATATCTTACCGGCTTGAATGTTGTGCATGATTATCTCCTACCAAGCTCTACATGACCAGTACCTTGCTTTCCAACGAGGACCGGGATTACTACAGTTGTGACGCGCCCTGAAGTTCTTGCGGCGACCGGGATCGCTTTTCTTGATCTTCATATTTGGATCGCCAAAGCGAACGATAACGACTTTGCCGCTTCCGTTTCTAACGTATACGGCGCTTTTCTTTGGTCCACCGGGAGTTCTAAATGGTTTACCAAGTTGAACTTTGCGCCCCTGATATTCCGCAGATTGAGTATAATGTAGTTCCGCTTTTCCTTTGAATACTAAAAACCTACCGTCTTTTTTATAAATACCCTTTTTGTTATATCTATATACTTCGCCAGTTTTAGTATCTTCATATTCAAAAGAAGCATAACTTTCTTCTGATTTACGCGCTTCTACAAAGTCATAAATATTTTGAATATAAATTTCTGCTTTAGAAATCATATCCTTTGTCCAATCTTCAAACTTGACACCCTCAAGATATTCCTCTATCTCCATAAGTTGATGGTGCATCTTCATGAGTTGCTCGCGTTGCATTTGACCTTCGTCGTATTCAGCAACGGCTTGCTTCCACAAAGATTGCGCTTTTTTCCATGATTCAGGATCAGGACGATCCTTATCGTCTTTCTTGGCAGGTTTGTAGTTTTTACCTTCGCGTTCTTTTTTCTTGCGAATGTTTTCCCAAAGACCGGGGCGTTCAGCGGCCCAATCCCATTCTTCAGTTTCTTCGCCCCAGTCTTCGTACTCTGCTTCTGCTGGAATATAGAAGTTATCTTCGTCAATATCTTCTGTATAACCGTACTCATTTACGTTAAGGTAAAAATCTGCTGCTTCAACGTGCGACATACCTTCGGTTGCCTTACTAATACAAACCGCAGTCCTTTGTTTGCCGTCTGGATACTCTTTACCCATTGTTGGGTCAGACATGCAGCGCGACATAAACTTTGAACGATCTTCACCGTCTTTTCTGGATGGGATGGGCATTATCTTCCTCTCTGAAAGTTAAAAGTGTGAACTCTGGGCGCATGGTAGAATCCAGCACTAATGCCGAATCTAACGTGACGACGATCTGGACTAACTGCCGTTCGCCCAATATTTAGACTAAATCCGCTTGGCAGCCACTGAATATATGGTCTATAACCTACTGGATTTCTACTGTAATATTGATGGTATAGCGGTCTGTGATACTGATGAGCGCCATGATGCCCATGATGCTCTGAACCGCGAACGTGCGGTGGTGGATGATGCCCACGTTGACCATGCTCTACTTGTGGTCTTTCTGGTCTTTGTGATTTCTTATCGTCTGCCAACGCGATTGTAGATGTCAAAAACAAAACTGCCAAGATTAAATTTCTCATAATGTTATATCCTTTATAATTTTACCATTGTTAGCTATTCTCATTGGGCGACCATTCTTTGCCGTATAGCTTTTTTCGGTATCAATACCTAGTGCGTGACACACTGTCATCATCACATCTTCTGCTGCATACGGTTCACCGCTGTCTATTTCAGTTCCATCCGACGAGGAAGAACCAATGGCTTGACCTCCTTTAAGTAATCCACCTGACACAAATGCCGACCAGATCTTCGCCCAGTGATCTCGTCCAGCGTTCTGGTTGATCCTTGGTGTTCTACCAAATTCACCCATCATAACAATGGCAACATTATCCCACATGCCAAGTCGTTTCAAATCTAAGATCAGACTGGAAACAACCTTGTCTACTTCTGGAAGTTTTGTTGACAAAGTTTCGTGAGTGTTTTGGTGCAAGTCCCAACCCCCAAAACCAACCTCTACAAAAGGAACTCCACGCTGAATCAATCTTCTTGCCATCAGCGCACTCCTTCCAAATGCCGTATCGCCATAAGCGTCAATGACATTTTGAGGTTCGTCAGTAGGTTTTAACGCCTTCATCTGGGGTGAGGTATTGGTCAAAATTGTTTTTTGTATCATTTCTTGGTGATATTTTGCCATATCACTGTTTGTTCTTTTTGTAAATCCAGTTTCAATAGCGGCAAGTGCCATGAGTCTTTGGTTGTCAACTTTGTCTCCAAGGTTTCTAACCTGACCATTTGAACTTACAACGAATGGATTCCAAGACGCACCAAGGAATCCACCACCCAAACTTCCCGTATTAACAGAAAAGAATGGTGGTATTTCTAAGTAATCTCGTCCTTGAGATAGTTCATAAGAAATTACAGAACCTATAGACGGATGTACCATATTTG
>Ga0181602_10002160_pt1 | contig 16693 bp, 6 predicted proteins | sample 041ome_14_FD_148640 | JGI IMG/M metagenome (GOLD analysis project Ga0181602, IMG submission 148640) | Coastal salt marsh microbial communities from the Groves Creek Marsh, Skidaway Island, Georgia - 041408US metaG (spades assembly) | ecosystem: Environmental > Aquatic > Marine > Intertidal zone...
TTAGAGCGCTTGGGCATGACGACGACCGCGTTCGCTCGCGGAGCGGAAAGAATAGAAGAAGAAGAACAAGAACAAGAACAAGAACAAGAGCAGTGAGAAGAGAAAAAACGCGTCTAGGACGATTTAAAGATCAGTAAATGGGGACGATGATGATCGAGAGAGAGAAGAGCAATACTCGATCCATCCCCTCCATCCAAGATTTTCCTCCGTGTATTTTTTACTCGCTATATGAACTCCTCTTTTTTCTCTCGTTTTGGCTCTTTTTACAAAGGGCAGCTGCCAGGTCAAAAATGACTTCATTCGATATCATATCAACACACACACACACCTGCACGAATACAAAATGTTTTCTTTGACTACTTCTACCGTTGCTTCCGCGAAAATCACCTCCAAGGTACGCGAATGCGTTATTATTTTCGTTTCTTTCGGTTCGCGTGGGTATCCTCGACGGCGATTTCGAACACCAAGCGCGCGCTTTCGTACAATCCCAATCGTCTCGTTTTTAAGCCAAGACGGCAAAAAAGATGATTTTTGCGCGGATGATGAGAAGAGTATTTTGATGCGAGCTTTGATATGCGACGTCGCGAACGGAAATGCGGCGTCGCATTCGCGCGCATAAATACTTCTCGCGCGCGAGGTTCGCGCGTTTGATGGGAGATTTCGTCGTCGAAACATCGCGTTTCGCGGAGGAAAAGCGCCGTTTTTGAATTTGTCATCGATATACAGTCACAAAGCGGACCTCTTTCTCGTTATCTCTGATTTCGATCAGAGAAATTCTATTATTTCGATGATGATGATGCTGACACGTATGTTCTCTCTCTTTCGTCTTTACGCGATAACTTTAAACAGGTGAACTTCAAGACTTCCAAAAGAGTCGCCACCAAGGCTCGCGCCGGGTTCTCCGTCAACGCCGCTGCGGTACGTTTTTCTTCCTCCATCTCTTGTTTTGGATAGAGTTCACAAAAGACTCCAAAGTGACTCCATACTGACTTTCATCAACGCGTTCTCTCTCCTTTCTTCTTCCTTTTATAAACAGTCTGGCGACACTCTCGACAAGGTTAGAGGTATCATCTCCGAGCAGCTCGGCACCGACCTCGACGCCGTCGCCGCGGATTCCAAGTTTGTCGACTTGGGCGCCGATTCTTTGGACACCGTCGAAATCATGATGGCGTTGGAAGAGCAATTCGAAATCACGCTCGACGAAGAAGGGGCCGAGAAGATTGGCACCGTCCAAGAAGCCGCCGACATGATCCAAACGCAAATCGACGCGTAAATTTAATTCGTCGTTTTAATAATTACAAAACGGTTGATAAATTTAGCGAGAGAGAGAGAGGGAGAGAGAGAGAAGAGAGAGAGAGAGAGAGAGACTGCGAGAGATGATGAAATCGGATGAAATCGAGGCGAAGAGAAAAAGACTCGCCGGACGGATGGCGGCGCGCTCTCTCTTTCTCTTTCTTTTCGAACTAACACTTAGATTTATGGGGGGAAATGTGCATACTAAACTCACTCACACATCAGAGAGCGAGGTTGATATGTATTTTAATATATATAAATAGCCATTTATATTCACACGGAACACGTAAAGTACACCTTTTCAGAGCAACTCTTCTTCTTCATTGTTTCACCGCGTAAAAGTCACGTAAAAAATCTACAACACAATAAACACAACGAACGCTCTTCTGCGAGGACGAACGATATAAGTCACGAGACACATGTCATCCTCCCCTAAATCCCTCGACTCATCCTCTGCCCTCGAGCTCCTCTTCTCTCCCGGCGACAAGAGGAAAGGACGAAAGCGCAAAATCCTTCTCAAATCGATCGAAAAGACGGTCCAGATTTCAATCTCGTTCCTGGTCGCCTTGCTTTGTTTTTACGGGATTTACCGGGCGATCGACGACACGCACCCGGAGACGCTGGCGAAAATACCAAAGTTTGGAAGTAGTGGAGGAGGAGGAGGAGGACATTTTCTTCATCATCGTCATGATGATGATGAAGTCCCGATGAGTAGTGGTAGTAGTGGTAGAAAGAGATTTAGTGGCAAAAGCAGCAGGCTGGTGGACTCACTGGCGAACGACCTGTCGCGAGCGAAGACGGCTTTGACGGACGCGAAAATACACGAACGCGCGATCGAGGTGGAGTTGATGGAAACGAGAGCGCGAGAACGATCGATATATCAGGAAGCGGAGACGTTGAAATCGAAATTGATTGGCGCGACGAGAGACCAAGTCGAGGACGTCGTCGAGGACGTGGACGAGTTGTTGAGAGATTGGGAGTTTGAGTTGGGGGATCCGGTGGAGATGGAACACGCGAGCCCACCGCCGAGCGAGGCGATGGTGAAGCACGAGGAGGCGAAAGAGGAAGGGATGGGGAAGAAGGTGAAGGTTGGGGAAAAGGCGTCGGAGTTGACGGCGGCGGAGCGAGAGCAGCAGAGTAAGACCGGTGCCGGTAGTAGCGGAAGTAGTAGCGATAGGAGTAGGAGTAGTACTAGCAGTGGTGATAGTAGTAGTAGTAGAAGTGGTGGTGGTAGTAGTAGTAGCAGCAGCAGCAATAATAATGTTCTCGCTGATGACGCATCGTTAGGGACGTGCGAAGCGCACGAGCACACGGAGTATTGGGGAGCCGTCGTCCTCAACGGCGATAATCATAAAACCGAAGATGCCGGTAAGTGTTGCGACGCGTGTCGAAATCTCAACAGAGCCAGTGGGAATAGATGTAACGTGTGGGTGTACAATCCAAACTCGAAAGCGTGCTGGTTGAAGTTTGAGAAAAACATCAAGGAGATGAAACCGGCGAACTCTGGAGCGGGGGTTCCGTGGGTCGCCGGGAAGTTTACGGACTTGAAGCCGCCGAAACCGCCGCAGCATCCACCGGCAACCGGGAAAAGGTACGAAGATATGCCGCGGTGTTTACACGGCGTCATGACGTCCAGTGGTAACGCGTACATGAATTGGCAGTCGAGAATCATGTATCAGACGTGGCAAAACCACGCCTCGCAACCTGGATCCATCATGAAAGCCTTCACGAGAGTGTTACACAAAGGTCGCGACGACGAGTTAATGGTTGAAATACCGACCATGCGTTTTGAGCCCATTCAAACGCACTGCGACAGTTGGTGCGATTATCCCGTAGCCGATCGGTCCAGTGCCATCGCGCGATGGTCGCAAACCTCTGACTCGGAAACGTGTTCGCACATCGTCATGCTCGAAACCGATCACGTCATCGTGAAATCGCCGCCGGAGTCCATCTTACTCCCACCCGGCCAAGCGTACGGTTTCGAGTTCACGTACATCAACGTTAACCATCCAACCATGCGCTCACACTTTTCAGAAGAGTACGGCGATAAATCCAAAGGAATTATTCCTCGAACTGGAAATTCACCGACCGTTATCACCGCCGAGGATTTACGAAAAGTGGCTCCGAAATGGGCTGAATTCGTCGCGCGCACGGAACAACCGGAAAACGTCAAGAAATCCTTGGGATGGTTGCGAGACATGTACGCGTACGATCTCGCCGCGTTCGTTTCCGGCATCAAGCACACTTTTTACGGCGCCGGCAAACCCGAATCCATCATGGCTCAACCTCCGGCGGATGAAGAACTCGGCGGCGCGTTCATCTTACATTACACCTGGGGCCCAGAAATCTACGACGTAGACGGAACAACTATGCTTTGGAAATTCGACAAACGAGCCTACGGTGGCGGTCAATACCAACGAGGTCCGTATAAACTCGTCAAACTGGAAGATCCCCCTCCGTGGAAAGAAGGCTTAAAATTGCAAACGTTCTTCGCTCCTCGAGCGATATCCGAGAACAAACACGCCTTGATCGCCATGTTGATTACCGAGATTAACGCCGCCATCGATAAGTTACCGAGAGTGCCAAAAGGCCACGACTCCTTGGAAGAGGCGCAAATGTGGGCCTCGAATTAAAGACGAACTCAACGCGTCGTGTGAAGCAGTAGCGGAAGGACTCGAGGAAAGATTTTTTTAATACTACATCAGACTCTTTTAGCATGCAGCAGATTCTTCATAAAAAGCGCTCCTCACACAACTATTTATTTAAAAGAAGACAAGAATAAACCGCGAAAGCGGGAACACGTCTCCCACTTCTTTTGGATTCAAAATGCCTCGTCCTCCTCCCTCGCCACGTTTACCTTCTTCCTACTTCGCCTCCGTCCCTCCCGAGAAGAAACGAATCAGTCGCGCGCTCCTCCGATCTGCGTTTTTTCTTTCGATGATTTTCTTCGTTCTGAACCGATTCGAGACATCGAAACCTTTAGATTTGATGTCCATCGCACAGCGAGAAGAGACGAGTTTACCGGAAGAAATCGTCGACGATGAAGGGATGACGCACACTATTGGTGGTGGTGGTGGTGGTGATGCAGGAGGAGAAGAGGATGAAGATGGCAAAGGAGGGGAGTTTAATTTGAAAGATTCCATCGTCCCTTTGAACAGCGATTCGACGTATTGCAACGGGGCGCCCGGCGCGTGGTTCGCCAGAGCGGAGTGGAGCACGAAGAGGAGGTTGATGCGCGAAGGAGGAATAGGAGCGCAAAAGAAAAGTGGTGGTTATGGCGCGAAAATTTGGGACGCGGAAGCGAATAAGTTTTGTTCGTCTCCCGTCGCGACGCGGAGACGACGGTCGTTGCTCGGATTTAGCGACGAGCAGTGCTCGCAAACGTGCAGGAGCGTTGAGAGGGACCACAAGGAGTTGTTGAGTGAAAGAAAGAGACAAGCTCGAGAGGATTTGCTCGATTGCTTGACGTCGGACGCTGGGTGTAAGAAAGTGTTTTCGAGTAAAAAGGAGAGGTGGGAAAATATGGCGAAATTTGCGTTCGCGTTACCGTCGGTGAAGATGTTGACGGAGTATAAGCCGAAGTGTTTTACGGTGAGTAAAGCGAGAGTGTGTTCGAACATGAGAGGGAATAAAGAAACGCCGAACGGGTGGAGCGTGAAATATTTCGATTACTTGAAACCGAGATACGATGTGAAATACAAAGAATTAGGCACTTGCGCAATGGTTGGAAATTCGCCGCACGTCTATCGAGACGGCTTAACGGATGAAAATAGCAAAAGCATCGACAAACACGACAGCGTTTGGAGATTTAACTTACGCTCGGGGTTAGCGAACGATACGAACGTACACAAGAAGTACGGAGTTCGGAAGCCACTGGGGAAAAAGACGCGATTTAGAATGTTCAACAGCATACGAGGACGACAACTCTCGAGAGGTATAAACGTGGACGAGAAGATCCTTCGATCGAAACGTAATTTACGAGAAGAATGGTGGTTTTGGTATTCCACGAGCACGAGTTATTTTCACAACATAAAGAAACGGTTTCAATACGTCCAGACGAGGGTTTTAAGTCCCTCGAGCGTGAATTATATTGTGGATTGTTACATGCAAATGCGGAGAGATTTACTGGATATTGGAGCGCTCGAAGAGGAAGGCCACGCGAATAACAAAAAGCTCATGATGAAGTGTCCGACGTCGTTATCCAGTGGAATCCACTTAGCTTTTATGAGTCAGCACTTGTGTTCGCAAATGGATATGTTTGGAATGTCTTACCACCCGAAACAGGCGGCGAAGGCGGGCTATAGCGGCCACGCGTGGTCTATTGACGTGCGCATGTTTCGATTGATGCACGTCGTCGGTCTCGTGAACGTTTGTACCACGGATAAAAGCTTAGAATAGGAGATGATTTTTTACGCAGCGCATTTAGAAGTCTAGCCGTTTTAGAATAGGAGTAGTAGTAGTAGTAGTAGTAGTAGTAGTAGTGTACAAATACATAAGTACGGTAGAGCTAACCCGCGTTTGAAAACGCCGTCCATTCGTCGCGAGCGCGAAAGTCTCTCCGCGTCAGGGTGGTGCTAATAAAAAAGAGGCTATATAAACAAATACATAAAGAAGGAACTTACTGCAGCAAAAACAGAATCAAGATAATCAGCGCAGTAAAGACGGTGATTGCTAAACACACCATCTTATTCCTCGCACTCTTTTGACTCTTATCCGCCTTTGTCAACTCCTTCTGCGCCTCTTTCGTTCTCACCGCCGTACTCACGATATTCGCCTCAATATCGTCAATCATGTTCCCTTGCTCGTTTACCAACACCGCTAAATCTTGGAAAATCTCATTCACTTCGCCAATTTGTTGCTGAATCTCCGCGATGCCTCTCTCTCGTTCCTCGATTAACTGATCGTTAAATCGCATGTCGATTTCCACCGCGGTCATCTCCTTCTGCCCTTGGCTTTTATGTTCCATCAGCAAAGGCGCGTGTTGTTGCTCCTCGTCTACCATTTGCCCGCCTTGGTAAAACTGCCCTCCTCGTTCGCCACTCATGGCCACGTCCGCGGCGGCGCTATTGTTGTTGTTCTTCCCTCCAGTCGCTCCGTACCCTTTCTTTTTACTCTTCGCCGCTTCGTTGCCAATCTCCTTTTGCGGTAAAAACGTGCTCTCTCTCTCCGCGCACGCCCTTTGCGCTCTCTGAAAATCCTTCAACGTCGCGTGTAAATCCTTCACCAACTTTTTATGCCTCTCCGCTAAACTTTCCGCGTCGTCCTCGTCCTCGCCCGCTTCGTACTCGTACTCTTGATCTTGCTCCTCGTGCACTAAATCCGTCACCAATCTCGCCAACTTTTTCACCAACACCGAACTCTCTTTCGCCATTTGACCTATCGATTCTCTCAGTTTGTGCAGTTTCGCTCTTTGGTCCTTCGTATCTCGCGCCGTTCCCAGTTGGTCCACGAGTCGTTTAAACGTCGAGACGTTCGTTTGGAGTTGGAAAATGAGCGATTGGACGCGGTTCGCGTGGGTGGAAATCGCCTCGCGTAAGATTCCACTTTTATTCGCATCGTTATCATTCTCGCCGTCGTTCGTCAGGCGAGTGTACGACATTAGTAGTAGTAGTAGTGTTCCCCTTCGTATTCTTCTTCCAAAGGAGTGTGCTTTCTCTCTCTCTCGCTCTTCCTTTGAGTAAACTTTTGTGTGTCTCCTCGCGCTGTTTTTGATGAATTCTGAAGGGACGGACGATTCAAACGAAGGAGAAAAATGGAGTCAAAATGCGTTTAGGGTATATCTCATGGTGCTCTTTTAAAGGTTTTTACTTTACAACCTCCTCCTCTTCGCCTTCAGGCGCGCCTTCGGGCGCTCGTTCTTCTCCGTCGTCGTCGTCTTCTTCCTCGTCTTCTCCGTCGTCGTCGTCTTGGTCGTCGTCGTCTGGAGGGACAAATCCGAGCTCTTGGCAGACGGTCATTAAAAAATCTAAAACCTTCGTGAAGAAGTGCGCGAGGTGCTTCGTGCTAAACTCCATCTCGTCTTTCAACATTTCCTCGATTCGCTCGACCGGGAGGATGCCAAAATTGACCGGGGTGTACGAACACATCGTGCTCACTTGGTCGGGGAATATGGAGACGTTGAGCGGGTCTTCGCCGGTGATGGCGTGAGTTTTCGGGTCCGCGCCGGCTTCGATGGTGAACGCGAATCCGGTGAGGACGTGTTTGAACTCGTGCTTGTTGTTTTGGTCTTCGCCGAGTTTTCGCCAGCGAAGACCGGAGATGGATTCGAATTGCGGCGGGCCGAAGCTATTCCTGGCGTCAGTCGATGTCAGAGCGACTTTTAAATCGTCGCGAAGTTTTCGGTTGGCTTTTTGAACGGCGAGCATGTCCGTGCCTTTTTGGACGAGCTCTTCTTGCAATTTGAAAATCTCAACTTTCATGTTCCCTTTTTCTTCGGCGAGTTCGTGCGTGCGACCGGCTTCTTTTTGGAAGAAATCTCGGTCTCTTCGTAAATCCGATATTAAAGTCTCCTGCGCCCTTTGTTTCTCCTTCATCGCCTCTTGCATCTTCGTCGCCGCCATGGCGACTTCGTCCACTTTTTTCTTTTTCAAATCGTCGTATTTTCTTTGCAAAGACTCGTACCGTTCTTGCAACATTAGAAATTTTCGACTCTCGGCTCGATCGAACGCTTGCTCCGTTTTCCGTTGCTGGTGCTTGTTTCTGTCTAAAGCCATTTGCGCTTGTTGCATGCCTTGGTGGTAATCATCATCCTCGTCGTAGTTTTGGGTTTTCCTCGGTCGGCCCACGCCTCTCTTCCCCGGCGCCGGTTGTTTCTTTACTTTTTGCGAGGAAGACGGACGTCCTCGTTTTCTATCGTTTCCTTCGTCGTCGCTGCCTTTCGTGTTGTACTTATTGAACGCTTCCCCGTCGTTGTTATAATCGTCGGAATCGTACTCGTCCTCCTCGTCCGAGTAGTACCGCTTGTGCTGCGCTCCTCCTCTACCGCCGCCGCCCAACGCTTTCCGAGCGTTCCCCGCCGCCTCTCGCATGCTCTTATACTTGTTCGAATGGTCCGCTTTCCGCCACCCAACCGGGCGACCTCTTTTCTTCTTTACCACTGGTTGTTCTTGTTGTTGTTGTTGTTGATCCGTCGTCGTCACTAATGTCTTCGTCGCGACGTCTCCTCCTCCTCCTCCTCCTCCTCCTGGGGTGGGCAATTTCCCAGCCGAAGACGGGGTGGATTTCTTCGACGGCGTCGCTGGATTTCTCGCGGCGTTATTATTGCTCAAACTTTCCGTGACCATCTTTTGCGTCGCCTGTTTTTGTTGTTGTTGTTGTTGTTGTTCGCGTTTCATAAAGAGAGAGAGAGAGAGAGAAAAGTGGTGAGCACACGTAAACGCAAATCATTCAAACGGGGAGTAAGTAGTATAAAAGGACGAAAGAAAAGTTTGAAATTCATCATCATCATCGCGCGAAGATGAGAAGAAAAAAGCGAGAACAAAAAGAAGAAAACAAAACGCACGGTCCACCCGGGAACTTGATCCGTCCCGGCGTAGTCGATTTTCCCGTCCATCGCGCACGCGCGTTTCGGGCGTCCTCCTTCGACGCCCACCATATCAGTAGTAGTAGTTTAGTAGTAGTGCGTACTAATTTTATATAATGTGTGATTTTTTTTGGAGAGCGAACGAACCTTTTTCAACGGCTTTTTTCTGCCTCTGCCTTTTTTGCGAGTGTATTAGGAAGAGATCAAAAAAGCTGCTTTTTGCGCCCTTGCAAAAAATTTTTTGCACAAAAGTTGCACACAAAAATTCTCTCTGGATCTCTCTAAAGGAGATATTTTTCTATCACGCGCGCGCGTAAATACACGCGCGGAAGAAAGTTGTTCTCGTTTTATTATTGCCGTCGTTGTTAAATAGCGTTTTCGCGCAAATTCCTTCTTCTCTTCTTCTTCTCTTTCTCTTCGTCTCTTTCTTTTGCCTGCGAGAGAAAAGGTGAAAGAAGCGAGTGAGAAGAGAGAGACGATCTCATCGAGAGGTCGTTACGAGCGACAAAGAGAGAGCGAGAGAAAGCATCTCATCATGTCGCGCCGGAGGAGGACGACTCGCTCGCGCGAAGAAGAAGAAAGAGCAGACGAGGACGAGGACGGGACGACGACGAACTCGGAGTCGTCGTCTCGGGGCGATGATGATCCGACGACGACGAGAAGAGGCGGAGACGATGTCGACGAGATGTTGTTGAACCACAACAACAACAACAACAACAACAACAACAACGCGTACGACGTCGGGGAGGAAGAAGAAGACGAAGAGGAGGAATTAGGATATAACAGATTTGGATCGGTCGCCGCAGGTGGTGGTGGTCGAGGTAGAAGAGGACGTCCGCCGTTAAGGCGGAATACGAGCGATTCCGAGGAAGAGCTTCGTCGTCAACAACAGCAACAACGGGGACGGGGACACGCGCCCTCGAGCGAAGACGACGACGACGAAGAACTTTCCCGAAGCGATAACGATACGCAAATGTCCGTGGATTCTGATACCGAGGGGAGAGGTGGACTGGTTGATAGTGCGTATAATAACGATTTGAACGCGAACACTCGTCGCCGCGCGAGAGAAACGCATAAGAATTACGTGGACGCGCAGTTGGCCAACGCCGCCGCCGCCGGCGAAACAGAAAGAGCGCAAAGGAGGAGTCAGCGTTTACAACAACAAGGTTGGCGGGGCGCTTCCGGTGGTGGTAGTGGTGGTGCTGACTCTTTGTCCCCGTCGTCTTCCTCTTCGGAGGAAGACGAAGGCGAGGAAATTTTACCAACTCAGCTCGAACCGGGCGTTTTCCCGTTGGATGAATTCAACTCGGTTGTCTTGGCGCATAACTCGTATCGGTACATGCGAAATTACCAAGGGTACTATCCGACGAAGATGTTGCCGTGCTTGAAATACATCAACGAAAACTACTTGTGTCTTTACGAGTCCAACGACAAAGAACGCGAGAAAATTCGACCAGAGGAGGTGGAAGCGTTTAGAAAATTTCTCTCGCAAGGCATCCTCGTGAGTAATTTCCACACCGTATTGGAAGAGCTTAAAGCTTCGGCGTGGCCTAGCGACTCCTTGTTGTTTCAATACAACTGCTTAGAAATGTGCTGCGAAGTTGCCGTCATAGCCTCGCAAGCGCTAAATCAGTTTTGCATCGATCGCATCTTAATAGAGGCGTGCATCGATAAAGGGGACGATAACGTATTTAGTATGCCGCATAAACCAAACGAAAGTTCTGAGAACAATAGCCGAACCGTAGGTCTTAGCGTCAATGATGGCGAAGATCTCGAAGAACTAGCGCGCGCGTGCGAGATTGAAGAATTAACCGCCATTTTGAGCGCGTTAGCGTTAGGTATGAAATCTTCGTGCGCATTTTACGAGAGATATCGGACGCACAAAGTTCCATCTTTTTCTGATTATAGAACTGATAATGAACTATCGTGGAAAGAGACTGAGGAAGGGAAAACGAGTCATCACAAAGATAGCATCGCGTTCCCAGTCAGGGTTGAAGTACCGGTTGCCACGAAAGGACGACGGAGAGCAGAGAGGGCAAAGATGGACAGGGAGCGAGAGAAAGAAGAAGAAGGAAACGAAAACGTGATGACGAAAGAGATTGTCGTGAAAGCGTGGCCGGCGCATGTCGTCGAAACTTTTGGTCAGCAAGGCGGTTGGACCTGGTTGTTGAGACTTTTGGAAGCTCGAGGTGCGGTGTTTGATAACAAGCGCGATGCATTTACGAGCGGCGAGATGGCTAAAAATTTGATGCCGCCTCGCCTCATGGAGTCTGCCTGCGCGGCTCTGGCCGCAGCGACGGACGTTTTGAACGAGTCGAACGCCAAGATACTAGTCGATACGTTTTTATACTCCGCCTCAAAGGTTACGGAAGCGTTGCACGCGTTGAAAATTGAAAGCGCAAATGAGACGACGAACAAGAAGTCCAAGAAAGGCTCTGCTGCCGCTGAGAATAACAACAATAGCGAGAACAGCGATGTGGCAAAACGGCGAGAAGATGCGATAAAATTTGCATCTATTCTATCGCACGCGTTCATAACTGCACAATTTCGCGATGGCGAGACTATTTCGACACGATCAGTTGAAGGCAAGAGTGTGTTTGTTGAGTTACAAAGAGCAATTATCGTCGCCTCGTTGGGCGTGTCTACGTTCGCCTCGCAACTCGCGGCTCTGAAGGAAATCAAAATAGCGCTGGATATGGTCGATGCGTTCGTTGAGACCGGTATTCAATGGCTCGCTGAAAACGAAATTCTGGAGCACATTCTGCGTCCTACGTATCTTCATCACAGGCAGTACGTCGAACACGTTCGCGACGTCTTGGCGAAGTTAGCGCAACATCCCAATGTCTTAAAACGCGAACATCTCGAACTCATTTGGAACGTTGGTTTCACCGCAGACTCGCATCAAGACGTTAGCATAAACGTCTGTGATATGCTCGGTCAATTAGCGCCGGTTTTATCTGACGAGCACTTAGATTTTGTTTTGACTCGATTCAAAACTTTGGCAGTGAGCGGAAGTTTGGACGGGAAGACGTTGGACACTCTGAAATCGATTGTTACAAACCGAGCGGTTTCGGAAACCTTTGCGAATACTATCTTGGAGCTTCTTTTCGAAGCTTCGTGTGCGAATGAAACGCGGGCGGTATTTTATCTCGGCGCAGAAGTCGATGAGGATGCCAATCCGGAGTACGCATTTCTCTTTGCGTTTTACAAATTTACAGAAAGAGGAGCTGCTGTCCTTGACGTGATGACTTGGATAGACAAGCTCTTGACGCACATAGCGTCTTTCACAAAAGAGGACGGCGGAATGAGTTATAATAGCAACAGCAACAATAGCGCGGTTTCTGTAACGAATACCGATCGATTGGTGGTATCTGCGCGCCTTCTACGGTACATGTTTGATTCGAACAACGACTTTACCACGAGCGACGAGATCCCGGCGAAAGCGGACTCATTAGACAGCACAAGAAACGTAACTGAAATGTGCGTATCTGCGCTCGAGCACTCCAAAGCATTAGATGCACAATATGCGGCGTCCACCGCTGTGCGTGATGATTTTGCTTGGGAAGATGCTCGAATCTTACGATCACAACGAAGAGCGGAAGAGGTGGTGACGTTTTTGCACAACTTCTATGATGCGGCGCAAAGAACGTTGCAGCTCAAGAGCGGAGTTGCACTCAGATTGTGGGACGCTCTCACCGACACAAAAGTTCAAGAAACAGATGCGAAGAGAAACGTGTGGATGACGAAACTTGTTGACTATTGTTCACCAGACGCGATATCAGCGATTCTAGTCGAAAGATTGTTGAAGACGAACGTCGAGACGCAGTGCGACGATAGTTTGTGGGAGGTTTTTTACCCATTCTTTGTCGCAAACGCGATGCACGAAAAATTGATCGAACCAATTGGAAGGTTTAAAGGTGATGGCTTGTGCAGTTTTAGTAGTGAAGAAGATGTGGACGATGACATATACGATGAGATTGGACGAGAGAAAGAACCAAAAGGAGTTAAGTGCAGACGCTTTCAGGAGAAAAGGCAATACCGCTTCGTGAACGAACCCACGGTGGAAGATAAAAATTCAGACTCCAAAAATGGATTGGCTTATTTTTTTGCGATTATCACCGAGTGCCCGAATATTTCGAGCGCGTGTCTTAATACAGCGACAATGAGGCTAATTCGGACGTATCTGAACTCGAACGCGGAAAAAGTGTTTCTTGAGATTTGTGCAAAGAAATTAACGAAAACGTGCGGCCCGGATTTTCAAAGCATAGAAACGCTGAACGAAAGGGATCGATTGAAATGCGCGCGGTTACTCCGCGTGTTGGACGAAGTTCTCGATCGTACGCCCTCGAGTAGTGCCAGCGGTGGCAACGACATTAACGCAGAGTCCATTATTCCGCACGGGAGATCGTTTCGAGGCGATCCGATGTCTATTACCATTTCCATAGGTAATTCTGGGCGGTATCGCGGGGGCGAGAACAACGCCCGCGCCATCTCAACGCACTCGAACGAAACTGTGGAAGACTTTTTGAACAACTTTGCGAGTGCTAATGGTGTTGCGCGGGATTCTTTTAAAGCTATTTGTAACGGGAAGCTCCTGGCGACGGAGACGAGAGAAGGACGGGCGCGCTTGCTTTCGGATTTGAACCTCCCTAATGGGACGGGGTGCGTCCAAGTCATTCCCTCAACTTCAAAAGTCCAAACCGATCGCAACAAGGTGGTGCAAGAGCTTGGCAATACCAAAGAGCTTCCTCGAGTGATGTTATCGAAACAGCCGATGATTTATGAAGTACTCTTTGCGTTATCACGATCGCAATCAGAATTAACGACGGCGAGTCATGGCCCTGATGGCGGTGGCGGGGTTTCGAAAATGGACATCGACACCGCCGATCTCGAAGAGGAGTGTGAAACAGTGCGACGCGCCGCGCGGAAATTACTCGCATCGCTACCAACTGACAAGACTGTTTATGATGAAGTTCTCGGCGCTATCAGCAGCAAAGATTCTGGTACCTCGCTTGGAAAGGTTTTGCACAGTACATTTAGGGGTTCCTTCGCAAAAGTCGCGTACGTTTTAGAAACCGTGGACGCGCTGACGGATTCAATCTTTGCATCTGACGCCGCTGAAGAGCGGAGCAAAAGCTACGCGAGATCGTTTCCAAATGTTGCACCGGTGCTTTTGGATATTCTCGATGATGCTTCCGGCGGAACGACGACAAAAGACGGCAGTAAAGATTCTGAGATCCGGCGTTCGATTTGCGCATCGGTGGTGAGATTGCTCAAACCTTTCACTCTGGATAAGAACAGTGATACTGCGACGATGACTTTGGTAGGAAAGAAGCACGATTTGGTTGAACCGGTAAAATCCATGCACGTGAGTAGTGATACTTCCAACGAGTGCACGATTGAAGGCGTGACGCTTCCGAAAGATGCGCTTCGGGACTTTGCGGTGGCTGCAACCTCGCGCGTTTTGCGCTGCGCGGCCGCTTTTTCAAAATCAAGTGTTCGATCCGAAATCCACATCGCGTATGAATCGATTCAGTTGGCTATGGAGTTTAACAGGATGGCAACATTGAGATGTACTGACTTATCTCAAGCTTCCGTTTTTGCGGAGTTGCAACCAAAAGATGTCTTGGATGCGGTCTTTGGATCCATTTTCTGTGGTACCGCGGACGCCGCCTTTCGGGAGGTGCTCATCAAGACGTTTCTTTTTAACCAAAAAGAATTTTATGCGATTATCAACGGAAGTGGCGTGGATCAAAGCGAAGAAGATAAGGAGAACGAACAGACCGATAATGGTAATAAAAGTCGCGCGCAAGTTCCTCTGTCTATCATCACCGCCATTCAAGATCGACTCGATATCGCCGAAGAAAACGTAGAAACTTCCTTGGAATATTTCAAAGTGCGAAAGATATTTGCTTTGCACATGCCTTCTAAAGAAGGTAACCCGCATATTCTGCAGTTCCTCGAGAGCGCATTTAAGCGCGATGTGGAATGGGTCGTTCAACTCGCGATGGATCCTAGAAGTGCGGCTTCAAATAACGCCTCGGAGACGATCCAAGCCTCAACGACGCAGCGATTGGAGACGATGGCTTACTTTGCAGCGGCTGTGGAGACAATCAGCGTGGAAGACGCCGTGCGCTTAACAAAAGCGATCCTTCTGCGCGGTCTATTTCCAGAACTAGAAACTGTATGCAGAAGTCTGTGTAGTAGACGTTCTGATCCCGATCAAGAAATGATGGAAACTTTACTCTTAAGCCAAGATTCGCTCCAGATGCTCGCCGCGGGGAAACGAGAATTGTCGACGAAGTTTACCGCGCTCTTCGGGGATCAAGATCGACGCCCGCACGCGTTCTCAGTTTTATCTTCTGTGTGCAAAAAGAGCGCCGATGCTTTGTCCTTAACGCTGAGTTCTTTGTACAGATTACACTTGTTTGACCAAATGGACGAAGAGAACAGAGAAGCCTGCGATTTGTTGCAATTTGAAATGGAAGAGCTGGATGCACTCGAGAACATAGAGTGGGACGTCGAACCAACCGCCGAAGTTAATCGTCAAGTCAGTATCCGAGGTCACCCGCTGCCAAAGAATGTGAGCGCAAAAATTGGACTCGTCAACGCCGGTGCGACGTGTTATATGAATGCTTTGTTTCAGCAACTCTTCGCGCAACCAGGTATTCGCGACAAGATTTTAGCCATCGACGCGAAGGTTGAAGAGGAGGATCAATCCGAGAGTCTTTTTTATCAGACGCAAAAAATGTTTGCTATGCTGAAAGGATCTTCTGTGCACACGTACTACGAGCCTAGCGATTTGTGGCACGCCTTCAAAGACTGGGACGGGGAACCCGTAAACGTAAGAGAACACGAAGACGCGTACGTCTTTTTTACGAGGTTTCAAGAGCAAATAGATTCGCACTACGTCAACGCGATGAAAGAGAAACTTAACATCACGAGTGAAGTTGAAAAACAAGCGAAAGAGGAAGGGCGAGAACTGCCAAAGTTTAAGGGTGCGATTGAAGAAGTTTTAGGAGGGAAGATGGTGTCGCAAATCATCTGTAAGAACTGTCCGAAGCATCGAAGCGAACGCGAAGAAGATTTTTGTCAAATTCAGCTCGCTGTGGGCGGTAAGCATAAAGCGTGCGTTGATGATTCCATGTCGTTGTTAACGACTGGTGAACTCATGGATGCCGACAACCAGTGGGAATGCCCGGAATGCGAGAAGAAAGTTGATGCGACGAAGCGAACGTGCGTCCGCACGTTGCCAGACTCGCTCTGTTTGCACATTCAGCGACTCGAGTACGATTACGCTATGGATCAAAGAAACAAAGTAAAAGATTATTATAGTTTCCCAAAGACTTTGGATATGTACCCATACACGGAAGAAGCACTCGAAAAGGCTGATCAAGCCGCGTTGGAGGCCGAAGAAGAGCTCGGAGCTGGAGGAACAAACGACGACGGTGGCCCGGCGCGACCGGGTACGCCTGGGAATCTTTTGAATCACCATCGTCACACATCGCGAAAGTCTATGCGTAATCTCAACAACAACAAGCAAAACGGTGAATTAGATGGAGGCGATGGAAATGAAAATACCGAGGACGACGAGAAATTGGAATATAGACTTTCTGGCGTCATCGTCCACTCAGGAACTGCTTTTGCGGGGCACTATTACTCATTCATTCGCGATCGCGACGAGAAGACCGGAGAGCTCACCGGAGACGACGATGATCTTGGGACGTGGCGTCGCTACGACGATACTTCTGTCGAACCGTACGATCCAAAGTGTTTAGAAGATGACTGCTTTGGTGGCTCTTATGTACACCAAACGAACAACGTCGGCGAGGAGGCGCAAACGCTCACATACGAAAAACCAAATTCCGCGTACATTTT
>Ga0181602_10002169_pt1 | contig 16647 bp, 16 predicted proteins | sample 041ome_14_FD_148640 | JGI IMG/M metagenome (GOLD analysis project Ga0181602, IMG submission 148640) | Coastal salt marsh microbial communities from the Groves Creek Marsh, Skidaway Island, Georgia - 041408US metaG (spades assembly) | ecosystem: Environmental > Aquatic > Marine > Intertidal zone...
TTGTAAATTTATTTACAGTATACCGCGATATATTGTTCATTTATTTACAAAATTATTGTTGTGTTTGAAACCCTTATTGCGAAATTTTCTAATACAGCGGCATAATACCCTTGCACAATTGTGCCATGCGGTCGGCAGGAGGAGCCGGAAGCATTACTTAAATTGGGAGGATTACATGTCCAAATTAGACCTGACACGCCGTGGCGTGATCAAAACAGGTGCAGCGGCGGGTGCCGGTCTTGCACTTCCTACAATCTTCACAGCGTCTTCTGCTGCAGCTTTCACAAACGAACCAACTGGCGGATCTGTGAAAATCGGCTTTAACGTTCCACAAACTGGCCCATACTCAGAAGAGGGTCTGGACGAACTGCGCGCACAAGAATTGGCTGTTGAGCACCTGAACGGTATCGGCGACGGCGGCATGATGAACACCTTCAGCTCAAAAGCGCTGCAAGGTAACGGCATCTTGGGCAAAAAAGTTGAATTCGTCACAGGTGACACACAAACAAAATCAGACGTTGCACGCGCATCTGCGCAATCGATGATCCAAAAAGACGGCGTCATCATGATCAACGGCGGCTCATCATCAGGTGTGGCTGTTGCTGTTCAGGGTCTGTGCCAAGAAGCTGGCATCATCTTTATGGCAGGTTTGACACACTCAAACGACACAACTGGTAAAGACCGCAAAGCAAACGGTTTCCGTCACTTCTTTAACGGTTACATGTCAGGCGCAGCGCTTGGCCCAGTTTTGAAAAGCGCATACGGCACAGACCGCCGTGCGTACCACTTGACTGCAGACTATACATGGGGCTGGACACAACAAGAGTCGATCCAAGCCGCAACTGAAGCAATGGGCTGGCAAACAGCGAACAACGTTCTAACACCAGTTGGCGCGGGCGACTTTTCGTCATACATCGCACCTGTTCTGAACTCTGGCGCAGACGTTTTGGTTCTGAACCACTACGGTGCGGACATGGTGAACTCATTGACACAAGCGATCCAATTTGGTCTGCGTGACAAGCAAGTTGGCGGCAAGAACTTTGAAATCGTTGTTCCTCTGTACTCAGAATTGATGGCAGCGGGCGCGGGTTCAAACATCCAAGGCGTTTACGGTTCGATGAACTGGAACTGGCAGCTCGCGGATGAAGGCACCAAAGCGTTCGTTAAATCATTCGGCGAAAAATACGGTCGCCCACCATCAAACGCAGCACACACATGCTATGTTCAAACATTGCTATATGCGGATGCAGTTACACGCGCGGGTTCGTTCAACCCATGTGCAGTTGCAGAAGCACTTGAAGGCTTTGAATTCGACGGTATGGGCAACGGTAAGACACTATACCGTGCCGAAGATCACCAGTGCTTTAAAGACGTGTTGGTCATGAAGGGTAAAGAAAACCCAACAAACCAATACGACACATTGGAAATCGTTGAAACAACACCAGTTGAGCAAGTCACATATGCGCCAAACCACCCAATGTTTGGTGGTGACGAAGCGACACTTGGTACCTGTAACGCAGGTTAATCACGACCTTCTTTGGACTGGCCGCAATCGCGCGGCCAGTCATTCTTGACCGTTTATTCGGGTCATCAGTCACACCAAAACAGGGCGCGGACGATGGACGCTATTATTCTTCAAATCCTAAACGGGCTTGATAAGGGCTCGGCTTATGCATTGATTGCATTGGGACTTACACTTATCTTCGGCACCTTGGGTGTCGTAAACTTTGCGCATGGCGCACTCTTTATGATTGGTGCTTTTTGTGCCGTCACTTTGCAACGACTGATGAAAATCAGCTATGTTACCATTGATGAATCCCAAAAGGACTTTTTGGGAAATCCTCTTGAGGTAAAAGTACCCTACCTTCAATCATGGTTCGGCGAAAATTTTGGAACGGCTCTGATCGATTGGTCAGTCCCGATTGCAATCGTGTTTTCGATCCCTGTTATGCTGGCAGTGGGCTACACAATGGAACGTGGCCTAATCAAACATTTCTATAAGCGTCCCCACGCAGACCAAATTCTGGTGACATTCGGTTTGGCGATCGTTTTGCAAGAGATCATCAAATATTTCTTTGGCGCGAACCCAATCCAAACACCTGCGCCCAGCGCATTTTTGGGATCCATGGATTTCGGTGTCCTGCTTGGGTTTGATCCTAACGTGATCATCTATCCTGTGTGGCGCTTGGTGTATTTCGCATTTTCCGCGATCATTATCGCGGGTGTCTTTGCCTTCTTGCAATTCACCACGTTCGGGATGGTGGTCCGCGCAGGCATGGCAGATCGTGAAACCGTCGGCCTGTTGGGGATCAACATTGACCGCCGCTTCACGTTGATGTTTGGCCTAGCCGCCGCTGTCGCGGGGATGGCAGGTGTGATGTACACGCCGATCCTGTCGCCGAACTATCACATGGGCATGGATTTCCTTGTTCTTTCCTTCGTTGTTGTTGTGGTGGGCGGCATGGGGTCCCTTCCGGGTGCTGTGGCTGCGGGTTTCCTTTTGGGGATCTTGCAATCTTTTGCCTCAATGAACGAAGTAAAGGCAATTTTGCCCGGCATCGACCAGATCATCATCTATCTGGTTGCGATTATTATTTTGCTCACTCGTCCACGTGGCTTGATGGGCCGCAAAGGCGTGATGGAGGACTAATCCATGTTTGGACTAGACAAAAAAGACACCCGATTGTTGATCATCGTCGCGATTTTGACGTTCTGCGCACCAATCATCCTAAACCCCTTCCCTGCAGACAGCGCGCTTGCCCAGTTTAACGCGGGCTATCCAGACCTGATGCAACGCTTTGTTATCTTTGGTATCTTTGCGATTGGCTTTAACATTCTGTTCGGATTGACAGGATACCTGTCATTCGGTCACGCGGCTTTCTTGGGTGTGGGATCCTATTCGGCCGTTTGGATGTTCAAACTGCTCAGCTATAACGTCGTTCCTGCGATCATATTGTCTGTTATCACTGCGGGCCTATTCGCGATTGTGATTGGCTTTGTGTCGCTGCGCCGTTCCGGGATTTACTTTTCAATCCTGACACTGGCCTTTGCGCAAATGTCATACAACTTGGCCTATTCGGTTTTGACACCGATCACCAATGGTGAAACTGGTCTGCAAGTGTACAGCAATGATCCGCAGTACCTAAAGGGCAATGGCCCAGACGTCACACATCTATTTGGCCTCGAAATGCGTTCTATCCTCGAAATCAAAATCGCAGGCTGGACGTTTGATTTTACCATTGGCTATTACATGTGTGCGGTCATTATGCTGATCTCATTCTACCTTGCGATCCGTATTTTCCGGTCTCCGTTCGGATTGATGCTGCGCGCGATCAAGGCAAACCAAACGCGTCTGAACTATACCGGTATTTCACCACGCCCATACATGTTGGCGGCCTTCGTCATCTCGGGGATGTACGCAGGTCTTGCAGGGGGTCTTTTGGCCTCGATGGATCCGCTTGCCGGCGCCGAGCGCATGCAGTGGACAGCCTCGGGCGAGGTTGTTTTGATGACAATCTTGGGCGGCGTTGGAACCCTTCTGGGACCGGTGCTTGGCGCAGGGTTTATCAAATACGCGGAAAACATCTTTTCCAAGATCAACGAAAACGTTTTGCACAGCTGGTTCAGCTTTCTGCCTGACGGTCTTGAAGAAGCAGTTGTTTGGCTGTTTGCCCGTTTCGTTGGCGAAGGGTGGCATTTGACCTTGGGTCTGATGTTCATGCTGATTGTGATCTTTTTGCCCGGCGGTCTGGTCGAAGGCGGTCAACGCATTGCGCGTGCCTTTGGTCGCAAGGACAAAGACGCATCATCCTCAACACCTGCGGAATAAGGAGAACAAAGAATGGGTATCCTTGATATCAAAGACGTAGGCAAACGTTTTGGAGGTCTACAAGCACTAAGCGACGTGACACTGAGTGTTGCAGAAAACACATGTCACGCCATCATCGGACCAAACGGTGCGGGGAAATCAACTTTGCTGAACTGTTTGATCGGCAAATTGATCCCTGACACAGGATCGGTCATGTTCGAAGGTAAATCGGTTCTAGGCCGTTCAGCCCATGAAATTAACCAGATGGGCATCTCCCGCGTGTTCCAAACACCCGAAATCTTTGGCAATTTGAGCGTCATCGAAAATATGATGATCCCGATTTTTGCAAAACGTGACGGGTCTTTCAAATTGGATGGCATCAGCGCGTTCATGAACCACAAAGAGGTTTTGGAACACGCGGAACAGATGCTGGAAGACATGAATATGGCAGACAAACGCCATATGCATGCGGCCTCGATGTCGCGCGGTGACAAGCGACGCTTGGAAATCGGTATGTGTCTGTCGCAACAACCCCGCCTTTTGCTGTTGGATGAACCAACTGCGGGCATGGCGCGTGCGGACACCAACAACACCATCGATCTGCTGAAACAAATCAAAGACGAACGCGATATCACCATCGCGATCATTGAACACGACATGCATGTTGTGTTTTCGTTGGCAGATCGCATCACCGTTTTGGCCCAAGGCACCCCCTTGGTCGAAGACACGCCAGAAAACATCAAAGGTCACCCAAAGGTTAAAGAAGCCTATTTGGGTGAGGCACATTAAGGAGAACCGACAATGAGTGGAAATCTTGCATTAGACTCGCACGCGCCCGCCTTTTTGTCAGTTCATGACATTCACGCATATTACGGCGAAAGCTATATTGTGCAGGGCGTTTCCTTTAACGTGCACGAAGGCGAAATCCTTGCGCTGTTGGGGCGTAACGGCGCAGGCAAAACATCAACATTGCGCACAATTGCGCGGCTTGATGACCCACAACTGCACCGTGGTGAAATCTGGCTGGATCACAAGCGTTTGCATGAGATGAAAAGCTATGAAGCGGCTGTAAACGGGGTCTCATTGGTTCCCGAAGACCGTCGCATCATCCAAGGTTTGACTGTCGAAGAAAACCTTCAGCTTGCGCAAATCGTTGAACCAAAAGGCTGGGGGCTTGATCGCATTTACGAATTGTTCCCTCGCTTGGGCGAACGTCGCAAACAAGAAGGCGTGACATTATCAGGTGGTGAACAACAAATGCTTGCGATTGCGCGCGCCTTGGCCCGCGACATCAAAGTTTTGCTGTTGGATGAACCCTACGAGGGCTTGGCCCCCGTTATCGTTGATGAAATCGAAAAAACACTTCGCATCATCAAAGAACAAGGCATCACAACCGTGATCGTTGAACAAAACGCCGTGCGTGCATTGGAATTGTCTGATCGCGCGGTGATCCTTGATACGGGCAGCGTTGTTTTCGACGGCACCGCCAAAGAAGTTTTGGACAACGCAGATCTACGTGCAGAATACCTTGCAATCTGATCGCAGTGGTTCCAAGGTCGCATAGACAGGCCTTGGAACCCGTCCCATAAATCCCATACTAAGAATCCTGAGGGGAAATTATGTCTGATAAAATGTACCCACCAAGTGCAGATTTTGTTGCGACCGCACATATCAATAAAGAAAAATATGACAGCATGTATGCCGCGTCCATCGCTGACCCAAATGCGTTTTGGGCAGAACACGGCAAGCGCGTTGATTGGATCAAGCCTTTTACCAAAGTTAAAAACGTAAATTACGCCTACCCTGATGTATCGATCAAATGGTTTGAAGACGGCGAATTGAACGTTGCCGCCAACTGTGTTGACCGTCATCTGGCCACACGCGGCGATCAAACCGCGATCATCTGGGAAGCAGATGATCCCAACCTGTCCAAACACATCAGCTATCGCGAATTGTCCGAAAACGTGAACAAATTGGCAAACGTCTATAAATCGATGGGCGTTGGCAAAGGAGACCGCGTTGTTCTGTACATGCCGATGATCCCAGAAGCGGCCTATGCGATGTTGGCTTGTGCCCGTATCGGCGCCATTCATTCCATCGTCTTCGCCGGCTTTTCGCCCGAGGCGTTGGCCGCACGCGTTGGCGGATGCGAAGCATCGTTGATCGTCACAGCCGACGAAGCACCACGTGGTGGCCGCAACACGCCCCTGAAGGCAAACGTTGACAAAGCCTTGGCCATTTGCGGCGATGTAAAGACATTGGTCGTGGAACGTACCGGTGGCGACGTCGAGATGGTTGAGGGCCGTGACCATTCCTATTCCGCAGCGATGGCCAAAGCCTCCGCAGACTGCGCCCCTGAGGCGATGAATGCAGAAGATCCGTTGTTTATCCTTTACACGTCAGGGTCGACCGGCGCGCCAAAGGGTGTTGTGCACACAACAGGCGGTTATTTGGTGTGGGCGTCCATGACGCATGAGCTGGTCTTTGATTATCATGAAGGTGATATTTACTGGTGTACCGCAGACGTGGGTTGGGTCACAGGCCACAGCTATATTGTCTATGGTCCGCTGGCCAATGGTGCGACGACCCTGATGTTCGAAGGCGTCCCCACATACCCCGACGCATCGCGGTTCTGGCAAGTCTGTGAAAAGCACAAGGTCAATCAATTCTACACTGCCCCCACAGCTATCCGCGCCTTGATGGGTCAAGGCAAAGAATTCGTTGAAAAATGCGACCTGTCCTCTTTGAAAGTTCTGGGCACCGTGGGCGAGCCCATCAACCCAGAGGCATGGAACTGGTACAATGACGTCGTCGGCAAAGGCAACTGCCCTATCGTTGACACATGGTGGCAGACCGAAACAGGCGGCCATCTTCTGACACCACTGCCTGGTGCGACGGCAACCAAACCTGGATCGGCAACAACTCCATTCTTTGGCGTTCAACCGGTGCTACTTGACCCGCAAACAGGCGCAGAAATCCACGAGACTGCCGCCGAAGGCGTGCTGTGTATGAAAGACAGCTGGCCAGGGCAAATGCGCACGGTTTATGGCGATCACGAACGGTTTGTGAAAACCTATTTCGCGGATTACAAAGGCTACTATTTCTCGGGTGACGGATGCCGTCGGGACGCGGATGGGTATTATTGGATCACAGGCCGCGTCGATGACGTGATCAACGTATCAGGCCACCGTATGGGCACCGCCGAGGTCGAAAGCGCCTTGGTTGCGCATCCAAAGGTATCTGAGGCCGCAGTTGTGGGATACCCCCATGACATCAAAGGCCAAGGCATCTATTGCTATGTCACATTGATGGCAGGCGAAGCGCCAAGCGATGAGCTGCGCACAGAGCTGCGCAATTGGGTCCGCAAGGAAATCGGCCCCATCGCATCCCCTGACCTGATCCAGTGGGCTCCAGGCTTGCCCAAAACACGTTCAGGCAAGATCATGCGCCGCATTCTGCGCAAAATTGCCGAAGACGATTTTGGCGCCTTGGGCGATACATCCACACTGGCCGATCCATCGGTGGTGGATGACCTGATCAACAATCGGATGAACCGCAAATCATAAAAAAAGGGGCCGAGAAATCGGCCCTTTTTTATGTCGCCCCGCACATGTCTGCGGGGTATTTTTTCGTGCCTTATGCGCGTTCGGAATATTCCATCGACTCTGTATTGACGATGATCATTTCGTCTTGGGCAATAAATGGTGGGACCATGACCTTAACCCCATTGTCCAAAATCGCAGGCTTAAAGCTGTTCGCAGCGGTTTGACCTTTGACGACAGGCTCTGTTTCAACAACTTTGCACGTCACTTTTTGCGGTAACGTCGCGTTCAATGCCTCTTCGTCATAGAATTCAACCAAGATGGTCATGCCGTCTTGCAAGAATGGGCGACGCTCGCCCAACAGCTCAGCAGGCAATTCAATCTGTTCATAGGTTTCAGTATCCATGAACACCAACATGCCATCTGTTTCATAAAGGAATTGTTGGTCTTTTTGTTCTAGACGCACGCGCTCAACTTTGTCGGCGCTGCGAAAGCGTTCGTTCAGCTTGGTGCCATTGCGCAGATTGCGCAATTCGACTTGGGCAAACGCACCGCCTTTACCGGGTTTCACGTGATCGACCTTGACAGCAGCCCACAAGCCACCTTCGTGTTCCAATACGTTACCCGGGCGAATTTCATTTCCGTTAATTTTTGGCATATCTAAAACCCTTGAAAGGTTGATGTTTCGTTAACCGACCCTATATATTGTGGGACTTGCCTTGGCAAGTAAACGATATGTCGGTGCTTGACGAAAAAGATATGCAGAGAACGCATAGGTGGTTTGCAAATAAAGACTACCCGAATCGTTTTTTTTCAGTCATAAGCACCTTCACGCCTAAAAGACAAGTAGATGATAAAAGGACGACGAGATGACCGATTTCGTTGATGCAACAGCTTTCAACGCCGAACAAGGCAACCGCGCACGCAAACTGTTCGCGGCTGTGGTGTTAGCTGCATTAGATGATGCAATTGCAGATGATAAAAAATACGGCAATGGTCCCGAACAAATCGCGCGTTGGGCACGGTCCAGAGATGGTCGTGAAGTCCTGTCTTGTGCAGGGATTGACCCAAATGAACGTGTGGTCGAAGGGCTTATGGCATTCGTTGCAAAAGGTATCCGTACCTCTGTTGCGCTGTCTCGCGAAGAAAGCGAGCGCCGCAATGCCGCGATGCAGGCAGAAGCCGCATAATATTAAGATACAGAATACATTAAAAAACGCGGCCAAATTGAGCCGCGTTTTTTATTTGATATTCATGTCTTTCAAAGCAAGCGCAATTTCGCGCCGGACCATTTTTCGGATGTTTGTTGTGATTTTCTCACCCAAACTTCCTTTTAATTCGTCGCGAACGATCTTGCCCACCAATTCACGAAACGCTTCCATTTCGACTTCGTTCAACGGCACAACCGGCTCAGCGGGCGCGGCAGCGGGCTCTGGGGCTATTGGGGTGTCCATGATGGTATCAGGGGCAACCACATCAAAATGATCCTTGGGCGCATCCGCGACCCGATCCCATGGCAGCGCAGACGTCACGTGACCGGAATAGTCATTGTGCTCTTCTGCCCCATCGGGTTCCCACGTGCCATCGATGCGTGAAATAATATCTTCCAACTGGCTCACCTTGGCCTCAAGGCTGTTTGAGAGAACCAACGTCGGAATCGGCGCAGCTGGTTTGCGGGGGGGTGTTACGCGTTGCTCGGGCGACAGGATCAACCGATCACTCACATCAGGTGAGGCGCTGACATCATCAGACACAATCCGCTTGAGCGAAGATAATATATCCCCAGTCTTCTTTGCGCCGGCCTGTGTCATATGTCCTACCCCAATCCCGATAAGTGTAGCATCCTTTGCAGAATGCGACAATCGCCTTACTTGTTGATCGCTTTCAACACACGATCAAGCGCTTTGCCCTGTTCGCTTTGCGCTGTTGGTGCATCTTTCACAAGATTGTAATAGCTTGCTGGATCGTATTTTTGCACAGGCAAATTCAAATGATCGACCGTTAACTGACCCATTTGGGCAAGCACGCGGTAGGCTGCGATTTGTTCGTCTGCAACCGCCCCGATCAAATCGGCGCGCGCATTCAACAGCTCTTGCTCAGCGTTGAGGACATCCAATGTTGTCCGCGCGCCCAACGTGGCCTCTTCACGCACGCCATCAAACGCCACTTGTGCGGCGCGAATTTGTTCTTGGGTGGCTTGGCGGCTGGCGCGGGTCATCTCTAGCAAGGCGTAGGATGTGGCAACGCTTTGTTCGATCGCGGCACGGGTCACGTGCAGCCCAGATTTTTGCGCCGAAAGCTGCGCTTTGGCTTTGCGGATCACAGATGGAATGTTCCCGCCTGAATAGAGTGATCCCGTCGCGCCCAGTTTCACCTGCCCATCGCGCGTGAATGAGGTTTCATATGTATCAGTCACGCCCAAACTGCCCGACAAGGTGACTTTGGGTCCTGTCGCAGCTTCGGTGGCGGAAACAGAAAACTCAGTTGATTTGATGTTGTGCTGTTGTTCTTTCATCGCTGGATGATTGCGCAACGCGATTGCCTGTGCATCTGCAAGCGAGGCAGGCAATTTTGGCAATTGTGGGGGTGTGGATAACGATCCCGCGCTGACGCCCACCGCCTGACGATATCGCGCGCGTGCTTGTTCCAGACTGCCCTCAGCTGCAGCCAACTGCGCGGTTGACGCAGCAAGACGCGCCTCAGCCAAGGCGACATCCGTTTTCGTGACTTCGCCGACATCAAAACGGTCTTGGGCGGCGCGCAGTTCTTCTTTGATCACGCGCACGTTGTTGCGGCGCAATGTTACGGTTTCTGCTTCTCGGCGCACATCCATATAGGCCTGCACCGCTTGCAACAGCACGTCTTGTTCGACGCTGACGAGGTTTTGGCGCACGGCCAATACTTTTTCTTTTGCTGCCTCAATCGCATATTTGCGCGATCCGCCATCAAACAATGTCAGCTCTGCCAACACCCCAAGCGAGGTCACTGTTTGCGCTGATCGTGTGACGGTGCCATTTTCCAAACCTGTCGTTCTTAGATTGCGCGACATAGAGGCCGACCATCCAACAATGGGTCGTAACGCCGCCATGGCCTGTGCCACGTCTTCGTCCGCGGCCCGCAACAAGGCACGATTTTGATCCAACAATCCGCTGTTGTTATAGGCTGATGACAATGCAGATCGCAGCGTTTCCGCTGATGCCATCCCGACAGAAAAAGCCAAACTCGTTGCTGCAACAAATGCCAGCTTGCGCAAATTTAATGTCATGTAATGCTCCGATCCCAAGAAAAGGGCCCAAACGGGCCCCTAAATAATATTAAAACGTAAATGCGCGGTGACGTTCAAACCCTGGCATGACTGGGGCGCCCGCGTTAAACGCAAACCGCCAATTCATTTTACCATCAAGCTTGTAGCCAATTTTGACAATCCCAAGCGCGCCTTCTGCAAAAAGACACGCAATGCGCCCGCCTTCTTTCAATTGATCCGTGATGGCATCGGGCAAATGTTCAACCGCGCCTTCAAGGATGATCACATCATATGGCCCATGCTGTGCCGCGCCTTGGTTTAGAATTCCGTGTTGGCAGATCACATTGTCCGCACCAAACTCGGATAGCGCCTCTTGTGCGTCTGACAGGCGTGTTTCATCGTCTTCTAACGCGACAACGGCTTCGGCCATGCGTGACAGAATCGCGGACGAATAGCCCAAGCCAGATCCGATATCCAACACCAATTCGGTATTGCGAACGTCCAATGCGTCCAACATTTTTGCAAATGTGCGGGGCTCCAACACCACGCGTGCGCCACCCAAATCAACAGTTTCGCCCACATAGGCCACTTCGCGTTTGTCGCGTGGCACAAATTGTTCGCGTGGAACGGACAACATCGCATCAATAATGTGGAACTTGGTCACATCGGAAGGGCGGATTTGCGTATCCACCATCATGGTGCGGCGGGCGGCGTAGTCAGTCATAGTATAAAACCTTTTTTGGTCCCGTTTTGACCTTTATTGCCACAAAGAACTGTAATGGGCAATCCATCTGCCCAAGAAAACCGCGAAGAGCTAAGCCTTTAATTTTGTGGCTGCTGCACCGCTGATCACCAAAAATATCGTCGCGACGACAAGCGCTGTCGTCAAACCACCGTATTGATACGACAGACCAGATGCCAAGGTGCCCATAAAACGCCCCATCGCATTGGCCATATAGTAAAAGCCCACGTCCATGCTTACACGCGATTGATCAGAAAATTGCAGGATCAGGAAAGAATGCAGCGAAGAATTGATCGCGAACACTGCGCCAAAGACATAGAGCGCGCCGCCAATCACCACAAATGACAGCGCGGGATATACCCAAAGAGAAACACATAGAAGTGCGGGAATCGCGGCCAAGGCAAACACCCATCTAGACGCGGATGCGATGATCGCTTGGACCGGTTTGTCCTTGGCCCCCAACCAATGTGGCGCGCGCGCTTGGACCGCCCCATAAAAGATGATCCAGATTGCCATGAACGCGCCAACGGCGAAAAAGGCCCCGCCTTGCCACGTAAAGACCGCTTGCAATTGCGAATAAAGGTATATTGGCAAGGCGACGACAAACCACACATCGCGCGCGCCAAACAAAAACACCCGCGCCAAAGACAGCCAATTCACATTCGATGATTTGGAAAAAATTTCGCTGAATTTCGCGCTTTTTTTCCCTTGCGGGAGGCCCGAAGGCAGCTTGACCAGCAACACAACGAAAATGACGGCAAGAAACGCGGCCATTACAGCCAATGATTGCGCAAATCCAAACAGGGCCAATAATGCAGCACCGACAAAAAATCCCACGCCCTTGATTGCATTTTTCGCGCCCGTCAAAAGCGCCACCCATTTGAACAGCGCCCCGCCCCCTTCGGGAACCAAGGATTTTACCGCGGACTTCGCGCTCATTTTCGTCAGATCCTTGGCCACGCCTGACAAACCTTGGGCGCACATGACATAGACCAACCCAAGCCCCACGCCCGCATCATCGGCAAACGGAACCAACATCATCAAGGCAACAATTTGGATCAACAGTCCCGAAAACAGGGTCGAGGCCAGCCCAAAGCGCGCGGCGATCCACCCCGCAGACAGGTTAGTGATCACGCCCGCGATTTCGTAAAGCAGAAACAAATAGGCAAGCTGAAGCGCCGTGTATCCGATCCCATGGAAATGGAACAAAACCAACATGCGCAATGCGCCATCAGACAGCATAAACGCCCAATAGGCGGCAGATACACCGACATAGGCAGCAATCGGTTTCGTCATAGACGTCCGCCCACCATCAACGCCACATCGACCAAACGATGTGCGTAGCCCATTTCGTTATCATACCACGCGTAAACCTTTAATTGGGTACCATTAACCACCATTGTCGACAGCGCATCCACAATGGTTGACCGTGTGTCATTAACGTAATCGGCGGACACCAACGGGCGGGTTTCATAGCCCAGAATGCCCTTTAGGTTTGTCTCGGATGCCGCTTTGAACAGTGCGTTCACTTCGTCCGCCGTTGTGGGCCGGTCCAATTCAAACACACAATCGGTGATGGACGCATTCAACAAGGGAACGCGAACCGCATGGCCGTTCAATTTCCCTTTCAGTTCGGGATAAATCAAGGTGATCGCCGTCGCAGATCCCGTCGTCGTCGGAATGAGCGAATTCAAAGCAGAGCGCGCACGACGCAAATCCTTTGCTGGACGGTCAACAATGGTTTGGGTGTTGGTCACATCGTGGATCGTCGTAATGGATCCATGTTTGATCCCAAGATTTTCATGAACAACCTTGACCACGGGGGCAAGACAGTTGGTCGTGCAGCTTGCGGCGGTGATGATGGAATGGGCCTTTGGGTCGTAAATATCGTCGTTCACACCATAGACGATGTTGACGGCACCGCCGTCTTTTACGGGTGCTGAAACGACAACCTTCTTTACACCCGCATCAAAATATCCTTGCAGACGGGCGGCGGTCTTAAAATACCCTGTGCAGTCAATCACAACATCCACATCCTCCAACGGAAGATCAGACAATGACGATGATTTAAACATCGGGATGCGACGCCCATTGATCGAGATTGACGCATCATCCCATTCAAACTCTGCGGCCCATCGACCATGAACGGTGTCAAATTCCAACAAATGTGCATGCATTTCTGGGGATCCGACGGAATCGTTCAAAAACGCAATCTCTGCACCCGTTTCTAACAACGGCTTCAGCGCCAGTTTCCCAATACGACCAAGCCCATTTATTGCGTAGCGTGTCATTCCCGTCTCCATCATTCCAGCGTCTCCGCAGCTAGCGGGCGAATGTTACAATTTTATGACGATCACAGGTCAACCGCCATCCAAATCCGGCAGTTAGTCGAAAATTTCCAAAAATCGGTGAGGGTCGTTGGATCAGGCGGCGCGCGGCACTCCGATTGCGAAACAGCTGTGATGCTTTACTGCACAATCGCCAATTTGCTTTGCCCCAATCTCGGATGCAGCCGCCCCGCGATACCCCATGCGACCAAACTGGCCACGCCCGATGCCAAAAAGATGCCAGAAATCGGCGCGGCCAATAAAATAATCCATGCAATCCCGGGCGTCACGATGCCAGACACATCGCGAAAGCTGGAATAAATGGCCGACATTTCGGTGCGTTCTGATGGCTTGACCGCCATCAGAAATGGCAGACCCCCACAAATGTCGAGCAGGATCAAGAAATAGCTGCCAATAAACAGGCAAGCCACTGTCGCCCATGGATAGTTGCCGACAAGCGTTGCCAACACAAACATGACGGTCGCCACCATAAAACCGGTCCGCACAGCAAACCGAACCGATGTCGCTTGGAGAAAGCGCAGCATGATGGGCGACAGGAACAATCCTAGGTTTGTGATCGACAAACAAATGCCCCCCACCTGTTCATCAAGCCCGTTCACAACCGCATAAATCGGCAGATAGACGACATAGGCCCACCAACCGCACGACCGAATGACCGCGAACAACCAACCCGCAACCAAACGTGGCTGCGCCATAAAGCGGCCAATATAGTTCAACGGATTGATCGCGGGCGCTTTGGCCTTGGAAATCAATTTGCCGTTGCCCAACCGCATGTACAAAAATGTGCCCAATAAAAATACCGCTGACAGCGCCGACACAATAAACGGCAAGGGTGCCCAGTATTTCCACGCCATGACCCCCAACACCGGCCCAACCGACCAGCCCAGCGCCGAATAAAACATTCGCAGCGTTTCGCATTTGCCCAGCTCGACCCGCGAAATGTAATCAAGCACATAGGCATTGAAACACACAAAGGTCACAACCGTTGCAAGCGTATTCAGCAAAAGGCCCAGCACCACAAATTCGGGCGTCCCAGTCGCGGCAAGCAATGATCCGGTGATGTAACCAAAGGCGCCTGCGACGTATAGAATGCGGCGCGGGATGAATTTGTTGAGGAAGGGAACCAATAACCCGACCAGCAATGATAAAACCCCAATCACAAAATACATCGAACTGACCCGCGACGCACTTTGCAGCGCATCAAACACGGCGACGGGGAAAACCGAAATCAGCATGCCGCGCGTCACCGCCTCAAAGCCAGAGATCGCAGCAAAGCCTTTGATTGACGGCGCGGGCGCGTGTCGCAGCCATTCGGGAATGCGTCGTTCAAACATACAAGACCAGACCTAGTTTATTCTTTTGTATCGGCCCAGTGTTTTACAACTTTAAATCAATATATTGCCCAAAGGCGGCAGTGATGTCGTTTTTCCCCTCGCCCACAGAAATAAACCTGCGCTATGGCCGCAAAAATGGCCGTGCGGTCATCGTTTCGGGGATCTCTGCCCCAAACAAGCTAAGCACGGTTGGCGCGAGTTGGAGTTGCGACAGCGCCGCGTCCGTACCGCAGTACTGCGCATCCCCAAAATAATAGAGCGCAAAGTCTTGTTGCAGCGGGTCATGACCACCATGGTGACCACGCGCATCTTGGCCGTGATCCGCCGTCACGATGATATCATACCCATTGTCGCGCCAACGGTTTATCCAGCGCGCCAACATTTCGTCCATTTGAAAACAAGCGTGATCCATTTCTTGGCAGTCGTGAAAAAACCGATGCCCCATGCTGTCCAATGTACAGGTGTGCAAAAGGCCATAATCAATCGCAAACCGTTCGCACAGCATCGTCAGGGTTGCAAATAAATCTGCGTCTGAGGGCGTCATCTGATTGATCAAACCATAGCCCGACATCGTATGAAATCGGCCATGATTGATGCTATCGCTCTGTGGTTCGTCATATTCCAAATCGCGCACAGGATCAAAGGGCGCACGATTAAAGAATTCTGACCAGAAACTATGCGCGACCGCGCCCGTCACTTTGTTGATGCGCCGCAGCTGTGAAAAGACATCCGGTTGCGCCACGCGAAAGACACGATCATTTCCAGTCGATCCATGAACCTGTGGCGTGACCCCCGTGTGGATTGAGGCATAGCAGCTTGCCGATGTGCTTGGCAGGACCGAGCACATTTTCCATCGACGCGCCTCACCCGATTGAACCCATCCTTCTAGATTGCCAAACAGACGTATCCAGTTGCGATAGGGCACACCGTCGATAATGAGCAATAAAAGCTTGCGATCTCTCATCGATACACTCCTTTTTCGCCACCGGTTTTCAACAACTGTGCAATTAAACCGACTATGGCGTCAATCGATGTAACTATCGGCGCGCCGCCCAGCGCGTTCCCAATGAATTGGCAGCGTCCGACCATAAAGCTGCTGCGTGCGCTCCGGGCTGCCCACCATGTCGGGTTCTTCGACATAGGAAAAGATCGCGACATAGCGGGGGCGATCCCCCACAAGGGGCGTCACACGATGCAGGGAATAACGCCCTCTGAACAGCTGTAAATCCCCCGGTTCGAGCTCAAGAACGCTTACCTTATCTGATGTGCCGTCCAAAACGCGACCAACTTCTTCGAAGTTTTCTGAACCTTGCCGAATTCCGGGCGCATATTCGAAATGTCCGCCGCCGTGCGCATTTTGTATCGCAAGGGTCACCGTGAAATTATTGGTGTCAAAATGCCACGGAAATCCATTGCCCTCGACCGCCGAATTGATGATCACATCGGCCAAGGGATCAGCATAGCGATAAAATTTCTCTTCCTCGAAACATGCCTGAATAAAGCTGTCAAACCCGTCAAAGTCATGAATGGTTCGCAAAGCCCCCGTTGGCATAAAGTTATCCGCAGGAATAAACGCGTTCGACCGATCAAAAAATCTGCGTCTTGGATCGGTTGGCGGCAAAGTTTCGT
>Ga0181602_10002177_pt1 | contig 16615 bp, 15 predicted proteins | sample 041ome_14_FD_148640 | JGI IMG/M metagenome (GOLD analysis project Ga0181602, IMG submission 148640) | Coastal salt marsh microbial communities from the Groves Creek Marsh, Skidaway Island, Georgia - 041408US metaG (spades assembly) | ecosystem: Environmental > Aquatic > Marine > Intertidal zone...
TACTGCTTCTTTAAAAGAATGAAGAAAGTTTGAATTCATCATCATCAATTCTTTCATATTTGCACACGAAAAAAACACCCCCTTTGTGAACTGATTTTTTGCTTCTTTTTCACGAGAAGATTTTTTGCAGCTCTTCTTTCTCTCTTCTTTTTTCTCCTTTTTTGACTTGAAAAAAGAGAGAAAAAAAGAGAAACCAACAACGAGAGACATCATTCATTCATTTCACTCACACGCATATAGTATATATATATATTAATAACGAACAGCAGCAAATAATAATAATAATGGGAGCAAAAAGCCGAAGAAAGAAACCAGAGGTGAAAGAAAACAATCGAAAACGAATAGAGAAGATACAAGAGTCGAAGAAGAAACAGAAGAAAATTTCTTCTTCCGGCGGCGACTTTCACGACGATGATGGAAAAAATAAAAATGGAACCACAAAGAACAACAACAACAACAGGAACACTAATGGTGGTGGTGGTGGTGCTTTTGGTGCTGGTATAATCGAGGCGGTGCCGATTCTAGCCTCTTACCGTGACGATGCTTTTGGGGGTCTTTTCGTTGCCATGGCATATTGTAAGGAGATGAAAATGGTGTTGTTAGTGGATGATGGGAGTAAAAAGAGTTTGGTGGTGTCTGTTTTCGGCGGCGGTGTGGGAGAAAAAAGAGAATTTAAAGCGGAAGATACGATACGAGCGATGGCGTTTTCGCGATGCGGCAATTACTTTGCCGTTTCCGGGGACGATAAGAGAGTGTGCATCTTTGAAAGAAAGAAGGGAGAAGACCAAGAGGGAGGAGATTTTTATTACTCGCTCGCGAACACGCGTTTGGCGAATAAGAAAGTCACCTCGGTGACATTTACTTTAGATTCCAAACATATCGTTTACAGCGATAAATACGGCGACGTGCGCGTCAGTGAGGTTTTAACACCAGTGAACGACACCAATAAAGACATTACAACGACAACAACAACAAAAGACGAGAAAATCGACGCGGAGGGCGGCGATGCGGAAACGGGCGTTTTCGACAAACTTCTCCTAGGACACACAGGAACGGTGGTGACGAGCGTATGCGTCGTCGACGGCGTTACAAAAGACGACAAAAAAGAAGAATTCGTGTGCACGGCAGATCAAGAAGGAAAGATACGAGTCACGAGAATGCCTCCAGCTGATCTCCGCACGGATATCGAAGGTTCGGGATTTGACATTCAATCGTTTTGCTTTGGGCACCAAGGATTCGTGGCGAAAGTAGTCCCCGCGTTTTCGAAAAATAAAAATATCATCGTTTCCGCAGGTGGCGACGGGACAATACGCGCGTGGGATTGTTTGACAGGCAAACAGGTTTCTAAAACCGTGAAATGTACTCCGGAGATTCCAGTGCAAGACTTGGACGTGATGCCAACCGATGATGAAAACTCTATTTCGGTTTTCGCGATACTTGAAAACGGGAAGAAGTTTGGCGCGCTTATGTTCGTGAACGAACTCGCCGGAAAAGAAGACGAAATCCTCAAACATGACGCAGAATCAAGCGATGCGAATGTTTGCGCTATGCGTGCTCCGGTTTGTGTAGTTTTGGAAAATAGCTCGGAAGAGGAAGAAGGAGTTGAGAAAAAGTACGTAAAGTGTGTAGGACGAATTGGAGAGGAAGAAGTGATGGAAATCAAAATCGTGGAGGAAGAAGTTCAAAGAGGGATAAAAGCGAGCGAGTTCTTTGACAGCAAGTTTTAATATACTATAGTACTTATAGCAGCGCTTTTAGTCCAAGCAAGAATTACCATCTAATGCCTCTTTTTCTATTAGGATTCTATATTTGCTTACTTTATACGTTACGTACACACTATTACGGAAACCTTTGAAACTGCGAAAAGTCTGGCGCACGTTTCTCCAGGAACGCTCTCCTCCCTTCGGCACCTTCGCCGCTTTGATAAAACAACATAGTTGCGGACCCGCCTAAATCTTGAATGCCAGCTTGCCCATCCTCAGCCGCGTTCAGCGCGTTCTTCGTTAATCGCAAAGCTGTCGGCGAGTTCCGCAAAATTTCTCTACACCACGTCGCCGTTTCTCGCTCTAAATCTTTCAAAGGTACGACGCAGTTGACTAATCCCATATTCAACGCCTCTTTCGCGTCGTACATTCTCGCTAAAAACCACATCTCTCTCGCTTTCTTCTGCCCTATTAGCCGCGCCATGTGCGTGGACCCGTATCCCGCATCGAACGACCCAACTTTTGGTCCAGTCTGTCCAAACACCGCGTTGTCCGCCGCGATGGTCAAATCGCAAATCATATGTAAGATGTGTCCGCCGCCGACGCAATATCCAGCCACCGACGCGATCACTGGTTTCGGCAATCGACGAATTTGCATCTGTAAATCCAAAACGTTTAATCTCGGAACTTTTTTTCCTCCTCGTTCCTCCCTCTCATCCACGTAGCCACCGTCACCTCGTACGCTCTGATCTCCTCCGGAACAAAACGCCAAGTCTCCGGCGCCGCGCAACACAACCACCCCGACTGTCGCGTCGTCTCTCGCGTCATCAAAACATCTCTGCATTTCCTTGATTGTTTTTGGCGTGAATGCGTTTCTTTTCTCCGGTCTGTTGATGGTGATTCGTGCAATCTTTCCTCCTTCTCTCCTCATATCTTCGATTTTCGATTTCTCGTAAATCACTTCTTCCAATATCGGTTTCGTGTGCATCAAATGTGAAAACTCCGTTTCCGGAACGCACTCTTCCCAACACACCGGTTCTTGGGAGACGTACCCGTGCATTTTCTCGTACGACGTCGGTTCCCCAGTCGCCGAGGCGTACGTGTTACTACTCGTTCGATGCGTGGTCATCATGCTCGTCGTCGTCTGATGAATGCGCGCGTCGTTGTTGTTGAAATTGGATAAAAAATCTCGTCCATTGTCGTCCTCGAAATCGTGAAACGTCGAAAACGCGTTTTGTTGTGAATGAAGAAGAACGTGGTCTCGAATCGATTGCACTCTCCGTCTCGCGTTGTTATTGTTGTTGTTGTTGTTGTTAGTACTCTCCATTTTATTATTCGTACACAGAAGAGTACTACTACTAAATTCTTCTTCTTCTTGTATTCCTCAAACAAAAAAGTCGCGTGTCGTTGTGATGAGTACTTTTTTGTTTGTTTGTTGAACACAAAAAAGAAGGAAAAAGATTTCAAAAAACCAAAAAAGTAAAACGTGAAGATATCTCTTCATTTTTGTTCGCACAACACGCGCGCTCATTCACATTACAGTTTTAGTAATGACGACGACGACGACAACGATTCAGACGATGATTTTAACAACAACAACACCGAAAATATCGACGATGAGAACGAGTCTTTCGAGTGCAGCAGGAGGAGGAGGAAAAGGAGGAAAAGGAGGACAAAAACTTTTTGTCCATCATCATCGACAGAAGTCGTTCGAAGTTCGAGCGACGTCCTCGTCGTCCACGTCCACTTCCTCTTCCTCCTCGATCTCCTCTTCGTCAAATACGATATTATCCAACACGCCGAACGGAGTGCTCTTCTCCTCGAACAGCTCGAAGAACCACAACGATTATTCCATCGCTTTAGATAAACTGAGAGCGTCTGGGTGCGAAGTCTACGACGTCGGGTCGAGGTTTCTCTCCAAAGGCGACCGAGGCGAGGACGTGAAAGCGTTGCAGGCTTTGTTAATGAGCGAGGGATTGCTAAGCAAAGACGTCGCACCGACCGGGATTTTCGACGAAGGCACGAAAACGGCGTTGCAAAGTTGGCAAGTGAGACGGTGTTTACCGAATCACGGCGCGTTTGGCGATTTGTGTCGATTGGCGTATCTCGACGAAAAGCGGTTGGAAATGAAGTCGCTGTTGTCGAGCCCTTTGCCGCCGGATAGAAGGAAATGGAAAGAGGCGGCGGTATATCAGCCACAACCGATGCCGAAGAGAGCGAAAAGTGGGGGTATTATGTCGCTGAATAGTCCAATGTCGTGGGTACAAGTGACGATCGGGGCGCTCGTCGGAGCGACGATTTTATCCGCCGCTTTGGTTTTACCAAACATAGACATGGACGAAATCGCGAATCGCCCGGACGAGTTGACCGACGAAGAAGAGGCGTACGCGATGAAGATTTTGAACGGCGTTCCGAAGAAGAAAGTAGAAGAAGAAAAAGGAGAGAAAGATGACGAATAAAAAATAACAAGAATAATCCCCTTTAACAATTGCCGCGCTATGCTATACTACATTTTTATAAATGCCACTCCTGTGTGCCCGCTAAAAAACGCTAAAAAACTGCTATCGACTTTTATACTCTCTTCTTTTAGAATTAAACTCCTCGAAATCCTTGACCGTCATGTGAACTCCCACCTCTAATAAGTGCTCTGCTTTTTGAGAAGTCATAACACCAACGACAAAACATCCCGCCGCCACTGCAGCCGTCGCTCCACTCGGCGAATCTTCAAAAACGATGCAATCCTTCGCGTCTTCAATCGGGTCTAGTCCCAGCAAACGCAAGCCGTCGATGTACGGTTGCGGATGCGGCTTGGCGTGTTCACACTCGCCACCTAACACGACTAACTCTTTGAACCAAACGTCTAATTGCAGCGCTTTTAGCATCATATCTGCGTTTTCTCTCGGTGCGTTTGTGACTGCTATTTTTGGTATTTTCTCAGCATCTATTTGCCTCATCAACTCTGAAAGTCCATTCAGTCTCCGTAAAGATGTAATCGCTCGTCTTCTGTATTCTTTTTCCTTCTCTGTCCACATTCTCTCGCGCTCTTCTTCGCTTAAATCCGGATATAAGTTGTTGAATATGATTGGATTTGACCCTCCGGCTATGTGTTTCCGAAAGAAGTCGTGGTCGATTGGCTTTCGAGATGGATTTTTCACCGATGGAACTTTCATAATCAACTCTTGAAAACATTCGAAGTGCACCGGGTCGGAATCACAGAGCGTGCCATCGATGTCGAATAAAAACGCTTTCGGATTCGAGGGCGGTTTTTTTAGTACCATCGTCGGCAATACTCTCATCTTCACAATGTGCAGAACACCTTCTGAGCTTCTTCTCTTTCTCTTCTCTCTTTTTTTCCTTTGTTTTGCAATGGTGTTTTGTTTGCAACACATTTCTTCTCTCGTCCAATTTCTTCTTTGGGTGATTCTTCAAAACACACAACAACAACAGTGTAGTGTGTAAAAGTTGTTTAATAATAGTAATACTACTAATGGCATCTCAAACACTGCCACCACATCCGTCTTCATCTCCGACGCGAAAAGAAGACAAAGAAGAAGAAGAAGAAGTTGCTTTGTTCTTCAAGAAGAAGAAGAATTCATCAATTCGTCGAAACACCAATAATAACAAGAAGAACAAACGAAAGAAGACAAACGAAGAAGAAGAAGAAGAAGAAGATGATGATGATATCGACGACGTTTCCGTGAGAGTACAGAAAGCGAAAGAGCGCTTGAATGAACGCCAGGAGATGTCTAAAGTCGGTCAGAGTAAAGGTGTGGACAGTGAGTTGCTCTTATTAGGCGACACGAAAGAGCGAGAGGCAAAAGCGAGAGAACGAGAGTTGTTGTTGAAAGAACAACAAGAAAAGAAAGAGAGGAGCGGCGGCGGGGAAGTGCAACTGGCGTTTGGAGCGGGAGCGAAAGGAGGATTAACGATAATGCAGAACGAAAATAATAGCAACTACAACGAAGACCCACAAATGCAATTGTACGTGGAGGAAGAGTTAGAGAAGCGACGACGGGAACGGGAAGAGGCGCAACAACAAAAAGACGGCGACGGCGAGGACGAACGAGAACGAAACGAAGGAGGAGACAGAGGCGATTTTCACTCGTTACAAAAAGCCAAAGAGGATTTGTGGAAAACGGAAACGTACTACGCGAACGCCGCGCAAAAACGGAAAGACGACATCGCTCGCAAAGAAACTGCGGATAGAAATTTAACCGGCATAACCGAGGTTGAAATATCCCAATTCGAACGAGTGAAAATGTTACAAGCGACCGAAGACGCCAAGAAGCGAATACAACGCCAAAAAAATAAAGAAGACGCCGCCGACGACGAAGGAGAAGAGTGGATCGATTTAGGCGTCAAAAGCGACGAGGCTTTGGAAATCGAGAAGAAGAAAGAAAGAATGGTCGCCAAAGCTAAAGGACTCGGGTTTAGAAAGTTTGGGAAGAAGAAAAGCGGATGATGATTAGATGTTAGTTTTTACGAGTAGCGATAAGAATAGTTTTGTGCCCTGTGGTTTCTTTCCAAGTTGTTTGTTTGTGGTAGTTTTAGCGTGGTCTTAGCTGTGTTGTGTGAATCTAGTGGAAAAGAAATGGACACATGTAAAGCTTTCCTTCTGGTACCTCAACGAACTTTTTTCTTTTCATCATCACATTTTGTCCAAAACCGGCATAAAAAACTTTTTATCATCTCTAACACATGAGCGATGAAAATCTTCCTCTGATTAGCTATCGAAGGTTAAAATCAAAGGATGAAGAAGAACTCGCTCGGTTAAAAGACGCGCTCGTGGACAGCGAGTATGGATTTTTCCAGTTGGTCGTCGACGACGATTCAGACGACACGAGTAAATTCGGGAAAGATATCAAACGAGTTTACGATTCTGGAAGAAAGTTCTTCAAAGAACTCAGCGAGGACGAGAAGAAGCAATACGTACACACGCAATACGAGACATTTGAGACCGGTGGGTACGTTCCTTTATTCGAAGAGTACGCGTATAAAGCGAACGAAATCGCGTGCGTGGAGTCTTTTGATTTGGTCAGAGATATCGAAGAAAATGAGAAAGATGAAGAAGACGAAAATAATGAAACAGATGATGATTTTACGAAACAACCATCCGGCGCGAGAGGAAGAATCGATTGGCCCGTTGAAGTTCCGGAGATGAAAAATGCGTTCAACATCTTCTACCGAAAATGCGACGAGATCGCGCGAGTTTTGTTCTTGTCGTTTGCAAAGGCACTGTCTATAAAAGACGAACGCGCGTTTGAGAAGCACTTTTCGAGAGATTCTCACTGCGCCATGCGGTTCATGCGATATCCTAATAATGATAATAATAATAATAATAATAACGATAAGAAGAAGAACAAGAGCAAGTCTAGCGACGACGCAAAAGAGGTGGGCGTGTCAGAACACACGGACTTTGAGATGATGACTTTCTTGCATCAGAATGAACGCGGTTTGTACGTGAAGAAACGGAGAGGAAAAAACAGAGACGAAGAAGGCGAATGGATGTCTGCCCCAGTTTTGCAGGAAGACGAGGCAAAGTTTTTAGTAATCATTAGCGATGGATTAGAAGCGTTCACGAATGGAACGTACAAAGCGACACCGCATCGAGTAGAGCGACCCGAGAACAGGGAAAGATTTTCCATCGTTCGCTTTAACGGTGTCAACGCGGAGACGCAGGTAAACCCGTTGCCTGACTTTGTTGGAGCTAAAAGAAAGCGAGGTGAAGCGATGACAACACAGCTCGATTTAATCACGACAAAAGTTAAAGAAGCGGATAGAAATTTGAAAGACCTCGTGAAAAGAAAGAAACATCCCAAGGAGGCGTTAACGGCAAACCCCGAACGGTTCGCTCAACTCTTAATTTTGGCGAAAGACGACGACGCGCAGTGGCATATTTGTTTAGCGTTACACAAATCGGGAGAGTTCGCAGAGCGATACACCGGTTTCATAGGAAAAGTAGAAACGTGGTACGACATTAACGCGTTAGCAGAAACGTCAATTTTTGCCGCCTGCGAAGCCTTGGAAGAGAACATTACTATGCCGGAAAATGCGAAAGCACGGGTCACTGAGAAAGCTCGATTTCGATTTCACGGATGGTTAAAAGAGAGCAAGGTGGCGATTGAACACGAGTGCGTGTTGATTTTAAACAACTCGAGAGAAAAAGAAGCGTTATTGAAAGATTACACGGAGTTGAGTGTGTCCGCCAAGGAAACAATCCGCGTGATTCCCAAATGGTTCAAAGTTGAAGACATACCGTATGCAGAAATGCCCGAAGACGATATGCACTGGTATCCGAAGGTGATAGAGGCGTCAATCGTCGACGAGGAGAAGAAGATTCACGGCGGCTATTTCACGTTTGACGAAGCCTCTGGCGCGTTGAAAGAATTTGAAATCAAGACGTATCCGAAAGTGTAGTCGTCTTAGGATGGACGATTCAGTATTATTAGAGCAGTAAAGAAAACTTTAGCACGCATGAGCGAAGTCCAAAATAGTTTGGTTGAAAGTATGTAAAAAAAGAAGAAGAGACGTGTGTACTCATACGAGAGAAAAAAACCCATCCGTCGTCCTCATAAAATTTGTGTTGTTCTCGTTTGTTGTCAACTTAAATGAACCCTCCGTTCATCCAAATGACGCCACAACAACAGCAACAGCAACAGAGAGGATTTCTTTTGCTCTTTTTGCTCTTCTTTTTCGTGTTAACTTCTGGCCCGGGAGCTGGAGAGTTGAGACATAACGCGCGACGAAACCGCATGGACAGTTTCCAGGAAGACAAGAAGAACTTTGAGTTGAAGAAATCAAACGTGAAAGATACAATCATATTAGACTTGTCCAAATCGAACGAGATTTTGGAATTAGAGAACAAGCAGTTGAAAATAAGCGTGATTGGATTGATGCAAAAGTTACGAGAAACAGAGAGAGAAGGAGGAAAAGGAGAGAATTTCATATCTGAGTTGAAGGAAGAGTTCAATTTGACAAAAATCTCTGGACTAGGCAGTGTTGGACCTTCTTCTTCTTCTTCTTCTTCTTCTTCTTCTTCTTCGAGAGGGAGCAGTAGCACTAAAAGTAACGAAAAGGAGGTGATATTAGAACTCCCCGGTAGGACATTAGATGATGCAAGGATGCGGCACAAAGAAGAGGGAGAAGGAGGAGGAAGAGAAGGAGAAAGCGCTTCCTCGGGGAGGCAAGTTCCTCGACGTGCCTTTGTACCTTCTTCTCTTTAGATAAAAGTAGTTTGTTGTGTAACATGTACAATGCATATAGAATAAATAATATAACTATAATGGCTAACACTGAATCTAGTATTCACATCAATACACTATTCTTCTTTTAAAGCTTCAACGGACTTTGAGAATTGAGGTTCTGTTAGTAGTCGTGTCGCCTTCGCTACGTTTTTGTTGCCCGCTCGAAGAAGAATTCGGCCCAATGCGATACTTCCCCGGAGCGAGACGGTTCGGCGAGTGATTTCGCGTGATGTCACCCAGTACTACTCTGCTCGTTGGTAAGGATGAGTAAAGTTTCGCGACGAACGGTGCTCGCGGCGCCGATGTTTTCTTCTCTTTAAAAATTTTCGTGTTCACTTTTGTAGCCTCTTCAAAATCATCCATCACCACGTTCACATTCGACGACTTCATCTTCTTCATCTGATCGTTTCCTCCTAAATCGTCGTTCGCGCCACTGTTACTATTGTATCTTCTATTGTTCGATGGCAGGTTCGGATTTCTGTTTTCCTTATCTCCGTCTTCCTCGTCCTCGTACACTTCCAGTGCTGTTTTCTGTTGAGAAAGATTTTTGAAATTATTTAAATTCAAAGACGATGGCGACGTTGTCGTCGTTGATGGTTTTTGCGCGACTCTCTGCCTTTTCCTCGCGGAAGAATCCAATGCAGCAGCATTCGGAGTGGTGTTCTCTTCGATGATATGTAACGCGCTCATATTATTATTATTTTCTCCTTCTTCTTCTATCCTCTGATCTGATATGTATATAATCTTAAAGCGGCCTTGGGTATGGTTTATCTGAAGTTTTTTGAATTTTTTTGGTTCTTTCTTGCGAGAGGAGGACCTTTCGCAGTGCATTTTTTAATTCGATCTTTTGCTTCTGTCTCTGCTTGACTTCCTCCTTTCGTTGTGGGTGAGAAACCAACACAAATTTCCTTATAATAAATCGCACACTATGTCCTTCGCGGTCTCTACTTCCTCGTTTGCCGGCGCCAAGGTTGCCTTGCGCAAACAACAAAATGTTCAAAAGAAGCAATCCACGATGGTTCGCGCGGCGGCCGTTTCGGGTGAAGTTCCGGTGCGTCGATATAGATTTTTTTTTTCTCGCGATGGACGTCTCCCTTAAAAACGTGAAGAAGAGGGAGAGAAATGTCGCCGGGAGATGAGTCTCGAAGGAGCATTCGCGAACGGTTCTGTGGCTCACATGCCATTTAGAAATGTGTACGGATGTTATCTCGATACGATTCCAGCGCGTTTCGATGGATGCGTGGCATCTTTCTGTCTCAAAACTCTCGTTTTACGCGCGTCATTTACGGGTAATCACACCAATCGAGACGAGAGAGCTTCGAGGGAAAAAACTATAGCCAAAAAACAGAGAGAAGAGAGAGAGGAGATATCGGATCTCTCCTGTCCCGGTAATCTCTCTCTCTCTCTCTCTCTCTCTATCGACGCGCGAGATTATATTTGGACATTCGACCAGATATTCGCGCGCGCAGATATTCGATGAGAGATTACCCGCGTCTTGTTCGCGCATCGAGAGTAGCCGTTTTGGTTGGTCGTCTATTATCGTTCGCGAAGAAATCGACGGACGATGGTGATGGTGGTGGTGAAGAGGCCGCTTCAAAAAAAAAGAGAGAGTTTTATCTCTTTTTTTCCCCACCGCGCAAAGCTTCCAAAAAAAAATTTTTGTTCTGGTCTTCCTTTTTCCTTCCCGGAAAAAGGCTCGTGCTTTTTTCTTCCTTTCTTTCTCGCTCAAAAGCAACACCGCTTAAAAAGATACTGATGATAAACTTTTTTTTCCTCTCGAAAATAACCACAGGACATGGCTAAACGTAACGTGATGAACTTGTTGCTCGTCGGTGCCCTCGGTCTCCCGGGTACCACTTTGTTGGGTGGCTTCGCGTACTACTTCGTCCCGCCGTCCGCGGGTGGTGGTGGCGCCGGCCAAGCGGCCAAGGACGCCGCCGGTAACGACATCAAGCAAGCGGCTTGGTTGAAGAACCACTTGCCGGGTGATTACACTTTGTCGCAAGGTTTGAAGGGTGACGCGACTTACTTGATGGTCGATGCGGGGGGCAAAATTCGTGACTTTGGCATCAATGCCGTGTGCACGCACTTGGGTTGCGTCGTTCCGTGGAACAAGGCTGAGAACAAGTTCAAATGCCCGTGCCACGGCTCCCAATACAACGCCGACGGTATGGTCATCCGTGGCCCGGCTCCGTTGTCTTTGGCTTTAGCGCACTTGACCATCGACTCTTCCGACACCGTCGTCTTCTCCCCGTGGACTGAAACTGACTTCAGAACTGGCTTGGCCCCGTGGTGGAAGTAAGAGGAGAGAGTAAAAAGTAAAAAGAAAAAATAAATAAACAATCCCGAACGTAAATATAAATATTTAGCAGCTTATTATAAATTTGCGGAGAGAGAGGAACCAACTTTGTATCAAGAGAGAGAAGAAGTATCATGAGGAGGAGGTGAGAGATGAGAGGAGGAGAGTTTTTTAGAAGAGCGTTTTAATTTCTCTATAAAACATTATCTATTACACATCACAAAATAAGAAACGCATGGGTTCGGTCGTAAAAGAAGTTTTGATCACAACTCGATGTAAGCTTATTATTATTACCACTTTTGGGATTTGAAGGAAGATCCGTATTATTTAATGGTGGTTTCTTTATACCTAACATTACTCATTTTTCAATTTATCATCGCTTTGCCCATATCGTTCGCGCTCTCACGACTTCGGTTTGTTTTTCATCGCTCTTTTTCGTCAGCGTGTGCGCCAGGAAAACGTTGGAGCTTTCTCCAACTTTGGAGGCGGTATCTTCGCAGCACACGGCTTCGATTATGTCACCAAAGTTGCACTCTGCTTTAAACTCGATGATCAACTCTTTCAACTCGTACTCGTCGCGATACGATTGTGGTACCGACTCTAACAACCACTCTGTGTAGATGCAATTATTCACGTGTCCATTCATGTCTAAATCACTTCTTCTCGTGTAGTGCACAACCGGGACCGAACACTGGGATCCTTCTATCGCACCAATATCTCTCGCATCTGGCAACTTTTCTACTTCATATTCAGTTCCCATGATTGGTTCATCGCACCACTGTTGCAGCTGAAAATCTTCGACGACTTGCGAAGGAATTCTACCCATTCGTCTCGTTTTCAAATTAAACGCTATCCATTGACTCGTCGCCTTACCCACGCGCTTTTGCGTTTCGTTGTTCACCAAATCCCAGTCTCTTCGGGCGGCTACTCTGCCTTGCGATTCAAACCACGTCTTCACGACAACTTGATCGCCCCATTTGGGGTATTCAAAGATGTCTAAATGCAATCGCGTGCATACCCACGCCATGTCCACCTTACGCATATCTTCTGGCATAGACTGCGAGCGGCCCCATAAACCTTGGGCGTGGTTGCACGCGCACTCCTGGGATATTCTCGCCATGGTACCCATGTCGGCCTCCTTATTCGGACCAACTTCATCGAAACGAATTGGAAACGTTTCTGTGAACACTCTCCCTTCCTCCGTGAATTCTCTCGCGGCCCAGTGCGGAACTTGTTCTATTATATTTTTCGCCTCCTCTTCTTCGCCAACCGAAGAAGTCGCTGCTCCCGTGGCTTTCGTTTTTCTCACTCCCCCTCTGCTTTTTGTCCTTTCATTTCTTCTGGTGAAGTTGTTGTTGTTGTTGCTCGTCATCGCAAACGAAGACGACCGCGACGAAGCGGAGGAAGAAGAAGAGGAAGCATCAGAAGAAGAAGCCGAGCATTTCGGCATTCGTCTGCTGCTAGTTGTTGCCGTCATCATGCGGCGCGGGGGCGCCCAGTGCACCGTCGTCGTCGGTACTGAAGTGGTCATCTCTATCTCTTTATATTACTAGCTTAAAAATTGTTTTTCTTTTTTGTATCGCGCGCTCGTCGATGATGTTGATTTGATCGATAAAATTTGTTGTTGGACCTCTCGCGTGTCGTCGAACAAAGGCGTTACGTATCGCGCTTTCTCTGTCTCTCTGCGTTGGGATATTGTATTGCTGCTCTGTGTTTGAGAAAACACGCGCCTCGAGAGATGAAGATTTTTTTCTCGATGCGCTTCTGTATGTCTGCTGTGGAAGATCGTCGAAAAAAATTTCGTACGAGAGTAAAAAGCAGAAAAAGAACACACACGACACAGGAAGAACTCGTACCCCCCTACACACAACAACTTTCCTCATTGAACCAACACACGCGCGCCCGCGCAGAGTCCAAAGGAAGAACGAGAGAGAGAGAGAGCGAAAAAAGAAAAGAACAAAAAAGCAATGTTTTCGCTCATACACGGCCTGTGCGAGTGGACGTTTTCGAAGCCAGAGATGCGGATTTTAATCGTTGGTTTAGACTCGTCCGGGAAAACTTCCATGTTGGAGAAAATGAAAGAAATGTTCAGCGACTTGCAACCGATTCCAAAAGAACACATCAAACCAACCGTTGGATTAAACGTCGCGAAGATAGAAAACTTTTTAGGCGTCCAGTGGACGTTTTGGGATTTAGGAGGCTTGGAGCGCTTGAGACCGATTTGGTTGAAGTATTATCGAGAATCGCACGGAATTTTTTTTCTCGTGGACTCCACGGACGAGACGCGAATAGACGAGGCGAGAGTGGTGTGCAATCGAATGTTGGCCAACACGGATTTGCTTAACGCGCCGGTGTTGATTGTAGCGAATAAAATAGACGAGAGCGGATTGGAAGGATTGACGATGGTGAAAACGGCGTTTGAAAGCAGCGCTTTGAATAGCAATAGCAACGATACTAATAGAGCGGATGGGACCGGGACAGCAACGGCATCGGCAACAACGACAACAAAGAATGGTATCCTCGATACTAAGAAGAAAAAGAAAAAGGAAGACGCTTCGGCGACGCCAATTGCGAAGAGAGTCATGGGCGCTAGCGCATTTACCGGAGTAGGCATTAAAGAAGCCGTAGAGTGGATGTGCAACGCGGTGAATGGGTCAGAGCGACAACGCGAATTAGATTTTGTGTAAGAGAAAAAAAATAGAAATATTTTGCTGCGCGTTGAATTACGATGCTAAGTTAAAATTCTCACTTCTTCTTTTGCTTCTTCGGCGCTGGACCTCCGCCTTCGCTCTTGGAAAAAGAAAAGCACATGGATTTTCCTTCCACAGTCTTGGCGGATTTCTCGTTCAGTTTCCACGATTTACTTCCATCTAAATCGCTCCCCGTGAAGTTTTTCAAATCGTCCATAGTTTTTACGTCGTTTTTGGCGCAGTATCTCGCGGCACAGCCCCTACCAAACTTTGCGTCGTACGTGGAGCCTTCGATGATCATATCGAAAACTTTGACGTTATTCTCCTCGAGCAACTTTCTATCGAGAACCTTTGAGTATTCCTGAGAGGCCACGTTGAGAATAAAACGCCCGCTTTTGCTATCACTATTGCTTTTACTACTGCTACCACTTGTTCGTTCTTGCTCGTCCAAATCTTTAATCAAGCTCTCGGTCATTTCTTTCGACCAGAACGCGGCTAACCCGCCTTTGGTCTCTTTCGTAGCTTTCAATCCTTTCGTTTTCATTTCGAGTCTGTACTGACGGATTAAATCCAACGGTTTCAGTAATCCGTACAAAGGATCGACGATTCGCAAATGCGTTTGCAAATAATTCAGCTCTTTCTCGCTCAGCGTCGAGCACGATAATCCTTTATACGCTGGTCCATCGAAAGCAAATCCGCACGGATATTGCTGTTGTTTTTCCCAATTTTTGTATCGTTCCAAATTAAGGTTGGCTATTGAAGACGAAACTTCCAAAGTGCTCGCGAGCTGGCTGGCGCTCATTTTCCTCAGTTCAGTCAATAATACGTCCATCGTTTTCTGCATGGACGGCGAAGACGTTTGTAAACTCTTCGCGAGCGATTTCGGGACCGTCAAAGTTTTCGCAGGCGAGAGGATGATTAACATATTTTTGTCGATGATGTGAGTGATGGTGTTGTTTCTGTGTTAGTGTGTCTTTCTGTTTGTCTTTCTGGACAAAAGGTGGGGGGTTCTCTCTCGAAAAGTTTCATATACGAGACAAAAACAAAAAAAAACGCACGCTTTTACCAAGAAGCTAAAAAGAAAATGAGTGTCCTCGATCAACATCATCAACGAAGGGATGAAGTGGCGTTTAAGAGACTCTTCCCTGGATTACAGAGAAGTGGCACACAAATCGATGCTCCGGAGAGACCATCTCTGAGAGTGATTTGTTTCGCGAACGCGGGAAACGCGGAAGATTTATTCACGAACGAAGGCGTTGGCGAACGAAAAATCCAATCACCACTTCTGACATTTTGTCGCAAATTCAAAGCGGAGTTGTTATCGGTGCAACTACCGGGAAGAGGATCGAGACGTAACGAACCGTGGAACGAGCCGAAAATACAAACGGTCGTGAGAGAGATTGCACCAACACTCGCGAACGAATTACGCGACGTGCCGTACGTCGTCGTCGGTCACTCCGTGGGGTGTTGGCTCGCGGTGCAACTCGTGGACGTTTTACGAAGCAAATACGACGTCGGCGAGCCGTTACATTTTTTCCTCTCAAACTTCCCAGCGCCGACGATTGAGGACAAAGATAAGCCTTGGCGCAAGAACAAACATTTATCTGAACGAGAATTTCAAGAGGAATGTCGTAAATGGGACGTTCAAGAAATCGTCTTCACCGGCATCTGGAAGATTTACCATCCGCTCATGCGAGCGGACTTTTGTCTGTTCGACTCCTACGAGAACGATTTGCAGGAGAAGACGTTTACCTCAGACGTGACCGCGTTTCATGGCACGAACGACAAAATGATCTCAAGAAGTATGGTTAAGGAATGGGAAAAAATGACAACGGGCACGTTTGCTCTCGAAATCTTACAAGGCGGCAACCATTTATTTCCTCTCGAAAAGGAAAGCAAAATCGATTGGTTGAAACGCATCGTCGCAGTCATAGAAGCAAAGGTCATGCCGATTATCGCTTAAAAAAGGAGATAATAATGATGTAAAATCAAGATCGGGGCCGTCAAGAGAAGTTCCTACGGGCTATCGAGTTATTATTACTTATATATCTACTATCACATACACTTCCGTTGAATCATCCTCTGCGACGTGGATTTGCATTTCCGAATACGTAATCGCCTTGACTTCCGTGCCTTGTTCGTGCACGCCATCGACGAACAAATCTCCGGCAACGATGCCTTCAATCGTCCATCGGTTCTCTTCGTTCTCTAATGATTCATCTTTGTTTTCTCTAAACTCGCTTATTTGGATTTTCGTGCACACCAAACTTTCCGTGTGGAACACGAACAACAACTCGTCCAAGAATGCGAATAAGAGCGACTTCAAGTCGTGCGCGGAACAGCTAAACTTTCTGTATACATTCGGCGTTTCCGATATTTTATGAAGAGGTGTCATATAATCGAACATTCCGAGAGCCGACCAGGCGAACGCGGTCGCGGTAGAGTCGCCCCAACTGCGGATTTGAATATCCGCCGTGTGGTCTTTGTATTCGTATTGATTTTTATTTGTAGCGGTGGTATCATAACTCACGACTGGTTTTGTCGAGAGAAAGCTTGTTGTTGTTGTTGTTGTTGTTGTTGTTGCGTTCGCGCCCTGTGTCGTCCTCTCGTTCCCATTTTCACCATCACCATCTTCGGTGGAGGTTGTATTCAACATCATCACCACCACCTTCGGAGGAG
>Ga0181602_10002220_pt1 | contig 16446 bp, 15 predicted proteins | sample 041ome_14_FD_148640 | JGI IMG/M metagenome (GOLD analysis project Ga0181602, IMG submission 148640) | Coastal salt marsh microbial communities from the Groves Creek Marsh, Skidaway Island, Georgia - 041408US metaG (spades assembly) | ecosystem: Environmental > Aquatic > Marine > Intertidal zone...
CTGCCCCAATTTCTGAATGATCTCTGTGCCAGAGGCATGGCAATTCCCTAATATCCCCGAAACACCCGCCGCACGGCAAACCGCATCTGTGACATCGCTGGGAAAACTGGGGTCTGATTTCGGGAAATAATGCCAATCCCACGGAACGCTAAGCCCCGCCAATTCCCAATGGCCTGAGGGCGTATCCTTGCCAAGTGATTTTTCGGTCGCTGCGGCCCAAGTTGCCCCTGAAACCATCGCTAAATTGGGGGCCATTTCCCCAGACGCCGCATGGATCGCATTGCCTAATCCCAATCGGGTCAATGTCGGCAGGTTTAATGGGCCATGACGCCCCTGATTTGCGTGACCCTCAGCGCAGGCCTTGGCAATATTCAAGACGGTATTTGATCCCGTATCGGGCACATCGCCATTGAAAAACCAATCGGCATCGGGTGCGCCCCCAATGCCGACCGAGTCCATAACAACCAAAAACGCCCGCATCACAATCCAATCTGTTCCAGAATAAGGGGGGGGTCATCCACCGCCGTACCATCAATTAAAATGTAATTTTCCAATGCCTTAACCGCCGCCTGCGCGCTATCCAAACGATTGTCATGCACCCGCGCGATGACATCGCCGCGCCCTACAGCCGTCCCAAGTGGCAGCACATGATCAATCCCAACAGACGGATCAATTACATCATTTTCAACACGTCGCCCGCCGCCCAAATCGACAACCACATTTCCCATGTCGATGCCGCGAAAGCCCGAAATGTAACCCGCCTGTTTTGCATGAACCTCTAAAATGACCGAGGCTTCGGGCAGGTATCTGTTCCAATTGTCTGCAAATCCAATCGGCCCGCCCATGGCGGCAATCATTCTTGCGAAATGATCAAGTGCCGTGCCCTGATCCAACAGATCCTGAAACTTTGCGACCGCACTATTCATGGGCGCATTGTGATGCCTGGCATAGACCTGCGCCGCAAGGTGAATGGACAAATCGCGCAACCGCCCCTTTGCGGATCCTGCCAAAACCTCTAAGGCTGCGCGCACTTCTAGGGCATTGCCCAAGGCAGGAGCCAGTGGCGCATTCATATCTGAAATAATGGCCGAGGTTTTGCAGCCTGCGGCATTTGCCGTTTCAACCAACGCCTGCGCCAAATCACGGGCATCTGCGTGTGTTTGCATAAATGCGCCGCTGCCGCATTTCACATCCAACACCAATCCCTGCAATCCCGCGGCCAATTTTTTGGACAGGATAGAAGCGGTGATCAAATCCAAACTATCCACAGTTCCTGTAATATCGCGCACCGCGTATAAACGGCGATCGGCGGGGGCAATATCGCCTGTGGCACCAGCAATGACGCAGCCGGCCGCCGACAGAATTGCATCCAAATGCGATTTGTCGAATTGCGTGCGCAGGCCGGGTATGGCCTCTAGCTTATCCAATGTGCCGCCCGTGTGGCCCAACCCGCGGCCCGATATCATTGGCACAACAACACCCGCGGCAGCCATAAGCGGCGCAAGGATCAGCGACACACAATCCCCAATCCCGCCTGTTGAGTGTTTGTCCAAAAGCGGCGCCTCAAAATCCCACGACAGTGTTGCGCCACTGTCGCGCATTGCAAGCGTCAGGTCGCGCCGCCCCGCATCCCCCAAACCGTTTAGGCACACCGCCATGGCAAAGGCGCCTGCTTGTGCATCACTGACAGATTGATCTGCTAAACCCGCCGCGAACCAATTTAATTCGTCCTGCGTAGGTGGATCGCCATTTCGCAATCGCCAGATGATGCCAGCCGCGTCCATATCACAGGCTCATGTGATGGGTTCCAAAGGCACCTGGCAACAGATCCCCAATGGTTGTTTCATGTTCTGTTCCGTCCAGCGTTGCCAGCGTCACTTTGACATTTGCAGCGCCAAATTCCGACAGTTTCTGACGGCATCCACCACAGGGGGCCACGGGATCGGGGCTATCGGCGATAACATAAACTTCGGTAAGGCTGTGTGTGCCTGCGGCGACCATGGCCGCGATGGCACCTGCTTCGGCACAGGTCCCTTCTGGATAAGCAACGTTCTCCACATTCACACCACCATAGACCTGTCCATCTGCGCCAATAATGGCCGCGCCAACCTTAAACCCTGAATAAGGGGCATATGCATTTTCTCGAACATTCAATGCCGCGTCTCGTAATGACATCTTAAATCCTTCGCCATTTATGTCGTTCAACAGTAATGCGCAGGGTGATTTGGTGCAAATCATTTCCCCTTTTCGCGATCAAATCGATTTATGACTTTCGAAAAGCAAAAAAATAGTTTAACGCTAAACTATATTTTTAAGTGGGGCTAAAATGTCTGATAAAAAACAAGAGTCACTTCGCCAAGCAGCGCTGAGTTACCATGAATTTCCAAAGCCAGGTAAATTAGAAATTCGCGCAACCAAGCCAATGGCAAACGGACGGGATTTGGCGCGGGCCTATTCACCCGGTGTGGCTGAGGCCTCAATCGAAATTCGTGATAATCCAGAAACAGCCTCAAAATATACGGCGCGCGGCAATTTGGTTGCGGTTATTTCAAACGGGTCTGCCGTGTTGGGATTGGGCAACATTGGTGCGCTGGCGTCAAAACCCGTAATGGAAGGTAAGGCCGTTCTATTCAAAAAATTCGCCAATATTGATTGTTTTGACATCGAAGTAAACGAAAGCGATCCTGAAAAGCTTGCTGATATCGTCTGCGCATTAGAGCCAACTTTTGGCGCTGTGAACCTAGAGGATATCAAAGCGCCTGATTGTTTTATCGTTGAAAAACTGTGCCGTGAACGCATGAACATACCTGTGTTTCACGATGATCAGCACGGAACTGCAATTGTTGTGGGGGCGGCTGCGAAAAACGCCCTGTTGGTTGCAGGCAAAAAGATTGAAGATATCAAGGTCGTGTCCACAGGCGGCGGGGCTGCAGGGATTGCATGTTTGAATATGTTGCTGAAACTGGGTTTGCGCCGTGAAAATGTGTGGCTGTGCGATGTGCATGGCGTCGTTTACGAAGGGCGCACCACAGATATGAACCCACAAAAAACCGCCTATGCCCAAAACACTGACAAACGGACGTTGGATGATGTGATTGATGGCGCGGATTTGTTCCTTGGCCTTTCGGGACCAAATGTTTTGAAACCAGAAATGGTAAAACGCATGGCAAAGCGTCCAATTATCTTTGCCCTGGCCAACCCAACTCCCGAAATCATGCCCGATATCGCCCGCGAGGTTGCACCAGATGCAATTATCGCAACGGGCCGCAGCGATTTTCCAAATCAGGTGAACAACGTTTTGTGCTTCCCCTTTATTTTCCGCGGTGCATTGGATGTAGGGGCGACCGAAATCAACGATGCAATGCAGATCGCCTGCATTGATGGGATCGCCGAATTGGCCCGCGCCACCACCAGTGCTGAGGCCGCTGCCGCCTATCAGGGGGAAACCATGAATTTTGGGGCGGACTATCTGATCCCAAAACCATTTGATCCCCGCCTGTCAGGCATTGTTTCCTCTGCCGTGGCACAGGCCGCCATGGACAGCGGCGTCGCAAAACGCCCAATTGAGGATATCGAGACCTATCGCGAAACGCTGGATCATGCGGTGTTTAAATCGGCGATGTTGATGCGCCCCGTCTTTGATGCAGCTAGCCAACAATCCCGCACCATCGCCTTTGCCGAAGGTGAAGACGAACGTGTTTTACGCGCGGCCCAAGCGATTTTGGAGGAAACCAGCGAAAAACCTGTACTGATCGGACGACCCGATGTGATTTCCCAACGGTGTGAACGCATGGGCCTGACCATTCGTCCAGAACGTGACTTTGCCATTGTGAACCCCGAAAACGATCCCCGCTATCGGGATTATTGGGGTACATACCATGACATCATGGCGCGTCGTGGAGTGACACCCGATCTGGCCAAGGCGATTATGCGCACAAACACCACCGCAATCGCCGCAGTCATGGTACAGCGTGGCGAGGCCGACAGCATGATTTGCGGTACGTTTGGGGAATACCGTTGGCATCTAAATTACATCGAACAGGTTTTATGTGATCCTGCGCAACATGCCCAAGGTGCCCTATCCCTGATGATCCTAGAGGATGGGCCGCTCTTTATTGCGGACACACATGTACACACAACCCCCACCCCTGAACAAATCACGCAATCCGTGTTGGGGGCAGCGCGACATGTGCGCCGTTTCGGGTTAGAACCAAAAATCGCGCTTTGCGCGCGCTCACAGTTTGGCAGCATGCAGGGTGATACGGGCCAACGTTTGCGCGATGCGATGGCGCAATTGGATTTGATGGAATTGGATTTCCAGTATGAAGGCGAAATGAACATTGATGCCGCCCTTGATCCCGAGTTACGGGCACGTGTCATGCCACAAAATCGTATGGACGGAATCGCCAACGTCCTAATTTTTGCCCATGCGGATGCAGCATCAGGCGTGCGTAACATTTTGAAAATGCGGGCTGGCGGGCTTGCGGTTGGGCCGATCCTGATGGGTCTGCGCAATCAGGCCCATATCGTGACACCGTCGATCACCGCGCGGGGCCTTTTGAATATGGCCGCGATCGCGGGGGTTCCCGTAGCCAACTATGGCTAAGGCTGTGTTTTCCGCTTAGGACCACGTTTCAGGGCGTGTTCCAGTGCATCTGCGAAGTCGGCCCGTTCGGCATCACTCATCGCGGCAAGATGGGCGATCAGTGCCTCTCTGGCATATTCCAGACGCTCTTCTGACGCCTCTGTTTGATCTTCCATCAGGTTTTCTAAAGCCTCTGGATCAAAGGGGGTTGCGCGTAACAGAACAAGCGCGTTTTCATATCCCGCGCGGTCCATTTGGCGCATTTCGCGGGTGTGATAGCTGCGCATGGATTTGCCCAATGCGCGCCGATCCTCATGCGAGAGTGCACGCAAATAAAGCGAGCCCTGCGCACTAGGCGCGCGCTGCGGGCGCATTCCGTCTTGGGTCAGTTTGACGCCAATGATCAAACCAATGAAACAGGCGTTCAGCGCAAGGGAGACAATTAGCAGGACCTTGGTCCATTTTCTGGGTGTTTTCATCTGCTCACTCATGCGCCGCCATCCACATAACTTAGGTCCAATCCTGAAAACGGATCAACAATATCAAGCCCCTGGGCCTCAAACGGGTTCAGGGAAATGCCCCCAATGTCCCCGCCATTTACACCGATCCAAACCCCAAATACACCTGCCGCAATCACCCCTGTCAGGGCAGAGGCATCCGCGAATATGTTTCGCGTTGCAAATGCGTTTGCCATGGCCTTTCGAACACCTGTCCACCATCCCGTTGAAACTGGTTCCTCGATCACAGCAGTCGCCGCATTTGGCTCGGGGATCGTATCAAACAATGCTTGCATGAAAGCGTCACTTGGCTCGGGCGCATCGCGCCTTGCAGCGGCAAATAGATCGTCCAATTGTGCATCTTGATTTTGATCACGCTGTGTCATTTTCATATCCTAACGCAGTTTTTTGCCCGTGCAACTGTGCCTGAAGCGCGCGTTTGCCGCGGGCTGTCAAACTTTCTACGGCTTCGACGCTCAACCCCATAATTTGGGCGATTTCAGGGTTTGTTAAATTGTCCAAATGGCGCAAACGCACCGCTTGTGCTTGCCTTGCCGGCAGGGACACTAAAGCCGTTTGCAGCGCGCGCGCCCGTGATTGATCCAACATAGATTGATCCGCAGAAGGGGATGGATCTACAGGATCATTTGTCAAATCATCAAGGGAGGACGATGGGCGTCGCGCGCGCAACCGATCAATGCACAGATTATCAATAACCCGATAAAGCCAGGTTGAGACCTGTGCCTGATCTTGTTTCCAGTCAGGCACGATTTTCCACAATCGCAAAAACGCCTCTTGCGCGATATCTTCGGCATCTGATTTGTTTTGCAATCTATAATAGGCATGGCGAAACAGTTTGGGACCAAGGCGGCGCGTTAATTCCATCGCCGCCGGTTTGGACCCATTTGCAAACAGAACGAGCAATGCGTTATCCGCTAAATCGCCCAAACTGATATCTGTATCCTTCACCATGCCTGTCCTTTATCGAACACCTGAATGGATTGCCACGGAGAATTAATCGTGATCGTGATCAGCATCCTCATGGTCATGCTTTTCGCCATGACGCTTGCCCTTGCGCTTCATCTTTTCCAACTCTTCAGCGCTTAGCATTCCATCTTCGTCCGCATCCAAACGGCTGAACATCTTATCCAAACGCTTTTGTTGCTTGGCCTGCATTTCATCAAAGCTCAGCATCCCATCGTCGTCTGCATCCATGCGCTTTAACATTTTGGCCTGACGCTTTTTCATGCGCTTTGTCATTTCTTTCTCGCCGTGGGCAGCCATTTCATCGGCTGACAACTTGCCGTCGTCATTTGTATCAACCTGATCAAATCGCGCTTTGGTCTGGGCTGCGATTTCATCTTTGCTAATCATTTGATCGCCGTTTGTGTCCATCTCTTCGATCGAAAACTTTTGCCCTTTACGGTGACCATGATCACCGCCTGAGGCGGCGACCCATGTAGTACTGCCCAAGACTGAGGCTGCCGCGATTGCTGCGATTAGTTTACTGTTCATCTCAATTCACTCCAGTTACGTCGGCCGACCACCTTGCCTTGCCGATCTAAAATAACAAACGAAGGGGCCCGAAGTTTCCGTCGAATTTTTTTGAAATTTATTTGCGACAACCCGCCGCGATGACATTTGCGAGAATTGCCGCCAATTTAAAGCCTGCAAACAACAGGGGCCCACCATGTCTAACCCAAACATCAGCAAGGCGGAACGCCCTACCATGCCCGCGGTGCTAAAGGGGTGGAAACGCAAATGTCCCCAATGTGGCAGCGGTCCCTTGCTCAGCGGGTATTTAACGGTCAATCACACCTGCACCGTTTGCAGCGAAGAGTTGCACCATCACCGTGCGGATGACGGTCCCGCCTATTTGACGATTTTGTTGGTGGGGCATTTGATGGCCCCGTTGCTTCATATGATTTTTGTCAGATACCGCCCAGAACCCTTGGTTCTTTTCACAATATTTGCTGTTGGCTGTGTTGGATTATCGCTCTATCTTCTTCCTCGACTAAAGGGCGCAATGATCGGATTTCAGTGGGCACGTTTGATGCACGGGTTCCGATAGGGCGATGCGCCCCATGAATTTGGGGAAAATAGCTTGGACAAAACGGCAATTCGCAATGCAGCAACGATTATCGTCCTGCGTCAGGATCAGGGTGAAACACGGGTTTTGATGGGTCAACGCGGCGCAAAGGCCGCCTTTATGCCCAATAAATTCGTCTTTCCCGGCGGGGCCGTGGATGCCGAGGATGCCAATATCCCGCTTCAAACAGGCGTTGATGCACTATGCGCCGAACGTTTGGCCGAACAAAGTGATCCAAATCTGATTCATCCTCTTTGCGTGGCGGCCATTCGCGAGTTGTGGGAGGAAACGGGCCTGATCCTAGGTGCCAAAGGGACATGGAAGGGCGTGGTACCAGAGGACTGGGTCACATATTCAGATCGGGGATATGTGCCAGATGCAAGTGCGCTTAAATTCGTGTTCCGTGCCATCACGCCCCCCGGTCGTCCCCGCCGCTTTGACGCACGCTTTTTCATGATTGATGCAAATGCCATTGCGAGCGATCTGGATGATTTTTCCGCCGCCTGTGATGAGCTGTCCCATCTAAGCTGGATACCATTGGATGAGGTGCGCAAATTTGATCTGCCCTTTATCACCGAAGTCGTCCTGGCCGAGGTGAAACGCCATGGTGATCCATCCAAAGCACCCACCACCGTGCCATTTTATAAAAACAATGACGAAGAAAACCTGTTCATCCAGCTACACGGCCATCCACCCACGGATTAAAGGATAACGATCAAACCCAAAACAGAGGCCGAAATCAGCGCCATTCCAATGAATTCGTTTTTGCTGATCCGCTCCTTGAAAACGATACAACTGGCCAAGATTGAAAAGATCAATTCCACCTGCCCCAGCGCCTTTACATAGGCTGCGTTTTGCAGGGTGAATGCAACAAACCACATATATGATCCGCCCATCGACGTGATCCCCACCCATACCCCTGTACGCCAGGTTTGCAGAACGTGGATGATTTCATTTGGGTCCCGCAGCATCAGCCAGATAAACATGATACTGGCCTGCGCAGTAACCACAAACCCAAGTGTCACTCCCGCCCGCAGCAAGGGATCATCCGACAGTACCGACAGTGAGGTTGCGCGATAGGCGATGGCAGATCCCGCAAACAATAGGCCGGAGAGTAACCCCAAACCCGATGCCCGATTAAATATGCGATCCCTGAATGCCCCAGCTTGTGCCGCACCATCCGACAGGGTGATCACACCCAAAACCCCAATCAGGATCAATGCGAATGCCACCCACCCCACAGGTTCGTTTAAGATGATCAGGCCCAGAAAAACACTTTGGATCGTTTCGGTTTTTTTCAGAGCAATACCAACTGCAAAATTGCGCGCCTTGAACAGGGCAACAACGTAGATGGTTGCAAGGATTTGGCAAATACCCCCAATCAACCCCGCAATCCAAAAGCGATTACCAACCTTTGGAACAGGAAACTCGAACGCTTCGAACGTGATCGCTAAGGCGATCAGTATGATTGGGGCAGAATAAATAAAGCGCGACCATGTCGCGCCTGCGGGTGTCAGACGCGTCGCGCTAAGTACCTTTTGCAGCATAAAACGCAGGTTTTGAAAAAACGCCGCTGCGATGGTCGCAAAAATCCACAGTTCCATATCGGTACCCTGCCTGACTTCTCAGGGAATAACCAACAGATTTTTGATACGATCACTGTATCAATCAACGCTTTTCTGGGGCCAGTTGGGATGGGCCACAGGATCCTTGCGATTGATTGCGAATTTGCGAATGACCTCACCATAACAGCCGAAATGATAGCCATCATTCATCGCCAAAAACTGATCCCGCTTAGACGCAAACAAACGGGGCAGCGCGTACCAAGGCACGCTGGGATGTGCATGATGCACAGAGTGAAAGTTGTTGTTCAAAAAGAGGAAGGACAATAAGCCACGATCCTCGACCACAACACTGCGACCACGCGGATGATCATGGACACGGTGTTCCAAATAGGTACGGATTTTCAAAATCGCCATCGACAGATAGGCGGCCAAAACCCAGAGCCACATTGGGACATCAGCGACCATCACCACCATGACATAAGCCACAAGCAATGAGGGCACATGTAATAGCCATCCCAATGCAACCCGACGATCCCCCGTCAGGATCAAACGGATATCTGCGCGCATAAAGGCAATCTGCGATAGGATTGGACCCAAAAACATCCGCCCAAGCAGAGTATTGTTGAAAAGGTGCAAGGATTGACGCCATTTTGGCAATTGATCCCAAACCTGTGGAGGGATGAAATTCGTTTCAGGATCATCATAGGGATCGGTCAATCGTTCATCGCGGTGGTGTTCCAAATGCGTATCCTTGAACCGCAGATAGGGGATGAAAATAATCAAGGCGGGGAACACCAATAGCGCGTTTACAAAGGCGTTGTTGAAGGGATGCCGATGCAGAACCTCATGCGTCAGCGAAGAATGCAAAACGCCCGCGATCACCATAATCAGCAAGCCAAGTACAAAATACACAGGAAGAACCACGAATGTACCTAATGCATAGGTTCCATAGACGCACAGCGTCAGGATCAGGGTTGGCAATTCAATGGATCGTTTCACGGATGCGTTTCCTTTCGTGACGCAAACCTACACCCATCCTGTAATTTTCATAATTCTGAATATAATTAACAAAATTCACATTATGTGATATTTATCAACACATGAACAATATTATCGACAAACGCATACGTTCACAGCTGTTTCAAGATCGCCTTACACACGCCATGGGCGCACGCAATGAATCACAAAGTGGGCTAGCGCGGAAAATTGGCGTGGACCGTTCAACCATTTCGCAACTGTTAACGAACACAGGGGCCCGCCTGCCAAATGCGCAAGTGGTGGCCGAATGTGCCCATGCATTGCATGTCTCCGCTGATTGGTTACTGGGATTATCCGAACGCCCAGAAAGCGCGACAACACTGTTGGAAACATCCCTAGAACTGACAACGGCCGCACGTGCGTTGATTGACGATCAAATCTTTGAATGGCACCGACAGGCACAAGGGTATAAAATTCGTCACGTGCCCGCGATCCTGCCCGACATGCTGAAAACAGACGACATGTTGGAATGGGAATATGCAGAACATCTCAGCCGCACGACAGAAGATGCGATAAATGCCGCGCGGGATAGGTTGGATTGGATGCGTGGGTCCAGTTCAGATTTTGAAATCGTCATCGCGCAGTATGAATTGGAATCCATGTGCCGCGCCGAGGGGTACTATCGCACCCTACCATGCGATGTCAGAATTGCGCAAATTGAACGCATGATTGAATTGGTGGACCAACTCTATCCACGGATGCGAGTTTATCTTTATGATGCGCGGATGATCTATTCATCCCCGATGACGGTTTTTGGCCCGCAACTTGCGGTGCTGTATTTGGGCCAAAACTATATGGCGTTTCGCGATAGCCAACGGATCGAAGGGTTTTCAAACCACTTTGACCGCGTCGTGCGCGAGGCGCGGATTACATCACGGGAATTGGGCACAGTTTTGGCGAAATTTCTGGAGTCTTAATAAGGCATAGGATGCGCTTTGTGGGCCGCGTTTAGATCGTCCAAACACTCTTGGCTCAAAACGACATCTGCACCGTCAAGGATATGCTCCAACTGTTCCATGGTGGTCGCCCCAAAAATCGCGGAACACATAAAGGGGCGCGTGTGACACCATGCCAGTGCCATGTGAATCGGATCAACACCATGTTTCTGCGCAACCGCCAAATAGGCCTCAACCGCATCGAAAACGCGCGGCGTCACGCGCCCACCCAGATTGCTCACAAATGATCTGCGTGATGCATCAGGCACCTGATCCCCCTGATATTTCCCACTTAGCAACCCTGCGGCCAGCGGAGAAAAGGTGATCAATCCCACATCCTCATAAACCGACAATTCGGCCATATCCGTATCATACAGACGACACAGCAACGAATATTCGTTTTGCATGGTCTGCACGCGCGGAAGCCCATGGGTTTCCGACAAGCGCAACCATTGGGAAGTTCCCCATGCGCTTTCGTTAGACAGGCCAAAGTGGCGAATATTGCCTCTGTCCACTTGCACCTGCAAGGCCTCAAGGCATTCATGCATATTGTCTACAACCTCTTGGCGGCTACTGCCCCCCGGTTCATAGGCCCAGTTTTTACGGAACATATAGGACCCGCGGTTTGGCCAATGAAACTGATAAAGGTCAATGTAATCGGTTTTCAAACGGCGCAGATTTCCTGCGATCGTTTCGGCAATGGTGGCTGCGCTGATGGGCGCGCCGTCGCGCACATGCGCCATGCCTTCCCCAGAATGTTTGGTGGCCAGAATAAAATCGCCCCGCCGCGCAGGGTTGGCAGCAATCCAATTTCCGATGATTTCCTCGGTGCGGCCAATCGTTTCCTTGGACACAGGGTTCACAGGATACATTTCCGCAGTGTCCAGAAAATTTATCCCCCGCTCGAGCGACAGATCAATTTGCGCATGCGCCTCGGCCTCGGACGTTTGTGTGCCATAAGTCATCGTGCCCAGACACAGTTCAGACACCATTACATCCGTGCGACCCATTTGTTTTTTGCGCATTCTATCCTCCGTCAGTTGTACCCAAGCTAGTGCAAAGAAATTTATGGCGAAAGATGCGAAATGCGACCTTTGTGTCGAAAATCCTCCTCCACCTGTTTGCCAAGCGGCTATGGTCGGCAATATGCGTTTGTTGATTTCTTTTACTGCCCTCTTCCTGTCCGTCGTTTTGATGCAGCTCTCCAGCGGCGGTGTTGGGCCGTTGGATGTGTTATCCGCAACCGAATTGAACTTTACAACGCAACAAATCGGTTTCTTGGGCTCGGCCCATTTCGTTGGATTTTTTATTGGATGTTGGTGGGCGCCCCGTTTGATGGGCAGCGTGGGACATTCGCGCACCTTCGCGGCCTTTACTGCGATGGGGGCGATTGGATTATTGGCCCATATGTTGGTGATTGATCCACTGGCATGGTCCATTATGCGCATCGCATCAGGCATGTGTGTTGCAGGGTGTTACACAGTTGTCGAAAGTTGGCTACAGGCCAAAGTTGTCAATGAAAACCGCGGTCGCGTTATGGGCGTGTACCGTGTGGTCGATATGGGCGCATCCATGATGGCGCAATTGATGATTGGGGTTTTGGCACCGGCCAGCTATGTGTCCTATAACCTGCTCGCATTGATTTGTTGCGCCACGCTGATCCCCCTAACCTTAACGCGTGTGCCCCAACCCGAAACCAAATCGGCCCCGCGCCTGCGCCCCATGTTGGCGATTGCAAAATCACCATTGGCGACAGCGGGCGTGATCGTGGCAGCACTTACGAGTGCCGCGTTCCGCATGGTTGGCCCCGTCTATGGCCAACGCACAGGATTGGTGGCCGAGGAAATCGCCTATTTCCTGGCAGCATTCGTTTTGGGGGGGGCATTGGCGCAGGTTCCCGCAGGGTGGTTGGCGGACAAATTTGACCGCCGCTGGGTCATGATTTGGTTGTCGGCCGCGGCCATCGTCAGCTGCGGCTTAAGCGCCGCGATCACCAGCAGCGACATTGTCGTTATCTATAGCCTTGCGGGTTTGTTTGGGTTTACAACCTTTCCAATCTATTCGGTGGCCGCCGCGCACGCACATGATTTTGCCGACAGCGATCAGCGCGTTGAACTATCCGCTGCATTGATGTTTTGGTATGCGACAGGCGCGATCGCGGCCCCTGCATTCGCGTCCCTCTTGATCGAGCTTTATGGGCCTGCAGCGCTCTTTGTGATGATTGCGGTTGGGCACCTTGGATTGGTTGTGTTTGGTCTGTTACGGATGCGTGCGCGTCCCGTACCAGACGAAAAAACCCCCTATGTCTATGCCCCGCGCACGTCTTTTACTATTGGTCGGTTGTTACGCGGTGCGCGGGATCACAAGAACTAGCCTTTTCCCTCCGCAAAAACTGGTCTAGAAGTGGCGCAACTTTGAACACAAGGACGCGGACATGGCACGCCATTTGATTACATCGGCAATCCCCTATATCAACGGGATCAAACACCTTGGAAACCTTGTCGGGAGCCAGCTTCCCGCCGATTTATTTGCACGCTACCAACGCGCACGTTGCAACGAAGTTCTGTTTTTATGCGCCACGGACGAACACGGCACACCCGCTGAATTGGCGGCCGCCAAGGCGGGTAAACCCGTCGCCGAATACTGCGCCGAAATGCACGAAGTTCAGTCCAAGATCGCAGATGGGTTTGGATTATCCTTCGATCATTTTGGACGATCCTCAAGCGCGCAAAATCAAAGCCTGACACAGCATTTCGCAGGTGTGTTGGCCGATCGAAACCTGATCGCCGAAGTCAGCGAAACACAAATGTATTCCCATGCTGACGGACGCTATTTGCCCGATCGTTATATCGAGGGCACCTGCCCCAACTGTGGGTTTGATAATGCGCGTGGGGATCAATGTGACAATTGCACAAAACAATTGGACCCTGTCGATCTGATCAACCCGCATTCCACGATTTCGGGATCAACCGATTTGGAAATGCGCGAAACAAAGCACCTTTATCTGCGCCAATCACAAATGAAAGATCAGCTAGAGGGCTGGATCGAGAGCAAAACGGACTGGCCCGTTCTGACCACCTCCATCGCGAAAAAATGGTTGAACGATGGGGATGGCCTACAGGATCGGGGGATTACCCGTGATCTGGATTGGGGTGTGCCCGTCAAACGGGGCGATGCAGATTGGCCCGGCATGGAAGGCAAGGTTTTCTATGTCTGGTTTGATGCACCGATCGAATACATCGCCTGTTCCCAAGAATGGGTTGATGCAGGAAAAGGCAGCGATTGGCAACGTTGGTGGCGTACCGATCAGGGTGCCGATGATGTCACATATACTCAGTTCATGGGCAAGGATAACGTTCCGTTTCACACCCTGTCCTTCCCCGCCACAATCCTTGGATCGGGCGAGCCATGGAAATTGGTCGATTACATCAAATCTTTCAACTATCTGAACTATGACGGTGGTCAATTCTCAACATCACGCGGTCGTGGGGTGTTCATGGATCAGGCCTTGGAAATCCTACCTGCCGATTACTGGCGCTGGTGGTTATTATCCAATGCACCAGAAAGTTCAGATGCCGAATTCACATGGGAAAATTTCCAAGCGAATGTGAACAAAGATTTGGCAGATGTTTTGGGCAACTTTGTCAGCCGTATCACAAAGTTCTGTCGTTCCAAATTTGGTGAGGTCGTGCCAGAGGGCGGAAGCTATGGCGAACAAGAAGAGAAACTGATCGCCGATATCACCGCTCGTTTGGGCGACTATGAAACGCACATGAACGCAATCGACGTGCGCAAGGCAGCAGCCGAGCTGCGCGCGATTTGGGTTGCGGGCAACGAATACCTACAATCCGCAGCGCCTTGGTCAACGTTCAAGGAAGACCCAGAAACCGCCGCAGCGCAGGTGCGTTTGGGTTTGAACCTGATCCGTTTATATGCTGTGCTATCCGCCCCCTTTATTCCATCAACCGCCGCGCGGATGATGGAGGCGATGCAAACAACTGACGACACATGGCCAAGCGATGTGGCAGAGGCCTTGTCACATCTAACAGCGGGTCACGAATTTAGCGTCCCTGACGTGTTATTCGCAAAAATCACGGATGAGCAACGCGAAGAATGGCAAGACCGCTTTGCAGGAACGCGCGACTAATTATTATTGGCATTGGCAATAAAAAGGGGCTGGTCCACACCAGCCCCTTTTTGTTTTTCGTCGTCGGATTTTATGCGAAATCCACAAATTTGCTAAACGGCATTTCCCGCAAACGCTGACCCGTTGCATCAAAAATGGCGTTCGCCAAGGCAGGGGCCGCGGGGGGTACAGGGGGTTCGCCGATACCGCGGATTTTATTGCCATTTTCCAATCCCGCTACATGTATGCGAGGGGTTTGGTTCATACGCATCCCTTCATGTGACCGGAAATTGTCCTGTTCGGCGATACCATCGGTATAGGTAATTTCACAATTCATCGCATGCCCAAGGCCATAGATAACCCCACCCTTGACCAAGTTGTCAAAGTTGATCGGATCAACGACTTTGCCAACCTCGGCGGCGATGTAAACATCATCAATCCGAATGCCGTCCTCTGTCACGGTAATGTCCACTACCTCGGCTGTAGCAACACCGAATGACAAACAGAACGCCAATCCACGACCACGGTTTTCACCCAAGGGGGCGCCCCAATTCGACATCTCGCCCACTTTTTCCAAAACCTTGCGGCTGGGATCATGGGAACACAAACGCAACCGTTCGGCCAAGGGATCTGCACCCGCAGCCCGGATCAATTCATCCATCATCCCTTCGTGAAAGAAGGCGTTTGTGGATGCCCCTACCGAACGCCACGAACTTAGCGGGGCCAAGGGTTTCGCGCGATACCCCGTGACGCGATAGTTTGGAACATCAAAGGGCTGTTCCCACGCACCGGTCACGATAACCGCATCTGGCCCCGGTAATGAAATGCCCTGACGAGACATTTGTGATGCGACAACCGATGGCATGGCAATTCCCAAATCCATCGCTGACACTTGACCATTTTCCACACGCCCCGAGGCACGCGCCATCGCGATCTGACGGGTATAGTCGTGCATCATATCCTCTTCACGGCGATAGGTCAGCTTGATGGGCGTGCCCTTATACTCCATCGCGACTTGGACGGCTTGGCGCACCACATCATCCTCTAGTCGGTGGCCAAAGCTGCCGCCCATCATCAGCACGTGCAGGTGGATTTGATCATGCTCAAACCCCGTCAATTTCGCGACATTGTTTTCGATAAAGCGTGGGATTTGCGTCCCCGTCCATATATCGATGCGATCATTCGTCATCAAAACGGTGGCATTGATGGGTTCCAGCGGCGCATGGGCCACATAGGGCGCACGGTATTCTGCAGTTAGAACATCGCCCTTGGCCAATTCGCCTTCGACATCCCCATCATCACGGTTTTGGATTTCCTGCTGATCTTCATTGAAAGCATCAGACAGCGCCTGCCAATGCCCGTCCATCGTGTCGGGCATATCGGATTTCGGCCAATTGGCAGAAATCATGTCCGCCGCCTGAAACGCACGCCATGTGTTGTCCGCAACAACGGCAATCCCGTTCATCACAGGATGCACACCCTTAACCCCGCGCATGCTCAGCGCATCTGCCGCATCATAATCCGTGGCCGTTGCGCCGCCCTGATGGGGGTTCAACTTTACCGTTGCGTGCAGCATGCCAGGCAGTTCAAAATCAATGCCATAATTCTGCG
>Ga0181602_10002268_pt1 | contig 16289 bp, 10 predicted proteins | sample 041ome_14_FD_148640 | JGI IMG/M metagenome (GOLD analysis project Ga0181602, IMG submission 148640) | Coastal salt marsh microbial communities from the Groves Creek Marsh, Skidaway Island, Georgia - 041408US metaG (spades assembly) | ecosystem: Environmental > Aquatic > Marine > Intertidal zone...
GGAGTGCGGCGGACGGCCGTGCGTCGACGTCGACGCCGCACTCGCGACCGCGACGCGACGATCGCGGCGACGCGTCGCGGACGCGTCGAGGGGCGACGACGCGCGCGCGCGATTTCGATGCTTCCGCGCGGCGCGCGCGTCGCGCGCGCGTCGGCGCGCGCCGCGCGACGCGATGATTTCGCGCGCCGCCGCGTCGGCGCGGCGAAACCGACGGCGCGACGACGCGCGACGACGACGCGCGACGACGACGCGCCGCACGTGAGCGTGATGATGGACGAGGTGCTGGAGGCGTTCAGGGACGTGCGCGCGCGAACGCACGTGGACGGGACGCTGGGCGCGGGTGGACACGCGCGAGCGATGATCGAGGCGCACGAGGAGATGGAACACTTCGTCGGGTTCGACGTCGACGCGTCGGCGCACGCGCTGGCGAGGCCGAGGCTGGAGCGGGCGAGGGCGGCGACGCGAGGCGACGAGGCGACGACGACGCTGCGGTTGAGTCTGGTGGAGGCGAATTTTAGACGGATGCGCGAGGCGCTCAGAGCGCTCGACGTCGACGGGGTGGACAGCGTCGTGTTAGATCTCGGGGTGAGCTCGATGCACCTCGATCGCGCCGAGCGTGGGTTTTCGTTCATGAACGATGGACCGCTGGACATGCGCATGGGGGAGAGCGCGACGACGACGGCGGAGGAAATCGTCAACGCGTGGCCGGAGGAAGAGATCGGTAGGATTTTGCGCGAATACGGCGAGGAAAAACACTGGCGATTGTTGGCGAGACGGATATGCGAGAGACGGGCGGAGAAGGAGATTAGGACGACGCGCGAGCTCGTGGACGCCATCGGCAACGTGCCGGGGAAGTGGGGGTCGATTCATCCCGCCACGCGCACGTTTCAAGGCATACGAATCGCGGTGAACGATGAGTTGGGCGCCGTCGAAGACGTCATTCCGGCCGCGATCGAGGCGCTGCGACCGGGCGGACGTTTAGCCATCATATCGTTTCACAGTTTGGAGGATTCCATCGTGAAGAGGCGGTTTCGCCACTTCGCGGGACGCGCGGAACCGCCGAGCGAGGAGGTGAATCGATACATGCCTCAACCCGAGGCGCCGCCGAAAATCGTGAAATTGATCACGCGTAAGCCCAAAGTGCCGACGAGCGCCGAGATCGACGTCAACGTGCGAAGTCGGAGCGCGAAGCTGCGCGTGTGCGAAAAGTTGTAGCAGAGCGGCGGCGTCCACGTCGCGGGCGCGCGGGGAACAAAACGCGCCGCGGGCGATGGATAATCTGGTTGGCGCGCGCGACGAAAACACTTGTAATGTATGATAGTGTGTGTAAAGGATCGTATGATAGTGTCCGGACCGTAAAACGACGCGCGCGGATCGCGTACATGCCCGTCGTGCTCGTTTCTTTTTCGTAACCGACGGTGTTTCGTATCATGCTGTAACACGGGTTGCGGGCGAGCGGCGCGATACGTCTCGACGATGTTCAATCACCCGCTCGCGCGCCGCCCGCCGAGCCCCCGGCGACGCGACGGCGCGACGGTCGGACGTATCGGGCGGGAAAAGTAAACGTTCATATTGTGATGACAAGTTCGTGCAGTCATCGTAAAGTGGTGGCGCGTCACCGCGAGTCAGTGCCTCGAGCGGTGCATGCGCGACAGTGCGACGGCGCCGCGGGCTCAGTACTCCGTCTCTTCGACAAAATCTGAAACACCAGATTGCGATGTTGATCCAACTTCTTCATAATCTTTTTCAAGCGCCGCGAGATCTTCCCGTGCCTCTGAGAACTCGCCCTCCTCCATGCCCTCGCCGACGTACCAATGCACGAACGCGCGCTTCGCGTACATCAAGTCAAACTTGTGGTCGAGTCGCGAAAACACTTCGGCGATGGCCGTCGAGTTGGAAATCATGCACACGGCGCGTTGCACCTTGGCGAGATCGCCACCCGGCACGACGGTCGGCGGTTGGTAGTTGATCCCGCACTTGAACCCGGTCGGGCACCAATCGACGAATTGAATCGTGCGCCTGGTCTTGATGCTCGCCACGGCGGCGTTGACGTCCTTGGGCACGACGTCGCCGCGGTACATCAAGCAGCACGCCATGTACTTGCCGTGACGCGGGTCGCACTTGGCCATCATGCTCGCCGGTTCGAACGCGCTGTTCGTCACCTCCGCGACGGACAACTGCTCGTGGTACGCCTTCTCGGCGGAGATCACCGGGGCGTAGCTCGACAACATGAAGTGAATGCGCGGGTACGGCACCAAGTTGGTTTGGAATTCCGTGACGTCGACGTTCAACGCGCCGTCGAATCGCAGAGACGCGGTGAGCGAAGAGATGACCTGCGCGATCAAGCGGTTCAAGTTGGTGTACGTCGGGCGCTCGATGTCCAAAGACCTGCGGCAGATGTCGTACACGGCTTCGTTGTCCAACATCACCGCGACGTCGGTGTGCTCGAGCAGCGCGTGCGTGGACAGCACAGAGTTGTACGGCTCCACCACCGCGGTGGAGACTTGCGGCGAGGGGTAGATGGTGAACCCGAGCTTGGACTTTTTGCCGTAATCCACGGACAAGCGCTCGAGGAGCAACGAGCCGAGACCCGAACCCGTGCCGCCGCCGACGGCGTTGAAGACCAAAAAGCCTTGCAAACCCGTGCAGTTGTCCGCCAACTTACGAATGCGATCGAGGGCCAAGTCCACGATTTCCTTGCCGATCGTGTAGTGACCGCGCGCAAAGTTATTCGCGGCGTCTTCCTTGCCCGAGATCAACTGCTCGGGGTGGAACAGCTGACGGTACGCCCCCGTGCGCACCTCGTCGATCACCGTCGGCTCGAGATCGAGAAAGATGCATCGCGGCACGTGCTTCCCGGCGCCGGTCTCGGAGAAGAACGTGTTGAACGCGTCATCAGACGCCCCGATCGTCTTGTCGCTCGGCATTTGCCCACTGGCGATCGAAATCGGTCAATCAGTCAGTCGCTCGGCTCGGTCAACGAAAGCGGCGCTATTTTCGGCGTCGCGCGCGCGTCGCGCTATCCCTGAACCACCCGCCCGAACCCGCGAGCGTCGCGCCCGCGGATCCCGACATCCATCGCGTCCATCGCGTCGCGTCGCGTCGCCTCTCGCTCGACGCACTCCGGCTGGATCCCGTGTTCGAGGCAGTACAACTCCCAGCACGAGTTCCCGGTTTGCACCCCGGCTTGACCGATGTGAATGGAGATCACCTCGCGCATGTCGTCTCGGCGAAGAATTCAAAGTCGTTGGAACGCTGGAAGTCGCGCGATGCGGTCGGCGCGATGCGGTCGATCGAGCGGGCGTCGAGCGAGATGAGGTCGCTGCGATGGCGCGCTGGAGAATGGCGGACGCGCGCCGGACGCGAACCGTCGCGTTGACGCGCGCGCGGTCGTTTTTTACCACACATGGCGTTTTTTTGTGTAATATATGCAGAGTACCCCTACGCTTGAGTCGCGACCCGTCCCGTCGACGCGAGGATCGTGGACGATGAAGATTCGGACGCGCGGCGGCGCGCGGACACTTCGCGACGCGTCCGATGCAGCGCCCGACGGCGGTGCGCGGCGGTGGCGCCTTCGGCGCCCCGCACGGGGCCCCGTTCGGCGGCGCGCACGCCCCCACGAGGCTCGGACGCGCGTTTCGAAGCGTAGACTTTTATCGCAAACTCCCGCGCGACATGACGGAGGGCACGGTGAGCGGGAGCGTGATATCCATCTTCGCCGCGGTGTTGATGACGTTTCTGTTGCTCAGCGAACTGCGGAGTTACTCGTCGAGCTCGTTCGACACCAAGGTGGTGGTGGATCGGAGCGTGGATGGGGAATTGCTGCGAATCAACTTTAATCTTTCGTTTCCCGCGCTGTCGTGCGAGTTCGCGAGCGTGGACGTCGGCGACGCCCTGGGATTGAATCGGTTCAATCTCACGAAGACGGTGTTTAAGCGGGCGATCGACGCGGACATGCGAGCGATCGGGCCGCTGCAGTGGGACCGAGCGGTGGACGAGGTGCTCAAGGCGAGCGACGAGGAGACGACGCGCGCCGAGGAGAGGGTGGCGCGGCACAAGGAGGCGCTCAAGGTGCTGCAGGAGTCGAATAGGCCCGCGGATGGGCACGCGCACGTGGTGTACGAGATCGCGGATCTGGACGAACTGCAAGCGATGGTGAAGGATCCGACGCACGCGGTGGTGTTGGTGAATTTCTACGCGCCGTGGTGTCCGTGGTGTCAGAGGCTCGAGCCCGTGTACGAAGCCGCGGGGCTCGCGGTGCACGAAAAGTACCCGCCCGGGACGAAGTCGCGCGTGCTGTTCACGAAGATTGATTGCGTGGTGCACGAAAAGTTTTGCATGGCGCAAGTCGTGACGGGATACCCCACGATTCGCATCTTCACTCACGGCACCGACATTTTGATGCACGAGGGCAAGCGCGAGCACGCGTTTTACAAGGGTCCGCGCACGGTGGATGGGCTGACGCAGTTTGTGGACACGCTCGTGCCACCGCCGGAGCCGGTGGGTGAGTCGAGCATAGAGGCGGCGCAGGAGGAAAACATGAAGCTTCGGCTTCCGGCGAGCGTCGATATGCAAAAGCGCATCATCGGCCCGGGGTGCGCCATCACCGGTTTCGTGCTCGTGAAGAAAGTTCCCGGGCACTTGTGGATCAGCGCGTCCTCTCCGGATCACTCGTTCCACGGTGAAACGATGAACATGACGCACGTCGTCAACCACTTTTACTTTGGACATCAACTCAGCGACGAACGTAGACGTTACCTGGAAAAGTTTCACGCCGGAGAAAAAGCGGGCGACTGGCACGACAGACTCGCGAGCGAGCGCTTCGTCTCCAACGCCGCGCACGTCTCTCACGAGCACTATTTACAAACCGTCCTCACGACCATCACTCCGCGCGGGCGATACACCCTTCCGTTCAGCGTGTACGAGTACACCCAGCACTCTCACGCCGTGCACGAACCGCTTCCAAAGGCAAAGTTTCATTACCAACCGAGCCCGATGCAAATCGTCGTCTCCGAGGAAAAGATGGCGTTTTACTCATTCATCACCAGTCTCATGGCCATCATCGGCGGCGTGTACTCCGTCATGGGCATCGCCGACGGCGTTTTGTTCAACTCACTCGCCCTCGTGCGCCGCAAGCTCGAGCTCGGCAAGCAAGGTTAACCGACGATTTAATAATCACGCTCGTCTCGCCGCGCGCCTTCGTCGCCGAGCGCCAACCGTCGCGCGCCACAATGGCCCCGCCGCCCAAACGCACGCGCCTGGCCGAAAAGCCTCGCGCGGGGACGTGCGCGCTCGCGGACCGCATCGCGCGATGCGCCATCGATGCCTACGCCGCGCAGCGCGCGTCGTGCGGCGTCGACGTCGCTGAGTTTCCCGTGCGCACCGTGCTCGCCGCCTTCATCTTACGCGACGACGCGCGCGATTCCCTGCGCGTCCTGTCGCTCGGCGTCGGCACGAAAACACTGGGACGGTACGCGTGCACCACCGGACGCGCGCTCGTGGACTGCCACGCGGAGGTGCTGGCGCGGCGAGGGTTGAAGAAGTTTTTGCTGCGGGACGCGCGCGCGGCGCTTCGCTGCGGCGACGCGAACGACGGCGATGTCGTCGTGCGGACGCGCGAAGGCGACGTCAAGGTTAAGGATGGCCTGAGCTTACATTTATACGTCAGTTCGGCGCCGTGCGGAAACGCGTGCGTGCGGCGGTGGGCGAAAGGACGGTCGACGAAACGACGGGACGAGCTCGGGACGTCGAGCGCGCCGAGCGAACCGCACGAGACGTTGAGTCGATCGGCGACGGATGCGGGGCAGGTGGCGCTGTGCGTCAAAGTCATCAAGGCGAGCAAAGACGAAGACGTCCCTGAGGTCTTGCGCGATATGGTGACGCGCGGGGAGCTCGCGGCGGGGACGGCGCCGGCGCGCGGAGACGGCGACGAGGCGTTGACGTGTAGCGACAAGTTGTGCGTGTGGAACGTGGTCGGGTATCAAGGCGCGCTGCTGCGACGGTTCATGCGCGAACCTTTGTACGTGGAGACGATTACTATCGGACGAAAGTTTTCCGAGCCGCACTTGTGTCGAGCGATGTGTTGTCGCGTGGATGGGTTTCGCTCGTCGTGCGGCGGCTTCGCGACGACGCATCCCGCGTTGATGGAAACCGCCGTGGTGTTCGACGACGTACCGATGGACGTGGAAGAGGGGGCAGTGTTTGAAAACCCGTTCGCGATGATATGGTGCGACGGCGACGACGCGGCGGAGGCGTTGAACGGGAAAACGGGGACGTTTCTTCACGAAGACGCGAGCGCGCCTTCGACGTCCAAGGCGGCGCTGTACGAGTTGTATTTAAGTCTGCTCGGCGAAGACGTCGGGGATTCGCCGACGTTTACGCTTGAGGCGTACGCGCGCGCGAAGCGCGAAGCCGACGAAAAATACGACGCCGCAAAGACAGAGTTATTCGAGCACCCAAAAATGTTCGAGCCACGACGAGGCTTTGACGGATGGCACGAGAAAAAGTCAAAGCGCTGGTCCGGGTATAAGCGAACCGCGTCGCGGAATTAGGTGATACTGTAGACAGCTTTTAGTTATTAGCACTCCTTGAGAATTACAAACAACGACTAGTCTCTCACGGCACGGCTGAGAACGAACACTCACCCGTGGCGGGGATGTACAGCAAGAACGACCCGTCGTCGGAAAAGCATCCGGGATTCGCGAGCGAAGTCTCCTCAAAGTTGGCCAGCGATTGTTGCTCGGTTCGATCGCCTAAGAAAATACAGTTTGGCGCCGGATACAACCACAACGAGTGGTCGTATTCCCAATAAATCGGGCTTTGTGTGATCGGTAACGGGCATAAGTGCGCCTGCTGCACCATGGTAGCCGCGAGATGCTTGAACACCGGGCGGTTCGCCCACTCGTCGCCGGGCGCGATTTCCGGCAGTTTATCGTCGTCGGGCGGCATCAAACAGTTTCTGCGCATCTTCGCCTGCAAGTCGTCGCGAAAGAACACGAGATCTTGCGAAAAGTATCTAATTTTTGCCGGGTTACTCGCGAATTGCGCGCGCGGAACCTTCTCCAGCAGAGAACCGATGACGGATGATTGCAATCCCGGGCGCGGAAGCGCGGCGTTCAAACCGGGATCGCCCGGACCAGGGATGAAGACGAACCGACTTTCCTGTCGCAAGCGCGGATATTCCTCCAGCAACTCCGCGAGTTTGTCAAAGCCTTCGGTATACGCGCGAAAGTCGTAGTGCGTCGGGCCGAACGGTTTCGATGTGAAATCTCCCATGAAGACAATCAATCCCGGCACGTCTTCCTCTTGCGAGTCAAACGCGTCAAACATTTTTGCCAATCTATCAAAAGTGCGTGGTTGGTCGAGCCAAACGTCCGACAACACGATAAACCTCTCACCGACGCGTTCAAGTTCCTTCTCTGCGAGCTCCTCCAGCTCGTTCGGTCGCAAGATGTGTCCCGCGCCGAAGAAATCCAAAGCGTTCGTCGCGTTTCTCGTCGCCGCTCGCGTCTCCGCCGGGGGAAACGTCAACGCCATGACCTCAAACACCCCGTCCGGTCGCACCTCACCCTGCGCGATCACGATGCAATTCTCCGTGAACAATCCCGCGCTGCGCTCGCACGCCGTCAAATCAACTCGCACCGTCCCCGTCAAATCCTCCATGTAAAACCGTTCGTCCTCCAATTGACTCAAACATCCCATGATAAACTTCGTCTCCTTGCTCACCCCTAACAACGACTGAATCGACGTCAACTCCGCGATGCCCTCGGTCGAGGACGTCTGCAACGTCGGCTTCGCGAACTGCCTTGACCGCGACAAGCGCTGCTGCAACAACAAGAACCGATCCCTATACAAGTCGATTTTCGACTCGGCGGCGCTCTCAATCTTCGCCGTCTTGCTCGCCTCATCAAACATCCGTCGCTGCGAATCATACGCGTATCTTTTCGTCTTAAACGCGTCACATATCGTCAAACCATCGCTGTGCACCATCGCCGCCGCCGTCTCCGTCATCGCTTCGCCCTCGTCGTCTTCGCCGCCGTCGACGTCCATCTCTCGCGCGCCGCGCTCGACCGCCTCGATCGTCCCTTCCGCCAATCCTCTCTCGATCGCCGATTCAATCGTCGCTTTTTGCAGCACACCGCTGGACAGTTCCGTGCGCGATAGCGTTTTCAACACCTGGTCCACCGCTTCGCGCTCGCTCGTCGCGGGCGCGACGTGCGCGACGTGTTTTAAGACGGCGCGCATGGCGTCACCCATCAGGGACAAACCGTGGAGTTTGAAGCGTTCGTTCACCATGGACGCCAAAGCGCGGTCGTGCGTCGCCGCGGGCATGGCGGACGAGCGCGCGCCGCGCGGTGCGCGCGATGCGGCGCGACGCGCGAGGGAGTGTGCGGCGCGAGCGAAGCATCGATGGCTGACAGCTGAAAATTTTGAAAAAAAAATTTGAATTCTATTACAACGCGGACGACGACGACATCAGAGGACGCGTCACGAGCGTGTGCGCGTGCATCACAAATGAGCGTCCTTGACGCGCCATTGCTTAGACTCTTTGATTTTTTCGTACTTGGCGAGCCAATCTGGGACAGCCTGACCGGCGTCTCGAGCGATTTTGCACAGCGCCGGGGTGCAGGGCTTGTCGTAATCGACGTTCCAAAACGTGACGGCGGCGCCGAGTTCGCCGGCGCGGCCGGTTCGACCGATTCTGTGGACGTAACTCTCAACGTCGCGCGCCATATCGTAATTGATGACGTGGGTGACGCCCTTGATGTCTAAACCGCGCGCGGCGACGTCGGTGGCCATCATGAGCGGCGCCTTGTTTTCGACGAATTTGCGCAGAGACGCCTCGCGGTCGGCTTGAGATTTATCGCCGTGCACGGAGACGGTGCCGAAACCTTCCGCGGCGAACGTTTTCGCCAGATTTTCGACGCGACGCTTGGTATTCGCGAACACGACGACGCGAGACTCGTCTGGAAACTCGCAAATGAGATTGTACAAGTGCTCGTCTTTTTCGTGGTCTCTCGCCTCGATGAAGCGTTGCGTGATAGCCTTGTTCGCCGCCAGTTCGCCGTCCGACGCGCCTTCGCCGATGAAAATCTCTTCGACGCACGATTTATCTTGATTTAAATACCCCGCCGCGAGCTTACGCACGGATTTCGGCCACGTCGCCGAAAACAAGAGCGTCTGCCGCTTCGTCGGCGTCGCGCCGAAGATTTGCTTAATCTGCGGCTCAAACCCCATATCTAACATCCTATCCGCCTCATCCAGCACGATCACCGAAAGCTCGGCGAGCGAAAGCACCCCCTCTTGACTCATCAAGTCCGTCAATCGCCCCGGCGTGCCGATGACGAGGCACGGCTTTTTCGTTCGCAACGCGTTCTTTTGCTCGTACGCGCTCGCGCCGCCGTACACCACGACGCTTTGAAACCCATGCGCCGCGCCGAACTTCTCCGCTTCGGCTTGAATCTGTATCGCCAATTCCCGCGTCGGGGCGACGACGAGTCCCTCCACGCCACCGTGTCGCTTCATACCGTGAAACATCGGCAACAGAAACGCCAACGTCTTCCCGCTCCCCGTCTTCGCGACGGCGACGACATCCTTCCCCGCGCACGCCGCCGGCCACGCCGCCGCCTGAATCGGACTCGGCGACGGAAACGCGCTCGACAACCGCGCGACGATCGCCTCGTCGAACGGCGTCTCCGCGAACGACGCGAACCTCGCGCGCTTCGCGTTCGCGTCCGCGTCCGCCGTCTCCCCCTCCGTCCTCGCTTCCCTCTTCGCCCGCTTCGCCTCGCCGCCCTCGACCGCGCCGTCGCGCGACGATCGTTTTTCTTTCTTCTCCTTCTTCGCCTTCTTCGCCTTCTTTTCCTTCTTCGCGCGTTTCTCGTCGCTCATCGCGCTTTCGGCTCGCGGCGGCGGCGGCGATGTCCCGACCGTCTCGCGTCGCCCTCGCGCCCTCGCGCGTCCCGTTTCTCGCGCGTTCGCGTCCACGAACGCGTCGGCGCCGCGCGCGCCGTCCGATCGGCCCTTCGACGCGTCGCGCGCGCGCGCCGCGCGTCAGTGTGCGACGCGTCTTCGTCATGTCGACGTTGCCTCGCGCCGTCGCCGCGCCCGCGCGCGCGCGCGCGCGCCGCGCGACGCCGCAGCGCGCGGCAACGCTTCGCCCGCGCGCGCTCGGCACGCTGTACGACGTCCCGGTGTCGAACAACGGCGCGCGGTGTCGATTGCTCGCGCGCTGGCTCGGGCTGTACGACGACCTCGTGTTGACGAATCCGAACGACGCGTTCGCGGACGGCGGGATCAAGTCCGCGGCGTACGCGGAGATTAATCCGCAGCTCAAGATGCCGACGCTCGTCGCGGCGAACGGGCTGTGCGTGCCGGAGAGCGAGGTGATCAACGCGTACCTGATGGACGCGGCGAGCGAGGGGGCGCGGAGACTGGCGACGCCGAAGACGATCGAGGGACGGACGAACGGGGCGCTGGCGACGCGAACGCACGATCAGTACTTGGTGCCGATACAGGGGGCGATGTATCGAGGGCCGATGGACCGAGCGACGCGCGCGACGCAGTTGGCGGAGATCGCGAGGCAGTTGCGGATACTGGACGAGATTTGCGGACGCGAGGACGGCGATTACGTCGCGGGCGAGACGAAGAGCGCGGCGGACGCCGCGCTGTTTCCGACGCTGATTTTTTGTGATTTTTTGTTGCCAAAGTACTTCGGTTGGAGCGAAGGCGCGGCGCTCGGTGGGGCGAATTTGCGTCGGATGTACGAGGCGGTCAAGCGCGACCCGGACGGCGCGAAGACGTACGACGAAGTCCGAGGGGGTCTCGAGGCGTGGGAGAGCGCGGGGAGATTTGAAAAGGTTGGCATCGTCGATGACGTCGCGGATGTTTCGTTTCAGTGGTCGTTTTAATTGTCAACTACTAATATTACACGCGTTTTCTGTTCGCGCCGCGCGTCACGGTTGAGCGCCTCGCAAAAGCGCTTCGCGCTCGCGAGCGCCGCCGCGTTTCTTGTCGCGATCGAAGCAAAACTGCGCAGCCACGACGAGCATCAGGCAGATGACACCGTACAGAAGAAAAGCATCCACGCTCGTGAAGAAGTTGTACTTCACCGGGGCGACGAGCGTGGCACCGATCGCCGGCGACCAGTCGCTCTCCGTCCACAGCGGCGCCGCGCGCTCGACGTCATCTTTGGGCTCGTTCACGATCCAAAGACCCGTCGAACGATCAAAAGCTAATCGCGTCGAAAGCGCTAACATATACTTCGACGTCGCAGCATGACACTCACCGACGCTCATCGGCGTGCGGCCGACGCATACGGTGTTTTCGGCGCAAGAACCGTCTCCTTCGCACATCTTGGGCGAAACCGTGTTCGACGTGGCGTCGGCGAGATAATTCCACACGAATCTTGCCAGGGCGTTCTTGTCTTCGTGCGACTGCATATCGCGAGAGAGTCCTTGCAGTGCATCGGGGTAACGAGACGGCAAGGCGACTGGGTCGACGAAAGATTCCCCGAGTCCGGGCGCGCTCGCTTCTTCGCCGTACAAAAACTTCTTGCCGAGTTCGCATCTCTCCAAACCGTAGTTTTCATTCGTGAGACACTTTGCGAGCTCTTTCACCGCGAGCTTACCTCCCTCGACATCCAAGCGCGGGGCGTCGACTTTGTCGTTCGTCGCGAGGGCGCGCACGAGACGCGCGATGACGTGCACGACAGTTTCCATGCGCTCGGCGTCGATGGCGCGAAAACTACCGGCGTCCAACGTCGTTCCACTGAGCTCGTCGATTGGAGCGTCGGGATCCTCGGATAAATACGCCGTTTCGTACTCATTCGCGAGGAGCGCTTCGAATGTCGGCGCCGCGGTCTCAAGAATCCGGGGTACACCCAACGCCGCCGTCTCTTCAAACTCAAACGTGTTCGCGATTTTCTCAATCCGCTCCAACATTTTCCCCTCGTGCGCGCCGTGGACGTAAATCGTCGGCACGCGTTCGCCCACGAAGGATTCAGAGAAACCGAGCGGACCAAGTTCTATGATGGCGCGAATTTTCTTCCCAGCCAAACCGGGAAGCTGCGACGTTTCGGTGGAGGCGAGCATCTCGCGCGCGATTCGCTCAGAGCCGAGCTTACCGAAATCTTCACCACTGAGCGCCAGAAACGCCACGGGATGGGCGACGTCTTCCGCGTCCATCTCCTTGAACATCTTTTGCGTCGACTTGGCGGCCGCCATTAACGCGACGAGGCCAGTCATCCGCGCGTTCACCGCGGGCGTCGCGTCTCTAAACAACCCGTTCGCGTCCAATCGCGCGATGACTAAAATCACGCTCTTGCCCGCGTGCGGCCCGTCGGTGCGCCCCCACATCGGCGGCGCGGTGGCGACCACGCTGTACCCACCGATCGGCAAACACGATCCCGACTTCAGGCACGTCAACGACGTCGGAGGAGCAAGCGTCGGTTGCTTTCCCAATCCATTCATGCGTTCATCCGTTCGCACCTGCCACATATCCTTCTCCCTCCCAGCATCGGCCGCGATCACGTTATCCAGCGATCGCTTCCTCGCCAACAACGTGCTCTCGCGATCTAACAACATCATCGGCACTCCTCTGAGATCCATCCCCATCGCGTCGACGCCGCCCACGAAGCCTCCCGTGACGTTGGTTTCGTGCGCCGGTCCCGGCGCGTACCCTCGCGCCCACTCTCGCTCCTCCTCGCTTTCGGGCGCGATCGCTTCCACGAGTACCGCTTTAATCCGCCCTCGCAACGCCTCGCTTCGCGCGTCGTTCGCGACGAACGCCTGCCGCATTAAATTTTGCCACGCCGCCGGCGTCGCCACCAACACCCTCTCGCCGTCCAGCTCGATCGTCTCGTTCCCGTCGGGTCGAAGCCTTAGCAGCGGCGCCGACGTGATGGCATCGTTCGAGCATCCCGCGACGCCGTCCGCGCGCAGCCGCGTGACGCAGAACGCGCCTCGGAGCGCGGGATTCCGAAACGCGCGAAGATCGGCGAGTCGCTTGAACGCGGTGACGTTCGTCGCGCACGCTTCTCGCGCGTCGGACGCGCGCGGGAGCGTCGCGCACGTCAGAGCGAAGAGCGCGAAGAGCATCGCGCGCGCGCGCGTCGACGCGCGACGTCGCATGGCGTCGCGCGCGTCGCAGTCTACGGCGACGCGACGCGGCGGCGAAGGGTGTTCGGCGAGCGGCGCGCGACGAGAGCGAACGAATCGACGACGAGCGATCGCGCGCGACGAATCGTTGAATCGCAATACCATGGTAATACACGCGCGATGACTGATAAACACCGACGCCGACGTCGCGACGCCGACGTCGCCATCGAATCCTCTCGCGCCGCGTTCGCTCGCCCGAGTCGACGCCGAAATCGAACCGTCGACGACGGCCCGCGCGCGCGCCGCGCCTCTCACGCCGTCGTCCCGTCCTCCGCCGCGCGCGCCGCCGCGTCTTTCTTCGCCTCCTCCCTCGCCGCCTCCGCCGCCGCGCGCTCGTCTTCCTCTTCTCGCACGCTCAGCTCGAATTCGTATCGCGAGTCCTCCAAGCCGAACCACCGCGCGAGCTTCGCCTCGAGATCCCAAAAGCAATCCTTGAACCGCTGCGCGCGTCGCTCGCTGATCGACATCGTCGACACGTCGATGGGCTTCACGACGTATTGCTCGTCGTCCGAGGACTCGAATCCATCGTCGTTCGTCGGCGCGCGCTCGGCGTCCGTCGATTCTCGCGTCGCGGACATCGCGTCTCGCGGGCGATCTTTCGCGCGCGCGGCGTCGCGCCGGCGCGGTCGCGCGCGCGGCGCGGTCGGCGGTCGCCGGGCGACGCGCGCGACGGTCGCGCGGGTCGGGCGCGGCGGTCGAGGGCGCGCGCGACGCGCGACGCGTGAATTCGGTCGAACGCGTCGACGTGTGGCGTCGCGCGGCGTCGCCGCGGCGTCCGCGCGGCGATCGAGCGCGGGCGCGATCGCCGCGGCGGCGTCGCGCGCGCCGCGCGACGCGAGACGCGCGCCGCGAGACGCCGCGCGCGCGGTGAAACGCTTCGTGTGACGATTCGCCGCGAGAACAGGAATCGTCACATGTCGCCGCGGCGCGATGGCGTGTTTCGCGTGCGTCCGCGCGCCGCGAGACGACGCAGAGCCGCGGGAGAGCGAAAAAGAAATCTTTTACGACGCACCGTCGTCGTTCGAGCGACGCGCGCCGTGGTGGGCGCCGACGTTGGTGAAATCGTCCGAGGTCGAGGAACGAAGGCTGGAGACGGACGCGAACGCGACGGCGACGGCGACGGCGACGACGCTGGCGACGACGCAGCCGAAGACGCACGCGGACGATGCGTTTCACCGCGCGCTCGCGCGGGCGTCGTCGGAGATGGAGGCGGAATCTCGAGGAGGGTCGTTCGCGGCCAAGGCGAGGGCGTACGCGAAGGCGGTGACGGCGATGGCGAGCGTCGCCGCGAGCGTCGCCGCGCGCGGCGGCAGGGTGGACTTGACGTCGTTTCTCGGGACCCCGATTCGATGGTGCGCGAGAATGTCTCTGCTGCGAACGGTGACGGACAGCGCGAGCTCGGTGTCGAGCGACGCGCCGTCGCGCACGGTGCGATTTTTTGAGATGTTGAGACGCGTCGACGCCGAGCGAGACGACGCGGTGACGCGCTTCGCGGGCGTCGCTCTGGCGATGATCGCGGAGATCGAGCCGCCGGCGTCGCTGAAAAAGCCGCTCAATCCAGTGCTGGGGGAAACGGCGATTCATTCGGTGGTTTTCCCGAACGAGCGATTCGAGAGCGTTTGGGAACAAGTGTCGCATCATCCGCCGATTTCGGCGCATTGCACTCGCGGATCGAACGTCCGCGTGGAGGGTGAGTTGCGACCGAAACCGCACCTCGTCGGCGCGCACATCGAGGTCGAGCTCGAAGGCGAGGCGAGAATTACGCTGATCGATCGCGACGAGACGTACGTGAGCGATTTACCGTCGTTTGAGTGGCGATTCGTCCCGAGGTGGCATTCGCGAATGACGCGCAAGCGAAAGTGGTCGATTCGATGCGAAAAGACGGGTTTACGAGGCGAATTTACGTACGCCGCGAAGCGTGGTGTTCGCGGTGTCGTATACAGTACCTGGAGCGGTGCCGCCGTCTGCGAGATCGATGGGCGATACGACGGCAGCGTCGTCGCGAAGAAAATTTCGAGTGGCGAAGCCGTCGCTCGTTACGATTTGGAAGACGCGAAAAGGTTCCGAGGGCAAATCGTTCGACACACGCACCTCGACGACGAACGAGACACCGAAGTCGTGTGGAAAGAGACGTTTAAAGCGATGGAGGAGAATCGATGGGACGACGCGAAAAACGCGAAGAAGCGTGTCGAGGAATCCGAAAGAGAAAAGCGACGCGAGCGAGAGGCGCGCGGCGAAACGTTTGAGCCTCGATTCTTCACGCTCGACGAGCGACTCGGACGATGGGTTCGCGACACTCGCGCGCAAGTGGTGCTCTATTGAAATCGCTTCGCTGCTACTGTTTGATGAACACGCGCACTTGTGATATGATGTACTGTACTTTTCGGTAATGCTCCCGAATGAAACACGGGATTTCGTAATCATAGTCCCGCTCGCCCTCTTCGAAACCCCGCGTCTTCATTTCCGATACTAACTCTGCACTGTCTAAGCGCTCGCGTTTATCTGGCGTGTACTCGTCCAACCAGGACCACGGCGTGCAAAACACGACGACGGCGCCGGGATTGCACACCGTCGCCAGTCCATCCAGGCACGCTCGCGGCCGAGGCAGTCGACACAGTAAGTTGGCCACCAACACGGCGTCAAATTTCCCCAGAGTTTTCCAGTACTCGAGCGAGCACGCGTCGCCGACTTCAAACGTACACTTTGTCATTGGTTTGAAATCCACCAAGTGTTTCTCGGTCGCCCAGCTCTTGAACCAATCGATGAATGGAGCGTCTTCAAACCAACTCAATTCCATACTTTCCCGTTTACCGCCTTCCATTGGAACATCTACACGCCTCTCTTTTTCATCGCGCATCTGCTTTGCCGCTTCGATGAAGGGTGCGCTACTATCAAATCCAACGACTTCATCGAAAACAAACTCTGCGTGCTTTACGCGCTCCGCTAGTTCGTGATGATATTCGAATTCGTCTAGTTTCCCATGACGCGGTAGGTGTCCCCAAACAGCGGGCCAGCCTGCTATTCTCTCGCCCCGATAGCTCCAAAACACCTTTGATAACAAATGGTAACCGCAACACGTCCGTTCGTCATATCCGAAGAAGGTCTCGTAACATCCCCGATGTATACATCGTT
>Ga0181602_10002278_pt1 | contig 16243 bp, 15 predicted proteins | sample 041ome_14_FD_148640 | JGI IMG/M metagenome (GOLD analysis project Ga0181602, IMG submission 148640) | Coastal salt marsh microbial communities from the Groves Creek Marsh, Skidaway Island, Georgia - 041408US metaG (spades assembly) | ecosystem: Environmental > Aquatic > Marine > Intertidal zone...
TATTAACTGGTAGTGTGTGGACATGATGGTGTCGTGGTCTCAGCTTCAGCGGCTGAAAAAGGGTAAAGTTAATAATATGCAAATCGTCCCAGTTCATATTGCTGAACAACTTCGGGTTATTCACGGCGCCAATACCGGCGATGTCATGTCCTTCGCGGATGAGATGATCCTGGACGATGTTTATGAAATCGCAAAAATCGCACCCCGCCAAAGATTGTCGATTGAATTAACAGATCATGGATTGGTGATATCGAATGGCGGTGATTTGGGGACGATCGGGCATTCGTTATTCTTGGATTGCGTCATCACCTTGATGGGATCCGATGGTACAACCATCGAAGCCTTGATCATCGTGGAAACAAATACGCATGGCCTGTGTGAACAGGTCTATGTCTTGCCGTTTTCGAACCTCTTGCCGAGCGTTGAATATACATTGGTAAAAGTCTGCCGCGACTCGGCCGAAAATCGATTTGCGGAAATTGGCTGTGTGTCCTTTGTCAAGGGGACACGGATCACCATCGCATCGGGTGCAATGGTCGCGATCGAAGACCTCAAGGTTGGTGATCGCGTCATTACCCGCGACCGCGGTGTGCAAGTCATCCGCTGGATCGGCAATTCGACTGTGCGCGCTGTGGGCGACTTTGCACCCGTCGTGATCAAAGCAGGAGCGCTCCACAATCTAAATGATTTGACAGTCAGTCCCGAACATCGCCTGTTCATCTATCAACGCAGCGACAAGTTGGGCACAGGGCGTGCCGAAACATTGGTCCGCGCAAAGCATTTGATCAACGGCACCGATGTCGTACGTTTGGATGATGGGTTTGTCGAATATTACCAATTGCTGTTTGACGAACATCAAATCATCTATGCCGAAGGGATCGCCGCAGAAAGCATGTTATTCGATCAACGCACACAAACCGTCGTCCCCCAAGACCAAAAATCGAACTTTACACAGCACACAAGCAGCTATAGCGCCGATCTCGAAGTGGATGAGCGCACATTGAAAACCAACGGTGTGTCATTGCTGCGCGACGCGACGCGCGGTCACAGATAGGTGCTATGCCGGCAAATGTGCGTGGGGATGCACCGTCATTCCGAAATTCTGACCGCTTAGAAACCCAATCATGAACAAGCGTAACCAAGGCGACCGCAGGGCACCTGCCCCTTGGTTTGATGCCAAAAACCCATGCAAATCCGATTGCGTACCGCTATGGTCCGCATCGACATAGGCAAATCCCATCTTCCAATCTGAAAACACCCGCTTTGCAATTGGGCCTTGGGTGATAATGGCAACGCCATCGTGCCGCATGTCCGATGCAATGCGGTCAAAGGATTTTAGAACTGTTGCTTCTTCACCCTCTAAGATTTGTAAAAATTCACCGCTATCGTATAACAAAATTCCTGTGATACCGGCTTTGGCGTTCTTTTGCTGCACAATCCCCAAAAGGTCATTTAATCCGTTCTAATCCAAGAGTTTTTACGATTTGCTTACATAAACAAGCGTATACAGCATTCAGATCACCTTTGTGCACCAGTACAGCGGCAAACGTCGCAACGGCCCCGAATTTTAGTGAACATGATGAGATCAGTAATGCGTTTGCGCCCCCTGTGATCAGACTTCGCTGTGATCGTCTTGATTGCGGGTCACAATTGTTTTATCGTCAAACGGTCGAAAAGGATCGTCCGATGTAAAACCTCTGTTGTGCAATTTCTATCAAACATAACCGCAATATTCGGTGCTTTTGCAGCGCAGATATTGCCAAGCAACAGACGTTTTATTATAGGCCCGTTATGACAACATCATCCAACCGTCCCGCCCTTCCTGCCGAAATCGCCCGCCGTCGGACCTTTGCGATTATCTCGCATCCCGACGCAGGGAAAACCACGCTTACCGAAAAGTTTTTGCTTTTTGGTGGTGCCATTCAAATGGCAGGCCAAGTTCGCGCCAAGGGCGAAGCGCGGCGCACGCGCTCAGACTTTATGCAAATGGAAAAAGACCGTGGCATTTCGGTCAGCGCATCCGCCATGTCGTTTGATTACCGCAATTTCCGCTTTAACCTTGTGGATACGCCCGGTCACAGCGACTTTTCCGAAGACACCTATCGCACATTGACCGCGGTTGATGCCGCCGTGATGGTGATTGACGGCGCAAAAGGCGTGGAAAGCCAAACGCAAAAGCTGTTTGAAGTGTGCCGTTTGCGGGATCTGCCCATTTTGACATTTTGTAACAAAATGGATCGCGAAAGCCGCGAAACATTCGACATCATCGACGAAATCCAAGAAAACCTAGCGATTGACGTCACCCCAGCCAGCTGGCCAATCGGGGTAGGTGCGGATTTCATGGGCTGCTATGACATTCTAAACGACCGTCTTGAATTGATGGACCGTGCAGATCGCAACCGTGTTGGGGAAAGCATTTCGATCAACGGGCTTGATGATCCCAAACTGGCGGAACATGTTCCTGCGCATTTGTTGGAAAAGCTGCGCGAAGAATTGGAAATGGCGCGTGAATTGCTGCCCCCCTTGAACCCACAGGCTGTGTTAGAAGGGCATCTTACCCCGATTTGGTTTGGATCCGCGATCAATTCGTTCGGCGTCAAGGAATTGATGGAAGGCATCGGAACCTATGGACCCGAACCGCAAATTCAAACGGCATCGCCCCGCGAAATCGCACCAGAAGAGGACAAAGTTGCAGGCTTTGTTTTCAAAGTCCAAGCAAACATGGACCCAAAACACCGCGACCGCGTCGCATTTGTTCGATTGGCATCGGGACATTTCAAACGTGGGATGAAATTGCTGCACGTGCGATCCAAAAAACCGATGGCAGTGTCAAACCCAGTGTTGTTCTTGGCCTCGGACCGTGAATTGGCCGAAGAAGCATGGGCAGGCGATATTATCGGTATTCCTAACCACGGACAATTGCGCATCGGCGACACATTGACCGAAGGCGAAGCCATTCGCGTGACAGGAATTCCATCCTTTGCGCCGGAACTTTTGCAAACCTGCCGCGCAGGTGACCCGATGAAGGCAAAGCATCTTGAAAAGGCCTTGATGCAATTTGCCGAAGAAGGTGCCGCAAAGGTGTTCAAGCCGTCTTTTGGGTCAGGGTTCATCGTGGGCGTTGTTGGTGCCTTGCAATTTGAAGTGCTCGCCAGCCGCATCGAATTGGAATACGGGCTGCCTGTTCGATTTGAACCATCGCAATTCACATCCGCACGTTGGGTCGCGGGTGACAAAACGGCAATGGACAAATTCAGCAATGCCAATAAACAACATATCGCATCAGATCACGATGGTGACATGGTGTTTTTGACACGTCTGCAGTGGGATATCGACCGCGTAATCCGCGATTATCCAGACGTGAAATTAACCGCAACCAAAGAAATGATGATCTAAGGGATTGCTAATTTCCCACAAAGGGCGCGACAAAGGCGCCCTTTTTCATCAATGCATTGACCGCGGTGGCCTTTTTCGGGTAAGGATGCGCTTATTCTGTCATTGCACTGATGCATGGCCATACGGGCCCAGAATATTTTGATGATACGGACGAGGCTATGTCCGTAAAAAACGGACACGAATGACAAAATTCTCGGACCTTAATCTGAACCCTAAAATTTTAAAAGCTGTTGAAGAGGCGGGATATGAAACCCCGACCCCAATTCAAGCAGGCGCAATTCCAGCAGCCATCGCAGGTCGTGATGTTTTGGGCATCGCACAGACGGGCACGGGTAAAACCGCATCCTTCACATTGCCGATGATCCACCTCTTGGCCCGTGGCCGCGCCCGTGCGCGGATGCCACGATCATTGGTGTTGTGCCCCACTCGGGAATTGGCCGCTCAAGTTGCGGAAAACTTTGACACATATACGAAACACCTGAAACTGACCAAAGCTCTTTTGATCGGTGGCGTGAGTTTCAAAGAACAAGACACATTGATCGACAAAGGTGTTGATGTGTTGATCGCGACGCCTGGTCGTTTGTTGGATCATTTCGAACGTGGTAAACTGTTGTTGACAGGCGTTCAAATCATGGTGGTGGACGAAGCCGACCGTATGTTGGACATGGGCTTTATCCCTGATATCGAACGGATCTTTAACCTAACGCCGTTCACGCGACAAACTCTGTTTTTCTCGGCCACGATGGCGCCCGAGATTGAGCGGATCACAAACACATTCCTTTCGGCACCAACTCGGATCGAAGTGGCGCGCCAAGCCACCGCATCCGAAAATATTGAACAGGGCGTTGTCATGTTCAAAGCGTCCCGCAAGGACCGCGAAAGCAGCGAAAAGCGTGCCATTTTGCGCAGCTTGATCGACCAAGAAGGTGACAAGTGTACGAACGCGATCATCTTTTGCAACCGCAAGGTCGATGTTGATATCTGCGCCAAGTCCCTGAATAAATACGGGTATCAAGCCGCCCCAATCCACGGGGATCTGGATCAAAGCCAACGCACACGCACATTGGATGATTTTCGCGAAGGGCGCCTGCGTATTCTGGTTGCCTCAGATGTGGCAGCCCGTGGCTTGGATGTTCCAAGCGTGAGCCATGTGTTTAACTACGACGTGCCAAGCCACGCCGAAGATTACGTGCACCGCATTGGCCGTACTGGTCGCGCAGGACGCGCAGGCAAGGCGATGATGATCTGTGGCCCGCGCGACGAAAAGAATTTCGCCGCAATCGAAGCCCTGATTCAAAAGGAAATTCCGCGCCTCGAAAACCCTGTTGCCTCCGTAGAACCCGCGCCGCAGAAACAACGTGCGCCGCGCTATGAAAAAGAAGCACCTGCCCCAAAGGACACGGTGGAAAAAGCCGCCGCCCCCACACAAGAGGCGCGTCACAACAAATCGCGGCCAAAGCGCGACCACCGCGATACGAACGTTGTGGGCATGGGCGATCATCTGCCCAGCTTTATCGCGTTGTCATTTGACGAACGCCGCACAGGGTAATTTTATGGCATAGTTTTTGCACGTTCGGACCGACGTCCGAATGGAGAAAACTATGCCGCAGGCACCCAAATTACAAATGACCACAGCGATGGCGCTTGCTCAGAAACTGGGCTTGATGTCGCAGATTTATAACAATAGGTTAGCTAATCTATTGAAAGCCAAGGATATAACGTATCCTCAGTACGAAGTTCTGAATTTCATCCTACGGTCAGGTGCCCAAGGTACCACGATCATGAAAATCACCGAAGGTGTCGAAATTCTTCAACCTGCGGTCACAAAAACCGTCAATAAATTTGTCAAACGCGGATTGCTGCTTAGTCGTGCTGACAGCGCAGACAAGCGTGTCAAACACATTTCCATTACACCCGAAGGGGCCGCCTTTATTGGCAGCTTGCAGGCATCATTGATGCCAGATGTCTTGACCTGTTTCGAAGATTGGGACACCGAACGAACGGAAAAATTCACCCAAGAATTGGGTCAATTTCGCCGTTGGCTCGAGGAAAACAGGCTGTAATCTTACATCAATCGGCTGACGATGACGGTCACTTCGGGCTTTTTGCCTATTTCGTTCAAACAGGTTTGACGCGCGATTTTCTTGAGACCTTGTTCCAACTTGTCATCATCGGTCAATGTTTTCGCACCGGCGCGACCGATGAATTGGCTCAGGTCTTCTTCTAATGCATCCACTAACGGCGCATTTGATCGGCCCATTTCGGCAAGACCGATGGTTTCGCACCACGGTTCGCCGATCATCTCATCGTCCTCATCCAGAATAACCGACACAAGAATGTGTCCGTTCAACGCCATGCGAATACGGTCGCGCACAATGCCATCAAGTGCGCCGATATGAACAGTGCCATCCAAATACTGACGGCCCGTATCAATATATTCCGCAACTTTCGGTGCGGCACGGGTCAGATCCATCATCATGCCATTCACGCATACAACGGCGGGTATTCCGCTTTCGCCTGCCAATTTCACATGTTCGCGCAAATGACGATGTTCTCCGTGCATCGGGATGATCATCTTTGGTTTGACCAATTGATGCATCCGCTTCAAATCTGGACGGTTTGCGTGGCCAGACACGTGATAGGTGCCGTTGTTATCATCGATGACGTCCACGTCCATTTCGGAAAATTGGTTCATGATGCGAATGACACCACGTTCGTTTCCTGGAATGGTTTTGGATGAAAACAGGAACATATCGCCCTCTTTCATCGACAGGCCCATGAATTTTCCATTGGCAAGCTGCGCAGAAGCGGCGCGGCGTTCGCCTTGGCTGCCGGTGACCAACAGCATCAGGTTTTCGCGTGGAATGTTCACCGCATCCTCGGGTGACACGACTTTTGGGAAATCGGCCAAGACGCCCGTTTCAATTGATGCTTCGATCATCCGACGCATCGCACGACCCAAAAGACAGATCGACCGCCCTGCCCGCGCACCTGCATCGGCCAAGGTTTTCACACGCGCAACGTTTGACGCAAATGTCGTCGCCACCACCATATGCGGTGCAGATTCGATCAGCGATTGGATATTGTCGCCAAGCGTCGATTCTGAGCGCCCCTCATGCGTGGAAAACACGTTTGTTGAATCGCAGACCAAGGCATGAACACCGTCTTTGGCAACATCTGCCCATAACGCTTCGTCAAATGCTTCGCCAACGATAGGGTTGGTATCCAATTTGAAATCACCCGTATGCACAATGCGGCCTGCGGGCGTATCAATCACCAAAGCACTGCTTTCTGGGATTGAGTGTGAAATGGGCAAAAACCCAACCGTGAATGGTCCTTTTGAAATGGTTTCGGGCCATTTGGACACGGTTTTTACGGCGGCTTCTGAATGTCCGTGATCGGCCATTTTATGGCGCGCCAAATGCGCGGTAAAGGCACGCGCATAGATGGGTGCGCCCAAATCGCCCCACAGATGACCCACTGCGCCGACATGGTCTTCGTGGCCATGGGTGATAAAGATGGCCTCAATCTGGTTACGACGCTCTTTAAGCCATGTGATATCGGGTAGGATCAAATCCACACCCGGCGAGGTGTCCATATTGGGAAAGGTCACGCCCAAATCAACCACGATCAACCGTTCCTTTCCTTTGGGACCATAGCCGTAAACATAGGCATTCATGCCGATTTCACCGGCCCCCCCAAGAGGAAGATATATCAGTCGATCCGAGCTCATTCAGTTTCCGTTTCTTTTGTTAAAATCATGGATCAAACGTAATCCATGCATGGTTAAGGTATCTTCGAATTCGTCAAACAGGTCGTCTGCCGTTTGGAATAATGGGGCAAGCCCGCCTGTCGAAATAACCTTCATCGGTTTATTGTGTTCTGCCTTGATACGGGCACAGCATTCTTTGATCAACCCAATATAACCCCAAAACACGCCTGATTGCATACAGGCGACCGTATTTGTGCCGATCACGTTTTGCGGTTTCGCTATATCGACATGTGGCAGGGCCGCAGCCGCCTGATGGAGTGCCTGCAACGATAGGTTCACACCAGGCGCAATGATGCCACCAATATAGGCACCATCGCTGTCAACAACGTCGAATGTGGTTGCGGTCCCGAAATCGACAACGATGAGGTCGCCACCATATAGGTCGTAGCCTGCAACCGTATTGACCAAACGATCGGGGCCAACTGTGGTGCCTTGATCGACCCGCACATCACATGGCAAAAGACAGTCCGGCTTGCCCACCACATAGGGGCGCGTGTTGAAATAGCGATCCGCCAAAACGCGCAGATTGAACACAACGCGGGGCACCGTCGATGAAATGATCATATCGGTAATATCAGCTTTGATATTTTGCAGGTTCATCAATGTGGACAGCCACACGTAATATTGGTCTGCGGTGCGCTGGTGTTCGGTTGCCGTACGCCACGTGGCAATAAAATTTTGCCCATCCCAGATGGAAAACACTGTATTTGTATTGCCGCAATCAACCGTTAAAAGCATCCCCACCCCCTAAAAGTAGACATCTGCAGCCGCAATAGATTGCGCGCCTTGATCTGTTGATAATACCAAATGGCCTTGATCATCAATGGTTTCAAAAATACCCGTGACTTCGGTTTTCATCGTGCGCGCAGTGATGCGTTCGCCCAAGCGTGCAGCACGTGCCAACCACGCCGTGCGGATTGCACCAAACCCATATGTCTGAAACTGTTCTTCGAAATGTGCGTAACTTTGTGCCAAAGCGTTCAAAAAATCTTCTGGACCGATCTGCACACCTGTTTCGCCCGCCAATGACACAGGTACGACAGCATCCGCAGGCAAGGCCGCAGGATCAGGCGCATGGGACAGGTTCACCCCGATCCCGATTGCCAATCCCAACTGTCCACTGGATGCGGGGATGGTTTCCAACAAGATGCCCGCAACCTTTGCCCCGTTCAACAAAACGTCATTGGGCCATTTCAATGCAAAAGGCGCGACTTGGCCGACAACCGTGCCAAGCGCGTCATAGAGCCCAAGCGCCGCGATGAATGAGCGTTGTGCCAATCTATCTGGGGTTTCATCTGTGGGCGGCAACACCAACGTGCCGGAAAAGTTTCCAACAGGGTCAGCCCATGCGCGCCCCCGTCGCCCGCGCCCTGCGGTCTGTCGCAAACCCAAGACCCATGTTGGGCCAGCGAATGATCGGATTTCGCGGGCGGCAAACGCGTTGGTGCTGTCAATTTCTGACAGCACCACACGATGATACTCGTTGGGAAATTTAGTTGACAAGCGTCGAAGCGGCATTCAGCGCCGCAGGTTCGATGCCAAATACGTTGACGATCCCGACGATCATAATAAGCGCCGAAGCCAACAAGAACCCGTTCAACACTGGGGAATTGCGGTGGTCCAAAGCGTCATCTTGTTCCTTGCCGAAATACATAAAGAACACGATACGCAGATAGTAATAGGCACCAATCACGGATGCAACAACACCCGCAATCGCCAACCAAGCCAGACCCGCATCATAGGCCGCCCGCAGCACGTAGAATTTTCCAAAGAAGCCCAAAAGCGGTGGAACACCTGCAAGGCTGAACAACAGCGCGGCCATCGCAAAGGCTTTGGTTGGTGCGGATTTCGACAACAGGTTCAACGCCGCGATATCGACAACAGGCTGCCCGTCTTTTTCCATGCTCATGATAAACGCAAAGGTACCGATATTCATCGTCACATAGATCGCCATATAGACCAACAATGCTTGTACACCGGCTTCGGTGCCTGAGGCCAATCCCATCAGGGCATAGCCCATATGCGCGATGGATGAATAGGCCATCAGACGCTTGATGTTGCTTTGCCCAATCGCGGCAATCGCGCCCAAGAACATCGACAACAGCGACAGCAGGGCCACAACTTGTTGCCAATCGCTTGTGACACCGCCAAAGGCATCATGTACGACACGCGCGAACAATCCCATCGCCGCGACCTTTGGCGCGGTGGCAAAGAAGGCCGTCACAGGCGTTGGGGATCCTTCGTAGACATCTGGTGTCCACATGTGGAACGGCACGGCCGACACTTTGAACGCAAGGCCAGAAATGACCAAGACCAAACCAATCAACATTCCAACGGATGTATGACCATCCTTGGTTGCTGCGACGATGGCTGCGAAATCTGTTGTGCCAGTGTATCCGTACACAAGCGATGCGCCGAACAACAACAAACCCGATGACAATGCGCCCAGAACGAAATACTTCATCCCCGCTTCGGTTGATTTGACGCTGTCACGACGGAAGGACGCGACGACGTAGAGTGCCAAGGATTGCAATTCCAACCCCATATAGAGCGACATCAAGTTGCCCGCAGACACCATCATCATCATACCCACGGCCGCAAGAGCGATCAAAACAGGGTATTCAAATTTCAACAACCCACGGCGCAACATGTAATCTTGGCTCATCACCAAAACCGCAGCTGCGGACACAAGGATCATCACCTTGGCAAAGCGTGCAAAGCCATCGTTGATAAACATACCGCTGAATGCGGTCGTGTCCCCCGACAGTCCCGCAATCCACAGCGCCACGATGACAAAGACGGCCGCAGTGGCCCATGTCAGTACCGATGCCAATTTGTCTTTGCCCGTGTACACCGCGCCCACCAAGGCCAGCATCGCAAAGACAGAAACCACGATTTCTGGCAGGATAATATTCAGATCAGCTGAGATCATTTCAAAAGCTCCTGTTAGTGCGATGCCGCGGCATGTACGGCCAAATCGGACGACGCCACAGCGTGAGAATAGTTTTCAACAAGCGCGGACACAGACGGCCCGATAATATCCAACACCAAGGCAGGATAAACGCCCAATAGGATTGTCATCACAACAAGCGGCGCAAAGATAAGCTTTTCACGCGATGTCATATCTGTGATTGTCTTGAGGCTTTCTTTGATCAGATCACCCATCACCACGCGGCGATAGAGCCACAGCGCATAAGCGGCCGATAAAATCACACCGGATGTAGCGACAGCAGCGACCCACGTGTTGACCTGGAAAATACCCATCAAGGTCAGGAATTCACCAATGAACCCCGATGTGCCCGGCAGACCGACGTTCGCCATGGTAAAGAACATAAAGATCAGCGCATAGGCCGGCATACGGTTCACAAGACCGCCATAGGCATCAATGTCACGTGTGTGCATGCGGTCATAAATCACGCCAACGCACAAGAACAACGCGCCCGAAATAAAACCGTGGCTGATCATCTGGAAAATCGCACCATCAATGCCTTGTTGGTTCGCGGCAAAAATCCCCATGGTCACGTACCCCATATGGGCGACGGATGAATAGGCGATCAGCTTTTTCATGTCTTCTTGGACCAATGCCACAAGCGACGTGTAGACAATCGCAATCGCAGACAACCAAAAGACCAGATCCGTCATCACCGCAGAGCCAACGGGGAACATCGGCAAACTAAAGCGCAAGAACCCATAGCCACCCATTTTCAACAGGATCGCCGCCAGAACGACAGAACCCGCAGTGGGCGCCTGAACGTGCGCATCGGGCAACCAAGTATGAACCGGCCACATTGGCATTTTCACCGCAAAGGATGCAAAGAACGCCAAGAACAGCAATGTTTGCATACCACCCACAATTTGCATGCCCAACAGGCTAAAGGTTTCTGACCCAAATTGATGCGTCAACAGGGTTGGAATGTCGGTCGTACCCGCCTCAAGATACATGGCGATCATGGCAACCAGCATCAAAACCGAACCCAACAACGTGTACAGGAAGAATTTGAAAGATGCATAGATGCGGTTCACCCCGCCCCAGATCCCGATGATCAGGAACATTGGAATAAGCCCTGCTTCAAAGAACAGATAGAAGAGGATCATATCTAGCGCCATAAAGACGCCCAGCATCAAGGTTTCCAACAGCAAGAATGCAACCATATATTCCTTGACGCGCGTGGTCACGCCCCATGAGGCATAGATCACCAACGGCATCATGAAGGTCGTCAGCATCACGAACAACACGCTGATCCCGTCCACACCCATTTTATAAGTCAGCCCTGCGATCCATGTGGACTGTTCGACCATCTGAAAGCCAGTGTTTGACGGATCAAACTGCGCCAGAATGAACAGAGACAGCACAAAGGTTGCAATCGTCGTGATCAAAGCAAAGCGCTTTGCCACCAATGCGGCCGCTTCGTCTTCACCACGGGCAAGCACGATCAAGATCAGCGCAGCCAGAGCAGGCACAAATGTGACAATGGAAAGAAGATGGTTATCCATATCAGTGTGCTCCTCCGTTGAAGCTCATCCAAGTGATTAGAACGACGATGCCAATGACCATCGCGAAGGCATAGGTAAAGATATATCCCGACTGCATCCGCCCTGCGAGGCGGGTAAAGAATGGAACGATCCCCATTGCGATACCGTTGATCGAACCGTCGATAACCGCCGTGTCGCCCTTTTTCCAAAGGAACCGGCCAAGGGCCTTGGCAGGGTTTACAAACAAGAAGTCATAGATTTCGTCAAAGTACCATTTGTTCAACAAGAACAAATACAAAGGACGCTGTGTTTCTGCCAATTTCTTGGGCATCTCGGGGTTCCACACATAGAACCACAGCGCTGTGATAAACCCGATCACCATGGCAACGAACGGGCTGACCTTCACCCATGTTGGGGCATGATGCGCGTCGTCCATCACATGATTGTCTGGTCCCATGAAAATCGCGCCCTGTGGTGCGGTCCCATGCATGGCGGCACCCGCATGATTTGGATCGGCCATATGGGTTGCGTGATCTGCATTTGTGTGACCTTCGCTGCTATGTGCGGCGTCTTTTGTATCATCGCCATGGCCTGCGTCTGCCGCAACCTCATGCGTTGGAATACCAAAGAATTTGTTGACTGTGTTGTGGTCGCCGAAAAAGCTGTTGTACCAGATCATCCCAGAGAAAACCGCGCCCAGTGCCAAAACACCCAGCGGGATCAACATGACCATTGGGCTTTCATGCGCATGTTCATGCGTATGTTTGTCGCCACGCGGTGCGCCGTAAAACGTCAAGAACATCAAGCGCCAGCTGTAGAATGATGTAAAGAGCGCAGCAATCACCAACATCCAGAACGCATAGCCCCCTGCGGTGCCTGCCCATGCGCTTTCGATGACGGCGTCTTTTGACAAAAAGCCCGCGAAACCGAAATGGGTCAATGGAATACCAACACCCGTAATGGCCAATGTCCCGATCATCATCGCCCAGAACGTGAACGGGATTTTCTTCCGCAGACCGCCATAGTTGCGCATGTCTTGTTCATGGTGCATCGCATGGATCACTGACCCCGCGCCAAGGAACAACATCGCCTTGAAAAAGGCGTGTGTGAACAGGTGGAACATCGCAACCGAATACACACCCACACCCGCTGCAACGAACATATAGCCCAGCTGTGAACAGGTTGAATAGGCGATCACGCGTTTGATGTCGTTTTGAACCAAGCCAACAGTCGCTGCAAAGAACGCGGTTGTTGCCCCTAGGAATGTAACAAATGCCATCGCCTCTGGCGCGTATTCCATCAAAGGCGACATACGACAGACAAGGAACACACCCGCCGTCACCATGGTTGCGGCGTGGATCAGCGCGGACACAGGTGTCGGGCCTTCCATCGCATCAGGCAACCATGTGTGCAAAATCAACTGCGCCGATTTACCCATCGCACCAACAAACAGCAAGAATGCCAATAGGTTCGCCGCATTCCAGTCAGACCAGAGGAAATGCAAGTCCTGCTCTGCCAAAGACGGCGCCGCCGCAAAGATATCATCAAAACGGATGCTATCGGTCAGCATGAACAAACCAAAAATACCAAGCGCAAAGCCAAAGTCACCGACGCGGTTCACGACGAATGCTTTGATCGCTGCTGCGTTTGCAGATGGTTTTTTGTAATAAAATCCGATCAAAAGGTACGATGCAACGCCCACGCCTTCCCAACCAAAGAACATCTGTACAAGGTTGTCAGAGGTCACAAGCATCAACATCGCAAAGGTAAAGAACGACAAATAGGCAAAGAACCGTGCGCGATAAGGTTCGTTATCGGTCCAATTGTCATCATGCGCCATATATCCAAAGCTGTACAAATGCACCAACGCCGAAACAGAGGTCACAACAATCAACATGATCGCGGTCAAGCGGTCCAAGCGGATCGACCAATCTGTGTACAAAGACCCGGATTCAATCCAACGCAGAATTTCGATGTGCTGAGTTTGGCCATCAAACCCAAGGAACACGACCCAGCTTAGGAACGCGGCCAGAAACAACAGACCCGTGGTCAGGATCTGTGCGCCTTTTTCACCGATCACACGCCATCCAAAGCCGCCAATCAATGCGCCGACCAGCGGAGCGAAGAGAATGATTTTTTCCATGTGTCTTATCCCTTCATCACGTTGACGTCTTCGACGGCAATAGTGCCACGATTACGGAAGAAGCTGACCAGGATCGCCAAACCAATCGCAGCCTCAGCCGCGGCAACGGTTAGAACGAACAGGGTAAAGACCTGCCCCGTCAAATCGCCCAAATAACTGGAAAACGCGACCAAATTAATATTGACCGATAACAACATCAGTTCGATCGACATCAACAAGATGATGACGTTCTTCCGGTTCAGGAAGATCCCAAAGATACCTACAACGAATAGCGTCGCCGCCACTGTTAGGTAATGTTCTAAACCAATCATAATACCCTCGGTTTTTCGTGTTCTGTCCTGACAGCGCCCTTAAAGGCCCTGCCCCGGTTTTACGTCTTTTAATTCCATTGCTTTCGCAGGATCGCGGTACATTTGTGCCAAAACGTTTTGACGTTTCACGTCCTTGCGATGGCGCAGTGTAAGAACAATGGCCCCGATCATCGCAACCAACAGGATCAAGCCTGACAATTGGAACAATAGGAAATACTGATCATAGAGCAACATGCCCAAAGCGGCCGTGTTATGTAGATCCTCAGGTGTGATCGCTGCGCGCGCGGATTGTGCGGTTTCTGCGAAATCCCATGCCCCGAACGCCATCACAAGCTGCATCAACAACACCAAGCCGATCAACAAGGCAAGAGGCATATACTGCGCCATCTCGGCCTTGAGCTCGGCAAAGTCGATGTCCAACATCATCACAACGAACAGGAACAATACTGCCACAGCGCCCACATAGACGATCACCAACAACATGGCGACGAATTCAGCGCCTAGCAAAACGAACAAGCCCGCCGATGACAAGAATGCCAAGATCAACCACAATACAGAATGCACCGGGTTTCGGCTTATGACGGTGAACAGGCCACCGGCAATCGCGCAGATTGCAAATAGATAGAACGCGAAGGATACAACGCTCATGTGTCTTTTTCCTCTTTGTCTTCCATAACGTCTTGGGCCAATTGCATGGCCCGCGTCATGGCGGGTACACCAGCGAACATAGACATTTGTCCGATGGCTTCGATAATTTCCTGTTTGCGCGCACCAACCTCGACAAGGTGGCGCACTGTTTGCCGCAAAGCGACGTCGTTTTGTGCGCCCTGCATAGTCAAACCCGCCAATGTCAACAACAGACGGGTTTTCGCGTCCAAACCATCCTTGTTAAAGGTATTGCCGAAAAACATTTCCATCATGTCTTTGGGCATGGTCGGCCACGCAGCTTCGAACCCTTTGGGCGAAAATGTTTCCAACGCAGGATTGAACGATTTGGCCATATCCTGCGCCATTTTCATCATATCCTCGAAAGGGTTCTTTACGTCGCTCATCGGTAGGGTGCATCCATTTCTAGGTTGCGTGCGATTTCAGATTCCCACCGTTCCCCATTTGCCAACAGCTTGTCTTTGTTATAGAACAGCTCTTCGCGGGTTTCGGTGGCGAATTCAAAATTCGGGCCTTCGACGATCGCGTCTACCGGACAGGCTTCTTGGCAGAAACCGCAATAGATGCATTTCGTCATATCGATGTCATAGCGCGTCGTGCGGCGGCTGCCGTCATCGCGCGGTTCTGCGTCGATGGTGATCGCTTGCGCGGGACAGACCGCTTCGCATAGTTTGCACGCGATGCAGCGTTCTTCGCCATTTGGATACCGACGCAACGCGTGTTCACCACGGAATCGTGGGGACAGGTATCCCTTTTCATGCGGATAGTTCAATGTCGCCTTGGGAGCAAAGAAATACTTGAGCCCCAATTTCATTCCGACCCAGAAATCCTGAAGCAGGAAATACTTGGCCGCGCGGCCGTAATCGATCTGTGTCATATCAGCCTCCGATCATCCAGCGGGCATAGGCGCCGCCGAAAAGTTCAAATTTCGCCAAGAAAGATACCAAAACCACCCAGAACAAGGACATCGGTAGGAAAACTTTCCAACCCAAGCGCATCAACTGGTCATAGCGGTAGCGTGGTGTAATCGCCTTTACCATTGCAAAGAGGAAAAAGAAGAACGCCATTTTCCCGACCATCCACAAGGCACCATCCGGGATACCAGGGATCGGTGACAACCAGCCCCCAAAGAACAAAAGCGTCGTCAATGCGCACATCAAGAAGATCGCGATATATTCCCCCGCCATAAACAACAGGAACGGTGTTGATGAATATTCAACCTGATATCCCGCAACCAATTCTGATTCCGCCTCAGGCAAATCGAATGGAGGACGGTTTGTTTCCGCCAAAGCCGAAATAAAGAACAAGAACACCATCGGGAAATGCGGCAACCAATACCAGCTAAAGAAGCCGTAATCGCCGTCTTGGGCCCGAACGATATCACCAAAGTTCATGGACCCCGTCGAAATAATCACGCCGATGATGATCAAACCAATCGAGACCTCGTAGGAAATCATTTGCGCAGCAGACCGCAAAGATCCC
>Ga0181602_10002293_pt1 | contig 16175 bp, 11 predicted proteins | sample 041ome_14_FD_148640 | JGI IMG/M metagenome (GOLD analysis project Ga0181602, IMG submission 148640) | Coastal salt marsh microbial communities from the Groves Creek Marsh, Skidaway Island, Georgia - 041408US metaG (spades assembly) | ecosystem: Environmental > Aquatic > Marine > Intertidal zone...
GGATACATTCGTCGCCGTCGCGTTTGCCGCCGATTAAAACCGACTCAGTACCGGTAGACGGTTGTTGTATCATACGTAGCAGTCGTAGTCGCGCCGTCTTCACTGTGCGACTCTCCACAGGCACATCGCACGCACACACACACACACACAGCACGCGCGCACACGAAACCACACGCTCTGCGTGGACATGCGAGCGTTGAACGACGGATCGCCGGCGATATGAACTCCACGGACGCGAGCCGCGCGCGCGCAACCGACGACGACGGGACACCGCTTGCGTCGCCTTCCTCATCTCGCCCACGCGTCGCGCCCGCCACCGCTGGATGGTTCGACCTCGAGCGCGCGCTGCGCGTCGTCTACGCCGCAGTCATGGACGAAGTCAAGCCTCTGGGCGTCGTAGGCATGGCGAGTTTCGACCCGCTCGCTGGTTTCGCGCTCTGGCGCGAGCAACGCGCGCACGAACGCGACCGTCGGCGCGCCGTGCGTGAGCTCTACCCGCACATGCGCCCCGAAGTACCGAGCGAAGATGATTTATCACGCGTGCGCGTGGCGGTGAAGCACGCGATCGGGGCGTACGGCACGGCGAGCGCCGCGCTCGGCGACGCTTCGTTGCGAGAAAAGCTCACGAGTCTCGCCAACGCGTCGGATATCGGCGGTGCGTCGTCTAATGACCGCGCGATGGCGCACGCCAAGGCGACGGAGGCGTGCGCAAAGAGTGCTGGGATCGCACCGACGGATATTATTGATGCCGATTGGACGGGTACAGAATTTTCACCGAGCGCGTTTGTCGCGGTGGACGCGGCTGAAGGCGTCGTGGTGCTTTCGATTCGCGGGACGTGGGAAGCGCACGACGCGTTGACGGATGTCAGCAGCTCGAGCGTGCCATTTTTAGGCGGTTGGGCGCATGCGGGTATGGTGGCGTCGGCATGGCAGGTGTTGAAACGCATGGCGCCGGCGCTGGCGACGTCGCTCGCGAAACATCCGACGTTTACGTTGCTCGTCACCGGCCACAGCATGGGCGGCGGCGTCGCAGCCTGCGTCGCCATGTTACTCCATAGCGATGATGATGACGTTAAATTAGCCGCAGCGATTAGTCTTCGTCGCGAATCAGCGATAGATGTAGCGGAACAGGATGAGGTGTTGCGTAGAATGGCGTTGTGCGCGTGCGTGTGCATCGCGGCGCCGAGCGTAAGCAGCATGGATTTAAGCGAAGCCGCGAGCGCGTACATCACATGCGTCGTCGCAGGCGCAGATGTCGTTCCGAGATTGTGTCACGCATCTGTGCGTAGGTTGTTGCGGCGTTTGAACGCGGCAGCGCCGTCGCATGCGATGCTCAAGGCGTTTTCGTCGGTGTTAGGCGGACGCGATAGGCCCGCAGAGGCGGATGTCGACAGTCTTCGCGGCGGCGATAGCGATAACGAAGGAAACGGCGACGACGGCGACGGCGTCCGTGAGATTGGCATAAATAGCGCGTTCAACGCAGCATCCACGGTTGGCGAGTCGTCGACGCCCATGACGTCTCCGAGTAAAGACGGTGACACCAAGCGTCGACGCGAGGACGCCAAGCGTAATAAATGTCAAGGCGCGTGGGGCGAGCTCGAAGACGTCGTCGGCCTCGAACTTCGCGATCATGCGGCGACTGACTTCATGGTACAACCCGGGCGTGTGATTCATTTTAAGCATCTCCGTTCATCGGCGCCGACGGCGGAATTGAAGCATCCGACGGCGTTTACAGACATCGCGCTTGATCCGTACATGATGCTCGACCACATCCCCGGAACGTACCAAGCCGCGGTGAAAACCATCCACGATCGCGTCCAGGCGGGCGGACAAGCCTGGGTAAAGCACGCAGACTCGGAAGACGACGAAGATCCAGAGCACGAAGAGCAAGAGGCGATGAGCGCGTTCGTGCGAGGCGAACGCGTGCGCGCGAGAGCCGAACGTGGATGGAAGTCGCTGCAAACGTTCCTCGGCATCCCGAACGAAAGCGACAACCACGACGGCGAGGGCGCCACCACCATAGACTCCAATAGACATAGCGATGATCATTCGATCATCCACGCGCGGCATCGCGCGGCAATGCGTATACCGCCGACGTGCGACACGGACGAAGACGACGAAGACGTTCCAGATTATTACGGCGAAAGCGCCGAGCTCCGCGTCGCGCACGCCGCCGCTCGAGCCGCCGCCGCCAAATCCGACGACATCGGCGTCGACGGTGATAGCAACACCCATTCCTCGGTGTCGTCGCTCGCCGCAGCCTGGGCAAAGCGCCCATCTTGGCTCGGCGGCCGCGCGCCATGAGGGTTTAGACAAAAAGTCAACTGAAAAGCGTTGTAACAGTCACAGTCCCGGGACGCGCGTCACACACTCACGCGCGCCATGCCCCTCGCATCATCGCGCGCGCGCGCGGTCGACTACACCGTTCGCGACTGCTCCAGCGAGGTGCGCTCACTCGCGCGAAAACGCATCGCCGACATCGACATCGACGCGACATTGATGGGTTGAAAATTCAAACGCGCGCGAGCTGTTGACTCACCTCGTACGCGCGCATACGCAGGCTCCGAATCACCCGTGCACCGAGCTCTACGTGCAACGCGACGGAAACAACGACGGTGCGTCGCTGTGTGGGTGGCACACCGCGCGACACGCGCCGTTTCCGGCACACATTACCCTTGAGCTCGACGCTCCGGCGACGCTGCGGCAGCTCAGAGTGCTGTCGCACGAGTACAAAATAGCCTCCGCCGCGCACGTGTACGTCACTCGACGTCTCGATGCGCGCACGGGGGCATTAAGTGTGAAGAAATTGGGCACGCTGCGGTTTGAGACGAACGTTGAGTGCGGGTTTCGTGCGAGAGAGTTGAAGACGGTGCACGTAAACGCGAGCGACGTCGTCGAGGTGAAATTGGAATTCGTCGGCTGTCACGAGAATGTGAAGAATGATGGCAAGCAGATTGGGCTCATGGCGCTGACGTTGATTGGGGAACCGAGCGTGCGTGAGGATGCGTGTCATCGCGGGGCGTTGGTGGCGGAACGTGCGCCGTTGTTGGGGCACAGATTGGACGCGCGCACGACGACGTCCAGCACCGGCGTGGACGCCGTGACCGAGGAAAAGATTCGTGAAATCACTGCGAGAAAAGAGCACGCGGTGGCGAACGAGGATTACGACGAGGCAAAGCGCTTACGTGATGTTATCTCGAAACTCATCGCGTTCGGGGCCAAGGTGAGGGTTTTACAGGAGGAAAAGATGCGCGCCGTGGACGCCGAAGATTATGACGAAGCCAAACGGTTGAAGATTGAAATTGATAAGATGCGCGCCAAAGGGTACGAAGACGCGTTCGAGTCGTCACCATCGCCGCGCACAGCGACGAGTCTCGCACCGGCACCGACGCCCATGGCGGTGACGCAAGCCAAACCGCCCGTGGCGTTCGCGTTTGACGATGTGCCCATTCGCTCCAAGCACGCCGACGCCATGGCGAGTGGTAAAGAAAACGTCGCGGATGACGAGGACGACGACCAACTCGTAGACGCGTTTGAAACGAAAGTAGCGGTGACGTCGAAAGTCGTGCGTCCAACACCGATGAATTTGAGCGCCGGCGTCGCTAGAGACGTCGTCAATGTCGTCGCGAATAACGATGAAATCCCCGCCGTGGCGACTGGAAAGCGCGTCGTGCCGCCAGAACTCGAAGCCGAAGCCGCGGCGTTATTCGCCGAAGACGCCGAGCAAACGGCGAAAGGAAACCGAGGGAAATCATCCAAGCAAGGTAGCAGCTTTGACGCCGACGCAACGACGAGTGGCGGCGACGATGCGTCGGATTTACCAGCACCTGAGCCTCTGTCGCCATCCGAGCGCGTCGTCGTCGCTCCGCTCGTCGCCGTCTTTGGCGAGGACGTCGTCGGTAAATTATACTCATCCACGTGGTTACATCGCGAGAACGCGTTGCAGACGATGACGAAGGAGCTCATCGGTTTCTGGGAAACGGATGACGTCGATGCGCTCGGGGCGCAGCCGCGAGAAACGTTCCATACGTTGTGCTCCACGCTCGGCGTTCGATGCTTCAACGACAAGGTGGCCAACGTGACGTGCGCCGCGGCGATCACTCTAGCCGCCGCCGCCAAGGCCTACTCGGGCGTGGTGTCATCTAAAGATGTCCGAGACGCCGTCGGTGAATCTATGTCTACGCTTGCGGATAAACTCGGGGATTCGAATCCTCGCCTTCGCGAGAGCGTCCGCGAAGCGTTGCACGCATTCGTCGCCGACGCTCCGGGCGGGTGCGGCGTTTTAGCCGCCGCGCTGTGCAAACCTGTACAGAAACTCAGTGCCTGGCGCGTATTAACCGGTCGGTTGACCATGCTGCTCGAGCTCGTCCCGACGCATGGTTTAGACGCACCGGCGAAAGAAAACTCGTTTTCGCTCGAACACGTGATGAAATTCGCGACGTCGTGCTTTGAAAGCGCCAACGGCGAAGCGAGAAGCCGCGCCATGCAAGTCGTGTTAGCGTGCGTAGATATCGTCGGTGGAAAGGTTAGGAAATACCTTCCTAAGACGTTGAAGCCAGCAATGCGAGATGTTGTTGAAAATGCAATCGAGGAGAGCGAGGATCCGTACGACGTGCGCGGTCGCGGTGGCGCTTTGAGTCCCAAAGCCGCGACGTCGACGTCCATGTCCATGCGCGGTGGGTTTGGTGCCACGTCGAGCAGCGCGCAGCGCGCGTTGCGCGCATCTCCAACGGCATTCGCATCAACGCCGAGGCGGTCTCAGTCTGCGCAGATCGACGGCGGCGATGAGGACGACGACGATGGTGCCGACGTCGGCGTCCCGTCTTTAACGTCGAGCGCGAAATCGCTCGAACGCGAAATTACGCGACGCATCGATGCGTACGGCGAACAACATCCCGACGTCGCCGCCGCCATGAACGATCTCGCCACCGTACATAGCGAAAATGAAGACTTTGATCGCGCGTTGGCGCTGTATGAACGCGCGTTGGCGATTCAACGCGCCGCGCTCGGCGACGCCCATCCAGAGACGGTGCAAACGCTCACCGACCTCGCGATTTGTCATTTAGACCGCAACGAGAACGACTTGGGCAAACCCTTACTCGAACGCGCGTTGGAGTATCAAGAAGCCATTCTCGGTCCGAATCACGCCGATGTCGGCGCCATTCGCGATGTTTTGGCATCATTAGACGGCGACGTCAGATAGTCGACGCTCAGCTTTGTAACGCCACCACGCACCCTTTCAGTCTTCAGTGCGCGACGCATCGACGCGGATGACGACGCCAGCGCTCGTGCGGCGCGGTACCATCGCGGTGCGAACGAACGTGCGCGCGTTTGCCACCGCGTCATCGTCGTCGTCGTCCGACGATGACGACTTGCGCGCGGCGTTTCGACACTGCGTCGCGCTCGCGCGCGCTCGGGACTACGAAACCTATCTCTGCACGCTCCATCTCTCTCGCACCCACGCCCCTGCGGCGTTTGCCGTGCGAGCGTTTAATGTAGAGACGGCGTCGATCGCTGGAGCGACGACGGAAAGCGCGACGGCGCTGGCAAGGCTCGCGTGGTGGCGGGACGTCGTCGACGGGCTCGCGCGAGGCGAGGCGAGTGTAGAAGCCAAGGGGCATCCCGTCGCGCGCGCGTTGCGCGCAGCGATCGGTGCGGCGCCGAGCGCGCACGCTCGCGTGCTCATGCGCCGGATTGTTGACGCGCGAATCGCTGATGCGCGGCAATCAGGTGGGGTGGAGGACGCGGAGGCGTTGGAGCGGTACGCGGCGGACACGCACTCGAGCGCTTTAGCGCTCGCGCTCGACGCATGTGGCGTCAAGGATACCGATTGTGATCACGTCGCGAGTCATTTAGGACGCGCTATCGGCATCACTGCGCTTTTGCGCGGCTCGAGCGCGCATGCAAAGCAAAGAAGATGTTATTTACCGCGCGAAGCGTTGGCGAGACGAGGCGCGAGCGTGGAATCGACGTATCGCATGGAATCGAGCGACGCCATTCGCGACGTCGCGCACGAAGTCGCAAGCTTAGCAAAGAGTCATTTAGATAGCGCACGCGCAATGATGGATCGAATACCGACGCCGTTGCGAGGTTTTTTCTTACAGGCGACGCCGACGAGCCGATATTTGGACGCGTTGGAGGCGCGCGATTTCGACGTCTTTGATGATTCTGTCGCCAAGGGCGGTGCGCCCGTGATTCTCCAGGCGCGCATCGCTTGGAATGCATTTAGATGCACGTATTGATCCAATTCTCTTTAGTGGTGGTGTGTAATAATACGCGAACATTAGTTTAGAACGCGAAACGCGAGAGCTCGTCGTCGACGTACGTCGCGCGTCCTCGCCATCTTTTTGATATATTTCTTGTTGGTGTCATCACAAACAACACTAATTGCTCATCTCACTTCTATTTTCGTCCATCCCATCGCTAAAGTAACTTAGATGTTCGAAGGGTACAACATGCACCGCACCTTGGCGCCCATCGCGTTCGACGGCAACGGCTTCGCAAACTTGGCGCGAACAACCCCACTCGTCCCGTGCGGGCGCATCACCTTGCCCCACATCGTGCGGTAGTTTGTCCCTTGCTTCTTCGTCTTCGCCTTGTAGATGTAGCACAACTTCTTACCGGCATAGAAGCGCGTAGAAGGCGCGTCGGAGACGCCCTCGAGCTTGATCAAGCTCGTGTGGTTGTACTGGTTCATGCGCGCGCGCTTGAAACCGAGCACCAAGCCGCGGACGTACAATCTGCGTCATCGAACAAACACGAAAACACGATTGGTCAGTATATATTCCTCGATTCCATCGCGTCACCCGCGGCGTTCGCGCGCCGCCGCGGACGTCACCGTCGTCAAGACCTCGAGACCCCGACGACTAGGGTCTCGCATCACCATCCCATGCATGCCCCGACGCGCCGACGCGCTCCCGCCGCACGCGCCACCGCTCGACGCCCGCGCGCGCGTCACACATCACACCATCCCTCCCCGCGCGCGCGTTCGCGCCTCCACCGCGCGGTCGCGCGCGCACCCGCGCCCCAAACCTTCCCACACGCGCGTGAAAACCCCAAAAACGCGCGCGATCCGCGCGCGCGCATCGGTGCGCTTTACCGCGTCTCCACCGCCTCCGCGCGGGCACGCGACGGGGGAATCGGGTCAACGCGTGCGCGAAGCACCTACCTCGTGGGTTCACCTTTCGCCATCGTGGTCGTCGCGTCTCGAAAAGACGGAACGCGCGACGCATCGGCGCGCGCGCGTGCAGCCGCGACCGAGGGCGCACCGTTTTGACACTGTGAAACACGCGTGCGGCGTCCCTCGTGGTCCCTGATCGTGATTGGTCGTTTGAATATTTTCGTTCGGTTGACGGATGGGTTGACGCGCGACGCGGTGGTGGTCACAGCGCGACGCACAGGCGCGGACGTCACGCACCGTGCGTTGGAGGAGGCGCAGAACCATCGCACGTTGGTCTTCGCGCATCGCATCGTCGCAGTCGCACGTTCGTTCGCGGTGAGCTCGGGCGATTTGTGATTCGATTGGTCACACCAAAACATTGACGAGAGGTTAAGCCGAGCATTCGATGGGGTACGTGCCGCCGCACCTGCGCGGAGGCGGTGGAGACGACGACGGCGGCGGGGGCGATCGTAGGGATGATCGCGCGAGCGCTGGGCGAGGCGGTGGTGGATGGGATCGCGATGGTGGGCGCGGTGGCGGGCGAAACGACGGGTACGCGCCGCGAGGGTCGAGCGGACGCGGAGGCGGCGGCTCGTGCGAGCCCGTGTTCGAGCCGTGGAGACCGAGCGCGCGCGTCGAAGCGCTGACGGAGGAACAGAAGGCTGAGATTCGTGATCGTTTGGGGGTGATTGTGGAGGTGATTGAGGGCGAGGAGGAGGCGCCTTCGGCGATCGAGTCGTTTGAGGACATGTCGTTGTGCCGGGACGTGATGGCGGATATTAAGTTCCGTGAGTACGATAAGCCGTCACCGATTCAAGCGCAGGCTATTCCTGTTATTTTGAGCGGCCGCGATGTGTTGGGGTGCGCGGAGACGGGGAGTGGGAAGACGGCGGCGTTTTCTATTCCCATGGTGCAACACGCGTTGAACCAGGCGCCGTTGCGACAAGGCGATGGCCCGTTCGCGATCGTCATGGCGCCCACGCGTGAGTTGGCGCAACAGATTGAAGTCGAGGCGAAGACGTTTTCGCGCTCGTCCAAGGGGTTCAGAACGGCTATTGTCGTGGGCGGGACGAATATGCACGAACAGCGCAGCGCGTTACGCGGAGGCGTGCAAGTGATCGTCGCCACCCCGGGTCGTTTGATTGATCACTTGCAGCAAGGGAACACAAATTTATCTCGTGTTTCTTTCGTCGTCCTCGACGAGGCGGATCGTATGTTGGATATGGGTTTCGAACCGCAAATTCGCGAGGTGTTGATGAACCTTCCAAATCCGCACCAAACGCTCTTGTTCTCCGCCACCATGCCCAGCGAAGTCGAAGTGTTGGCGAGCGAGTACTTGAAGAAGCCTGTCAAAGTCAAGGTTGGCACTACGAGCGCGCCGACGGCCAATGTGTCGCAGCACTTAGAAAAAGTTGTTGACGCCGAAAAGGTGAACCGCCTCGTCGAGATGCTAATCGGCGAAAAGGTTGAAGCCGCCAAGCTCGGCACAGACATGCCCATGACGGTTGTATTCGTCGAACGCAAGAACCGTGCAGATGAGATTTCAGAACTTTTGAACGCCGAAGGCGTGCCTTCGGCGGCGCTCCACGGAGGACGCTCCCAAGGCGAGCGCGAAGCCGCACTTCACGACTACAAAACGGGACGGTGCTCCGTGCTCGTCGCCACAGACGTTGCTGCGCGCGGTTTGGACGTCAAAGGCGTCGCCCACGTAGTGAACATGGACTTACCCCGCAGTTTTGAAGATTACGTGCACCGCATCGGTCGTACCGGTCGCGCTGGTATGTCTGGTCGCTCGACATCGTACTACACCGACCGCGACTCTTTCATCGTGGCGCAAATTAAGCGCGCGTTGTTGGAGCTCGAATCTGGTAACGCATTCGCTTTTGCCACTGGTCGTGAAGCACGCGCCAAGGAGCGCGAAGAAGCCAAGGCTTGGCGTGAAGGCAAGCAACACGAGGCGGCAACGATTGAAACGGATAGCGGCGTCACCATCGCCGTTGACGACAAGTTTAAACACATGATGGTCTCCGCCGCGGCTGCGCCAGCCACGGCGTCGGGTGCGCCCGCCGCCGGCAACGCCGACGCCGCATTTGGATCCGATTCCGATGACGACTGGTAGAGAGAACAAAAGCATCATCAGCAAAGTTCATTAAACTGAACACAAGCCACGCGTCTTTTTTACAGAGCGCGACCCGCTCGCGAACGAGCCGACAACAACGTCGCCGCGAACGATAATATTTCCGCGCAAATCGCGTGCAAAACCGAATTCCGTTGTCACTTTCCTCTAATAGAGTTTGTTAGTCTCGTATCGATACACATACATCACCATCACAAAACCAACGCGCGACGCACCCGTGCGCCTTTCGGCCCCGCGCCGAGCGCGTCCTCGCCACACCACGGCGCGCAACCTTCCACACGCGCCATCGCAACGCGCGCGCACCGAACACGGCGAGAGGAAACCACGTACGACGCATCACGTCACACGCCGTCGCTCTCCTCTGCGGGTTCGTCGGTCGTCGGTGGAGATGAGCTCGACATCCAAGGTCGCTGACGTCGCCTTTAAGCTCACGACGTTTGGGCTTTTTACAACGACGGTGGTTTCAGGACTATGGTTCGCAGCGACGTCAGTGAATGGGTTTGTTCATTACGGGAATGCGGCGAATGCGGCCAAGCGCGAGGAAGAGACGAAAAAGTAGGGCGCGGATGGAGTTTTGGAGCGAGAGGCGCGTCGAACGACGAGGCGGAGCGAGAGACTAAAGTTGTAGCATTAGCACATATTGATCAGGCATTTAATGAATTACTAGTATACAAATTTCTAATTGGTGGTAGTTGAGTATATCTTAGCGAATCGGATCTTCTTCGCGAGTGTACGCGAGGAGTGTTTTGACGATTTTAGCCGTCTTTGCGAATGCCAGAGTGCATGTATTCGCTGGTGCTCACAGAAATAAAACTATCCCATCGTCGTCAATGCACAGATTGATGCGAAACTTCGTCAGACGGTGAGTATCCTGACGTTACGCATACGTGCTTGATTTCAGCGCTATGCGCTAAGCAGAGTCGACACGGCGTGCGTTTATGTCAAGGGTCTCATTTTCGCTCTTCATAGTGAAAATATGAAAAACCGTCGTGAAATTGCGATCGACCGCACATCGCGAGCGCGGGACGCACCACGATGACTGACGCGCGAGATGAATACACGCCGCTTGTCGCGCGCGGTGATGCAGGCGCGACGCGTCGCGCGCGTCTGACCGTCGCCGCGCGTCGCGCCGCGGCGATCGTCGGCGTGCTCGTCTGTGCCCTAGGGTGTTACGCCCTCGTCAGCGGTCGCGCGTCTTCTCTGGGCGCGATCACGAACTGGGCGTTCGCGGGTACTCAGTCGCCGAGCTTGACGTTTACGCTGGATGCGAGCTGGATCGCGAAAGACGTGCGTGCGATGAACAAAGCGTTCTTCAACTCGCCGCTCAGCAAGGCGTTCGTCGTCAAGCACAACTACGGCGCGGGCTCCTTCTTCAAGGACGAAGAAAAGATCCCGATGACGCGTATCGGACTGAGAAAATGGACGCTTACGACGACCTCGGTGAACTACGAGTACGGTTTTATGCTGGAAAATGAGGCTGGGGAAGAGTTGCGGGAGATCGGGCCGGCGTACGTGGAGTCGGGGGATGACGTCATCGCGCCGAGCAAATTCATGAAGGACTGTACGGTGGGATTCGGAAAGTATCGCAATCGATTGGTATCACAAGAGAGTGGTGCGTCGTCAAGCATCAATGCGTGTTTCGGGTCATGCGACGAAGACTGCGTGTTACCGGACGCGCCAACACCGTTGGGGACGCTCGACGCCTCTGGCTACACGGGCGGAAGCAAGTGGGTAGGCAGCCAGATGAGTTGCGACCTCGGATCGGAAACGACATACGATCAAGCATCGAAATCGTTCTTTATCAGTGGAACGCGGAACAGTTTGATCATTTGTCCGCACGATATCGGCCCAAAGAATCATCCAGAACTCACAATTGAAGTTGTCTTCAAATTGGACCAAAGCTTTGATTCGTCGAAGTCATATGGCTGGATTTTTGGCCACGATAACGGTGGTTATGACCGCTCTTTCATCATCTCGGACGAACGTTTCGGCGGAGGCATCGCGAGTGGTGTTGGGAGCGTCTACAACTCAGGCATGCCAACACCTACAAAAGGTGTGTGGCACCATGGTCTGGCTGTATTTCGACAAGGCGTAAAAGATGGCTCTTACACAGCCCTCGACGGTGTTAGATCGCCAAGAAGAGCAACGGCAAATAACGGTGAAGGTTTACCGGACTTCTCTATCGGAGGACTTGCTAAAACTCTTCCCGTGGACCATTCAATGAAGGGTTACATAAAGTCGTTCAATTTCTATGCCGGCGCCTTATCGGAGGATCAAATCGAAGCCATGTACGTGAAAAACACTCCATGGCCATAATCGTCTCGTAGTAGCGTGATCTAAGTTTTGAAAAAACCGGTAACGGATGCATAATGTTTGTACACACCGGTACCCACTCTTGCACTACTAGCACAGTACAAGTACGTCAGGTTCCATTACCGGTAGTTCTTTTAATACGTATTACCAACAGTGTTGTTTAGGCCTAAGTGCGCGCGAAACCTGCTAGGCGGTGTTGGTACAACATTTGGCAAGGCGAGCATTCTCGAGCACGCTGGCGATGTACACGGCGCGATACCCCATTTGTTTGATGGGTGCGCTGATTTAAAATTGATCAGGCATTTAATGAATTACTAGTATACAAATTTCTAATTGGTGGTAGTTGAGTATATCTTAGCGAATCGGATCTTCTTCGCGAGTGTACGCGAGGAGTGTTTTGACGATTTTAGCTCCGTCTTCGCGAATGCCAGAGTGCATGTATTCGCTGGTGCTCCACACGCGCGCGCCTTTGATTTTAGCCGCCGTCTCCGCAGCGAGATTGAAATCGACAAACATGTCTTCAACGTACGACGCGCACGCCACTGGTGCGGTGGTGCGAGCTAATTGTTCGTCGTCGTAGAGCTTGGACCAGGTGCTCGAGGCGCTCGAGGCGAAGACGTCGCGGACCCTCGCGTACGGCTTCAACTCTTCGACACCAAACTCTTTGTCGAAGAATTCCTTGAATACCATTTCGCCAGTGAAATATACTTTTTTGTTCTCCACCCCAGACAACACGTCGGTGTGGTCGAACTCTCGAGCGAAGGCTTTCATGGCTTCGTTCGCGCCGCCGTACGCGTTGCCTTCGTTGCAATAAATCGACTCGTGCAGAATCCCGTACAGCGGGTTTGTGGAAAAGTGCCGGAACGTGTTTTCGATGTCAATCAACACCTTGTGCGAGATCGGCTGTCCAATCACTACGTTTTCGAGCATAAAGTGCAAGCGCTCCATGCCAGAAGCCGTGCCTAGATTTGAAAATCCAAGCGCTTTAATGAGTGTCGCGCCCAAGCGACCTCCGCCGGGCAATCGAACGACGTGTTCGCTACAATATCGCAACAGATAGCATACGCGTTCGATGTCTTGAGGAAACCGAGCGTAATACTTTTCATTTTGAGCAATCACGCGCTTGAAAAGTTCCCGATACGCACCCTCAGCCGATGCTTTCTCGTGCGTCAAAGGCGGCAAGCCGCCGGTGTACAACGCCTCCTTGACGCCCTCGGGCGCAAAGGACAAATACGTCGTGATGCAGAATCCCCCAAACGACTGCCCTAAAAGCGTCCACGTGGTATTTTCACCTGTGTGCCCTAAAAGCGTCCTTCTAATCAATTCGGCGTCTTTCACGATTGAATCTGCACGAAAGCACATTAATAATCTAGCGGCGTTTTTCGCCCAGTCGGCATCCGCGTCGCCGCCGACGAACACTTCGGGTTGCCAATCTCCCAACTCTGCGCTCGCTGGTACGCGCACGAGCTCGGCGTCCGACCTCCCAGTGCCTCGTTGATCAAGTAAGAATACCCTGTGTTCGTTCACGAGCTCTCCGATCCATCCACCGGACGCGTCAGGACGACCCGCTTCAAAGCCCGGTCCGCCTTGTAAGAATAAAACTGACGGCAACGAAGCGCGCTTCGCCTCGTCGTCGTTCCCGCGAGAACTTTTGACGACTTCTCGAACGAACACGCGCATTGTTGGTGAGGTCTCGGGATTGTTCCAATCGATTGGGCACTGCGTACGGCGATATAGAGGTTAGGAGCGCGCCCAAAGGAGGAGTAATCAGAGAGTGAGCGAATGAGCGAGCGCATGCATGCGCGCGTGACGCACCGAAATGAAATGGTCGGTCAAGTGTAAGCCTTTCACGCGGAAGGTTTCGGGGACGTCGTGCGTGCCCATGGGCGTTAAGCGGTCCCAAGTGTTGACTGGGACGCGCGGCGACGTCGCGGAGGGGACGTGCGACGCGCGCGTATGCGCGAGCGTTGCAGACATGCGTATGAAGCGTGATGTGAACGACGGTGGTATGCGTGCGTGTGTGAGTGTTGGCGATGCCGGTGACGTCGAGGCGCGCATGTGTCAAAGTGAGGTGTCTGTTGTTGCGTCGTTTCGTTTCAACTAGTAGGCAGATTTTTTTATTAAAGGGCAACTAGGACGACGCCGGGGACGATTCGTCGTCTGCGGCATTGAGCAACGCTCCGGTTTGGTTTATTTCCGCACGCAATTCGTCCATGCGCTCTTGCTCGACTCGTTTGCGTTCTTTGGTTTCATCCGCCGAACTGTTTGGGTTTATCGACGGAGACGCGTCCTTCATCGCGCCGCGAATCAATCCCTCAACCGTACTCACAGCTGTGAATGCGTTGCGAAGTGCTTCGCTCTCGTCAGCCTCGTCAGCGGCTTGCTCCGCCATGGCGAGTTGAACCTTGAGGGCTTCATACTTTTGCATCAACTCTTGCCTTCTCGTGGTGAACTGAGACGGGAAGAGCTGGGGAAAGTACCGTTGAATAAAACCAAACACCAACACGTGTCCGACCGGGGTGATGGGCGTAATAAGAATAATCATAAAAGGAATGAAAGTGAATACGTCGAGGAAGGTTCGACGGAGCGTTTGAACCTCGCGAGGACGTAGCGTCGTGCCTAACAAGGCGCGAGAGAACAGACGTAGCGACGTGCCAATGTCAGAACCAAGGAGTGCCACACCGCGCGCGAGGAAGCTCGCCCCTTCGCGGATAGTCGCAATCGACTCTTCAACAGTCACCACGATGCGTTCTTTGGTGACTTCCCACGAGAACTGCCCACCAGGCTCGTCGCGAATTGCCAAGCGCGATTTCATGTCGGGAATTTCCATCGCCAACTTTGACAACGACTCATCGTCAATCAACGCCGACTCTTTGCGGTCAACGAAGGAAATCAGGCGTCTCAGCGACGCATCTATGACGCCAAACTCAGCCACCATGAGTGCCATCTCATCCATCTCAGCTGTGGATAATCTATCTGGCGGCGACGCCACCTCTTCCTCCAGCGCGAGCATGATGCGCTCCATCTCCATTTGGAGCGTTCTCACCGCAAACACACGTCGGAGTGTGGATACCTTTTCATCACTTTCTCTAATTTTATCCCCTAATGCGACTCGGGAGAGTAAAGAGCTACGACCTTGCGCCATGATGGCGTCGCGCGCCTTTTGCGCCTCGCTCAACGCCTTGTCTCTGTCTTGCACTTCGAGCATCAAGCGCAAAACTCGCGCTTCTCGCGCCTCACGCTTCACGCTAGGCTTCGGAAATGGTTGTAACGCATCAACAATACCAACGTCGTCTACCCTACGACCGTTGATACGCGCCCACACGCCCTTGGAGTACTGCGCGACGTTTTGAATCGACCCGACGGGTTTCGCGCGTAGTTGCTCTAAACCCTCTCCCAACACCCCCTCCGCGCTGCGCACCTTACGCGAGGTGAACCGACCAACCTTTCTCCCGAGTGGACGCAACCTCGCACCCACCTGGCTTTCGCCTTGGTCTTCACCCACCATTGCTAACTGTTCTTTTGATTTGGCCAACGCCTCGCGTGCCTCGCTCAACGACTTGTACGGCAGCCGCGCCGACATCTCATCACACCGCGCCTCGACGCGTTTCGCACAATCTAAGAACTTCTCTTCCGCACTCGCGCGCGCCTTGTCTGGTTCATCGAAAAGCATGTCCCACTTACCATCCAAGAGCGCCGTCGCCGAGCGCAATAAATCGCCCTCCGTCTCCATCGTCGTCACCGCCTCCACAAACTCCTCTAAAGTGCTCATCGCCTCTTCTAACTCCACGCTTGGTACCGCAAATTCATCTAAACGCTTCCCACCGCACACCATACCCTTCCCATCGCTACCTTCGACGCCATCTTCCCCCGACGCGCCGCCGACGTCAAAGTAATCCCTCGACAACTTGGACTCGCAGTCCACCACCACGCCATACAAATCCTTCAGCGTCGTCAGCGCCTCGAGCCGCATCAACCTCTTCTGCGCATCCCTCGCCGCATCTTCCTCCGTCGCGAGCGGCTCGGCGCCCGCAGACGACGACGCGCCGCCGAACCCGCTCGCGTTTGGGTCTCCAAACCCGCTCGCGTCATCGCTCGACGACAACGCGCGCACACGCGACGACGACGACGCGCGCGTGACATCGCGCGTACGCACCGACATCATCGTCACGTCACCACCACCATCGCCGCTCGATGACGCGACGCGCGACAGACGCCGTCGATGCGCGTCGATGATTAATCCTCCGTGCCGTTGCTGCGCCGACGCGGCGCAGCGCACGCGTCGTCGCGTCGTCGCCTCGCGCGCGCGAGGCGCGGCCGCGCCGCCGCGGGCGGGCGCCGAGGGCATGGATGCGGCGAACATCGCGCGAGGCGTTCGCGCGCCGTGCGCGGCGGCGACGATGGGCGTCGACGTGTGCGGGCGCCGCGTCGACGGGATGCCTGATACGCGCGCAGGATACGTCACGTCACGGCGTATATATTAGGGTTCACGTATATCCGTCTGAAATGGACGAGAGTACGACGAGCGTCATCGATGTGGGATTCCGGGTGATTTTGTGTCTCCAG